>Ga0123338_10002695_pt1 | contig 16465 bp, 14 predicted proteins | sample grotaG_FD_89793 | JGI IMG/M metagenome (GOLD analysis project Ga0123338, IMG submission 89793) | Glacier valley bacterial and archeal communities from Borup Fiord, Nunavut, Canada, to study Microbial Dark Matter (Phase II) -... | ecosystem: Environmental > Aquatic > Freshwater > Ice > Glacier ...
CGGTACATCTCGGCAACGGTCGTGGCGATCATCTCCGGGATGACCTCGTCAGGGGCGATCGGAATGTCGTCGGTCAGATAGCGGGCGAAGATCGCCTCGGCAGCCTTGGCGGTCGGGCGCTCGATCTTGATCTTGACGTCGAGGCGGCCAGGACGCAGGATCGCCGGGTCGATGAGATCCTCACGGTTGGTGGCACCGATGACAATGACATTGCGCAGCCCTTCGACACCATCGATCTCCGCAAGCAACTGCGGCACGATCGTCGACTCCATGTCCGAACTGATACCGGAGCCTCTGGTGCGGAACATCGAGTCCATCTCGTCGAAGAAGACGATGACAGGCCAACCCTCCTCGGACTTTTCACGGGCACGTTGAAACACGAGGCGGATCTGGCGTTCGGTCTCCCCGACGTACTTGTTGAGCAGTTCAGGACCCTTGATGTTGATGAAGTAGCTGCGACCTTTTTCGCCGCCTGTCTTCGCTGAGACCTTCTTGGCGAGCGAGTTGGCGACCGCCTTGGCGATCAGCGTCTTGCCGCAACCAGGCGGGCCGTAGAGCAGGATGCCCTTCGGCGCCGGCAGGCGATGTTCGGCGAAGAGGTCCTGATAGAGGTAGGGCAGTTCGACCGCGTCGGCAATCTCTTCGATCTGGCTGTCGAGACCGCCGATGTCTGCATAGGAGATGTCCGGCACTTCTTCGAGCAGCAGGTCCTCGACCTCCGGCCGTTCCAACTTCTCGAGCAGCAGGTTGCTGCGACTGTCGAGCAGCAGAGAATCACCAGAGCGCAGGTGGATACCGCGAACACTGTCGGCGAGTTCGCAGACGCGCTCCTCGTCGGCACGTCCGATCACCACGACGCGAATGCCGTCATCCAGCAATTCCTTCACCGTGACGACCTCACCGTGCAGTTCGGGACTGCGGGCCATGACGATGTTGAAACTCTCGTTGAGCACGACCTCGGCACCACGCTCGAGCGTCTCGTGGTCGACATCGGGATGCAACGAGACACGCATCTTGCGACCGTTGGCCAGCACGTCGACCGTCTCGTCGTCATTCTTCCCGACGACAACGCCGTATGCCGAGGGCGGCTGCGTCAACTTGTCGACTTCGTCACGAAGCGAGGAGATGTGCTCGCGTGCCTCTCGCAGGGTATAGCTGAGCTTCTCGTTCTGGGCAACGGCTTGGGCCAGTTGCCCTTTCGTTTCGAGCAGTCGCTCCTCGAGTGCCCGAACGCGGCGCGGCGAGTCGGCGAGACGTTGACGGAGCAGTGCGATCTCCTCGTCGAGCGCCCGCACCTGATCGCCGACATCTTGATCATGGACGTCGTGCCCGCGAACATCCTGACCGTGAAGGTTCTGCCCCGGCGTCATCTCGAAGCGGGAATCGTCGTCTTGTTCCACGTGTTGCGCCTCCTCGTCGTGCCACGGCCGAAACACGGCGCGTCGTCACTGGATTGCAGTCGAACCTACACGGCCGTCGTTACCAATGTGAGTCATTACAGCACGACCCCCACAGCGTTGCCGGCGTGAGTTCTGTCACCCTCCCAACACGCCTGCAGTGGATCACATGGAAACAGTCTTAGGCGTGTACAGTCAATGCGGCAATGCCCTTTCATCACTAGGAGCTCATCAGCACATGAAGGTCTGGATCGATCAGGATCTCTGTACCGGAGACGGTCTCTGCGAAGAAATCGCCCCCGACGTTTTCACGCTGCTCGACGACGGCCTCGCCTACGTCAAAGAGGGCAGCAAAATCTTCGCCACCGCCAAGGGAAATCCTCAAGGCGCTGAAGGAATGGCCGACATCCCAGACGGCCAGGTCGATGCCGTGATCGAATCCGCCGAGGAATGCCCCGGCGAGTGCATCTTCATCGAAGTCTGACGATCTCTCCGGCTCGAAGGCCGGTTGTTGAACAAGCGCTAGCGAACGGGGTGCCGATCGGCACCCCGTTCTCGCGTCACCGCAGATGTCTTCTCGTCTGCGCCGGTGCGCTCGGACGCACTCAGTCGCCTGACTCGTCAGCCCAGGCAGTTGCGACAGCATCGTCGTCAGGTTGGATCAGTGCACCTGCCAATATTGCGGCCGGGTCCGGCAGGTCCATTGCTGCGGGCATCGCCGAGCCGGTCGTCGTCGACGTCGACCGTTCCAACAGCCGACCAACGGTCAGGAACGCCGTATGTGCGACCATCCGGTGATCTGGCCGCACTGCCATGCCTTCGATATGCCAGCCGCGGTTCAGCACCTCCAACGTGCGGGTCGCGATCCAGCGGTGGCTGTGCATTGCCTGACGGACCTGCACCGCCTGGGTGATACTCGGTGTGTAGGCGACGAGGATCCCGCCGGGGAGTAGGGCGCGTTCGGCGAGCGGCACGACATTCCACGGCTCCGGGAGATCGAGGACGACTCGGTCGTAGTCGTCGCCGTCGATGCCCTCGTAGCAGTCGCGCAGTTCGACCTTGTACCGATCGAGCACCCCGGCTCCGAGGAACGCCCTGACATTCGACCGTGCCTTGTTGGCGAAGTCCTCACGCAGTTCATATCCCGTGATGTCGGCGCCCCAACGCAGCATCGTCATCGACAGCGCCCCGGACCCGACGCCGGATTCGAAGACCTTCATACCCGGGCCGATGTCAGCGAGCATGCAGATCGGTGCGAGGTCCTTCGGGTAGATGACCTGCGCACCACGTGGCATCTCGACGACGAAGTCTTCGAGCGTCGGGCGCAGTACACGGTACTGCGCACCCTTGGTCGCCTTGACGAGCGAACATTCCGGCTGCCCGACGATGTCGCCGTGCGGCACGAAGCCGTTGTGCGTGTGGAACTCCGCGCCCTCTTTGAGCGTCAGCAGGTAGCGATGCTGCCGTCCGCGCCTCGGCTTCATGTCGAGCAGCAGGATCATGTCGCCGTATTCCAGGAGTGCACTCATCGGCCGACAGTCTGGCGGGAGAACAGCGCGTTGCGCTGAACCTCACTTCGTAGGCTTGGCGTGTGCAACATCTGGTCGCCCTCGACGGGATAGGCGGAGTTCATTTCGTCGAACGGTTGGGCGGCATATGGGATCGGGGCGACGCCGCGTTCGTCGTTGATCCACGCCTTCCGCTGGTCGCTCGCGCCGAGCTGTTCGCTGCCATCAGACCGACCCACGCACTCGATGCCGACGGCTCGATGACGTCAGTGCCAGATGGCGATCCGGTGGAACCGGGCGATGCCCTCGTCATCGCCACATCCGGGACCTCGGGGACTCCCAAGGGAACCGTGCTGACCCATGCTGCGTTGGCGGCGAGCGCGGCGGCGACGAGCAAACGGCTCGACATATCGAGTGACGATCACTGGCTCGCTTGCCTGCCCCTGGCACACATCGGCGGCCTGTCGGTGGTCATACGCGCGCTGCTGACCGGCACCCGATTGACCGTCCATGCCGGCTTCGACGCCGCAGCGGTCCAGGATTCTGGGGCGACGCTCGTCTCGCTGGTCGGGGCCGCTCTGCGTCGAATCGACCCGTCGTTGTTCCGGGTGATCGTTCTCGGCGGGTCCCGCCCGCCGCCAGACCGGCCGGCGAACAGCGTGACGACGTACGGAATGACCGAGACCGGGAGCGGCGTCGTCTACGACGGGATCCCGCTCGACGGTGTCGAGGTTCGTATCGATGTCGAGAGCGAGATCTCGTTGCGTTGCCCGATGCTGCTGCGGTGCTATCGGGACGGCACAGATCCACGGACGCCTGACGGCTGGTACCCCACAGGTGACCTCGGCAGATGGTTGCCAGATGGCCGACTGCATGTCGACGGTCGGCGCGGGGACGTGATCGTGACCGGCGGCGAGAAGGTCTGGCCGGAGGCCGTCGAACGGGCACTCGCCGGGTGTGTAGGCATCTCCGATCTCGCCGTCGCCGGTGTTCCCGACGAACGTTGGGGCCAGGCGGTGACGGCGTTCGTCGTCAGCGACTCCCCCGCCGCAGTGACACTCGACCGCCTCAGGGCGACCGTCAAGGAGACGATGCCGGCCTACGCCGCACCTCAGCGCATGGAGATCGTCGACGTGATTCCACGCACGAGCCTCGGGAAACCGCAACGCTCCCTGTTGGTGGCCGCTCTCGACGACTCCAGCGACTGACCAGCAACGCAACGTTTCGGCCACCGTGGTCACGTCCAGACCGCGATCACGGAATCCACGTGACCGCAACGCAGCACCGTCACGTCGAGGCCGCGCCACGTGACCGCAACGTTTCGGCCGCCGTGGTCACGTCCAGGCCGCCATCACGGAATCCCATGTGACCGCAACGCAACACCGTCACGTCGAGACCGCGATCACGGAATCCACGTGACCGCAACGCGGCACCCAGCCGGCGAGGTCGAAACATCGCACCTCACGCGCCGGCGCTGTGCACCCCTGCACCGCCGTCGATGACGTAGGTCTCACCTGTCATCCAACTCGCCGCGTCGCTGACGAGGAACGCGGCGAGGTTGGCGATGTCCTGCGGATCGCCGAGACGACCGACCGGCAGCGCCTTGGCGAGGCGCTCGCCGAAGTTGTCGACCAGGTAGGCGGCAAAGTCGGTCTTGACCAGCCCCGGAGCAATGCCGACGACTCTGGTCGGTCCCAACTCGTTGGCCAACTGCCGTGTCAGATGGATGATCGCCGCCTTCGTGAGGTTGTAGACGCCGAGCCCACCTTCGGCGCGAAGCCCCCCGACGGAGGCGATGTTGAGGATGACTCCGGCCTTGTGCTCGAACGCGGCGTCGTAGGCCGCCTTCGACCAGAAGAGCGGTCCGCGCAGGTTGACCTGGAACGTCTTGTCGAATCGAGCCTCGTCGACACCGAGGGTCGCTCCGTAGTACGGGTTTGTCGCTGCATTGTTGACGAGGATGTCGAGTGTCCCGAATCGCTCGATCGTCGCTGCGACGGCAGCAACGCCCTGATCGGAGTCGCCGGCATTTGCCGGGTAGACCAACGTCTCGCCGCCGATCTCGTCGGCGGCCGCCTGCAGTTGGTCGGCCTTGCGCGATACCAACACGACCTTGGCTCCGCTGGCGACGAACGTCTTCGCAATCGCCTTACCGATTCCCTTCGAAGCGCCTGTGACCAATGCGACCTTGCCATCCAGCCTGATATCCATGGCCGGAGAAGATAACCGCTGTTCGCTCAGGGTATCCGACCGTGCTGACGGCGCGATCTGATACCACCACGAACGACGTCGCTCCCAGCGTCGCTCCTCAGCCGGCGATGTCGGCGATCGTCGCCCCGAGCAACGCCACGAAGTCCGACGGTGCCAACTCGACGTCGAGACCTCGACGCCCACCGCTGACGAAAATGGTCGCAAACACCGATGCTGACGAGTCCAGTACGGTCGGAGATCGCCGCTTCTGCCCGAACGGAGAAATCCCGCCGACGACGTAACCGGTGAGCCGCTCAGCGACGGCCGGATCGGCCAGTTCCGCCCGTTTCCCATGCACCGCCACGGCCAACGCCTTGAGCGACAGTTGACGGTCGACAGGCACGACACCGACGGTTGGGCGCCCGTCGACCATCGCCACCAGGGTCTTGAAAACCTGCGCTGGATCGGTGCCGAGCGCGGCAGCGGCTGCCAATCCATAGCCGCCGCGATCGCGTGGGTCGGCAGGTAGATGTTCGAAAGAGTGCACCGTGAAGCTCACGCCAGCCCTCTCCAACGCCACCAATGCCGGTGTCCCGGCCGGGCCCTTTTTCACCATCGTCGAGACGATACTGCGCCGGCCTCGTGGGACGCAGGCACCGATCCGTGCAGAATCTGCAACCTCTCCGTGACTACGTGGCGGTTTGGCGATCGGTACCGTGAAGCCATGGCGTCCAACCGGCTTGCTCACGAGACCTCTCCGTACCTGCGTCAGCATCGGGACAATCCGGTCGACTGGTACGCGTGGGGACCCGAGGCCTTCGCTGCGGCAAGGGACCGTGATTGCCCGATCCTGCTGTCGGTGGGCTACTCGGCATGCCACTGGTGCCATGTCATGGCGCACGAATGTTTCGAGGATGCCGAGACGGCCGAGCTGATGAATACCTCGTTCGTCAACATCAAGGTCGATCGTGAGGAACGGCCAGACGTCGATTCGATCTATATGGACGCCGTGCAGGCGATGACCGGTCGAGGTGGCTGGCCGATGACCGTCTTGATGACCGCGGATGGCCACCCGTTCTATGGCGGGACGTACTTCCCGAAGCCACAGTTCGACGCCCTCCTGCAGCGCGTCACGGAAATCTGGAACGGGCAGCGTGACGAGCTCGATGGCAACATCATGGCGTTGCAGGAGGCTTTGCAGCGGTCGGCATCGGTCACACCTGCTGATGTGTTACCAGGGCTCGAACTGCTCGGCCAGACGCTGCAGGCGCTGGGTCAGAACTTCGATGCCGATTGGGGCGGGTTCGGCGGCGCTCCGAAATTTCCGTCGACGATGAGCCTGGACCTGGTGATCCGCAATTTTGCAGCACATCGCAGCGAAGGTGCAGCGCAGGTCGTGACAACGTCGCTCGACGCGATGGCCAGCGGCGGCGTCTACGACCACCTCGGCGGCGGATTCGCCCGCTATTCGGTCGACACCATGTGGCTCGTTCCGCACTTCGAGAAGATGCTCTACGATCAGGCGGTGCTCGCTCGGGTCTACCTGCACGGTTGGCAGGTGTTCGGTCACACTCGCTGGCTGCAGGTACTGGGCGAGACGATCGGTTACGTACTCGGCGAACTGACCGATGGTGGTGGCGGTTTCTACTCCGCAGAGGACGCCGACTCCGCTGACGAGCACGGACACGGCCACGAGGGCCTGTTCTACATCTGGACGCAGGCGCAGATCCGGGCGCTACTGCCGCCCGAGCTCGCAGAGGCGGCGATCGACTGGTACGAGGTGACCGCCGAGGGAAACTTCGAAGGCGCCACGATCCTCTCCCGACTCCATCACCGCGGCGAACTCCATCGTCCTGAGTCCGTCGAATCGGCACGCCAGATGTTGTTCGAGGCACGCGCCCAGCGGGCCAGACCACTGCTCGACGACAAGGTGCTGACCGAATGGAACGCGCTGATGCTGGCTGCACTCGCCGAAGCAGCGGCAGCGGCGCAACGCGCCGACTGGCTCGAAGCGGCGATCAAGAACGCCAACTTCCTGCTTCGCGAACTGCGCAAGCCGAGCGGCCGTTGGCACCGCTCCTGGCAACGCGACGGCGGCCCGCGGCACGATGCCCTCGCCGCTGATCATGCCGCGCTCGTCTGCGCCTTCGTTGCCCTCGCCGAGGCAAGCGGTCAGGCGAGATGGATCGAAGCTGCCAGAGAAACCGCCGACACGATGCTGGACCACTTCTGGGATGCGACGAACGGCGGACTGTTCACCACTGCTGACGATGGCGAAGCACTCATCGTCCGCCAGAAGGATCTGATGGACAATGCAACACCGTCAGCGAACTCACTTGCTGTGTCGGGGCTCTACCGGCTCGGCGCGCTGACCGGAGAGGCGCGTTATGCGAATCACGCCGATCAGATCGTGCAATTGGCTGCGGGTGTCGTCGCCTCGGCCCCGTCGGCGTTCAGCCATCTGCTCGGTGCCTACGAGTCACGGGCCAGGGGAATTGCCGAGATTGCCGTCATCGGTGACCGCCCAGACCTCGTGTCGGCGTTGCAGCAGCGGTATCTGCCGAACTGCGTGCTCGCCTGGGGCGAGCCGTACGATTCGCCGCTCTGGGATGCGCGGCGTGACGGCTTCGCCTATGTCTGCCAGAACTACACCTGCCAGGCGCCGGTCGAGTCGGTCGAAGCGCTCATCACCCAGATCGAAGCACTCGCATGAAGCTCTCGAAATCCGACGTCCTCTGTGCCGGCGGCATCGTCTGGCGGCTCATCAAGGGCGTCGAGCACATCGGGCTCGTCACGAGGTCCCGGTATGGCGGCGACTGCAGCCTGCCGAAGGGTCACATCGAAACCGGGGAATCCATACTCGATGCAGCGTTGCGCGAGGTGGCGGAGGAGCTCGGCGTGTCGTGCGAACCGCTCGACTTCGCCGGCGCTGTCTCCTACCCCGTCGAGGGCCGCCAGAAGTACGTGCTCTTCTGGAACATGCGCCATCTCGGCGACGACCAGCGGATCATGCTCGACGACGAGGTCGACGAACGGGTGTGGCTCCCGATTGCCGAGGCGATCGAGCGTCTGACCTACGCAGATGACCGTGATCTCCTGACGAGCGTCACCAGTGGTCGTGATGGATGACGCGCGAGGCAGCCGCCCGCGTACGGGTCTGCGGGGAACCTGACGGCACGTCGTCAGCGCTGCGATAGCCGAGGGCCACAGCCCCGATCGCGGTGATCCCCGCCGGCACGCCGAGATTTTCCAGCAGCAGCGCCTCGTTGCGGAAGATCCCGAAAAACAGCGCTCCGAGTCCCGCTTCCTCGGCAAGCAGCAGCAACTGCTGGGTCGCCATTGCAGCATCCGTCAGCCAGTACGGCACGGGCCAGTTCGCCGCCTCGGCAAGTCCTGCACCGAGCTTGTCCTGCTCGGCGTAGCGGGTGGTGTATGCAGCGGAATCGGCGAGCGGCAAGACGATCGCCGCAGCGTTGAGCAGACCTGGATGATCTGCGGAAAACCATTCACCGGAACCGGTCACGTCCCAGAACGTCGACGTGGCCGCGCCGGAGAGTGCGAGAAAGTGCACGCCCTGGCTGAACCCTGCTGACGGCGCACGTCGCGCGACGTCGAGGAGAGCGTCGAGGAGTTCGTAGCCGATCGACTCGCTCGTGAACGAGCGAGTCATCCGCCGACTGCGGATCAGCCGTTCGAGTCCGTTGACAGGCCCCGCTGCCGGCACAGCGATGGCGCCTAGACGCGCTTACCGAGCTTGACGAGATCCTCAGCCATCGTCCAACCGTGAACGATCAACACACCGCCCTTGGCGGGCACGACGGTGTCGAACAGACCGGCGACTTCCGGCGTGACCTTGTCCGGCTTCGATGATTCGAAGTCGAGGAAACCTGACTGGCCGTTGGTCTTGACGACGAACGACTGCTCGTCGTACGCGCTGTCGACTGCAAAGCGCTTTGCCAGACGGCGGCCCCACGCCCGCTCCTCGCCGACGGCACGATGACCCGGGCGGGGAATGACCTCCGACAACGACTTGAATGCCTCCATCGCCCCGGCCTCGACGAACCGCGTACCGACGACGACGTCCTCGTCCGGGAACGCCATCAGCGCGCGGTGGTAGGCCTCACCCATCAAACCCTTGAGTACCTGGTCGCGCTTGGAATTGCGGCGTACGCTCATCAATCCCAGCAGCACACAGGGCGTTCCGCCGATGCGCTCGAGCGTCGAAAACGAGATCCCGTGCAGCCGCTCGTCGACCCTCGCAATGGTGCACAGCACCCACGAATCCTTGGCTTTCGAGAGCGCGCCGATATCGAACGCTCCCCCCATAGAACCCATCTCGTCGAGATCGGCGTCGGTAAGTGCTGAACTATCCCTGGTAATGACCTGGATCGCCATCGTTGGTGACCGCTCCCCGGCGTTGGTGTCGGCCGGACGGGTGTCCGGCAAATGCGAACTCCCATTTTGCCAGCAAATTCACCGTTTGCGGGAAGCGAACGTGGATCTGTCGGCCACATTCCGCTATTTTCGCATGTCATCGGCACAAACAGGGCTATCAGAGTCGTGGCGACTCGACTAGAGAACGTCGTGGCCGAAGACGACGCGGAGTTCGCCGACGACGCGATCGAGGTTGACACCGAAGTCGTCCGGTAGGTGGGCGACCTTGTTGTCGCCGATGTGCAGGATGACCATCGAGTCACCCGGATTGTCGCGGAGGATCTTCTTCAACTGCGCCATGCGGAACTCGGTGATCGAGTGCAGCGGCATGCGCAGGTGCAACGGTGGAGCGTTGGCATCGAGTCCTTCGACGACCGTCACTTCCGACGCCATGAAGCTGACGGTGTCATCGCGCTTGTCGATCCGGCCGCGAATCGTGACGACGGCGTCGTCGGCCAACTTGTGGCCCTGTTCGGTCATCATTCGCGGGAAGACGGTGACCTCGACGGAATCCTGGAGGTCTTCGAGCACGAATGTCGCCATCATGTCACCCCGTTTTGTGTACTTACGGGCGAGGTTGGTGATGACGCCGCCGATCGTGATCATCGAGCCCTCTTCGCGCTCGCTCAGTTCGCCGATCATGCAGTCGACCTTGCGGCGCAGCGCCGTCTCGATGCCCATCAACGGATGGTCCGACACGTACAATCCAAGCATTTCCTTTTCGAAACGCAGGCGCTGCGTCTTGTCGAATTCGATCTCCGGGATCGTGACGCGCTCGTCGAAGCCGCCGCCGGCGGACGCGCCGATATCACCGAACAGGCTCATGACGCCCTGGTCGCGTTCACGACGGCGTACGACAGTCGAATCGATGATCTGTTCGAAGACGGTCATCAGCCCCTTGCGGTGATGCCCGAGCGAATCGAAGGCTCCGGCCTTGATCAACGATTCGACGGTCCGCTTGTTGAGTACCGGTTCGGGGACCCGCTCGGCAAAATCGTAGAAGCTCGTGAACGGACCGGCCTTGTCGCGTTCGGCGAGCAGCCCCTCGACGAGGCCTGCACCGACGTTGCGGACGGCCGACAGCCCAAAGGTGATCGCCCCGGGTGCGCCGGGTGGGAGCGAGATATGTGCGGGCATCTGCGCCAACGGCAACGGCGCGAAGTCCATCAGCGACAGGTTGATGTCCGGGTTGAGGACGCGGATCGACGATGCCCTGCAGTCGGCCAGGTAGATGGCCGCCTTGTCGAGGGTCGACTTGACGCTCGTCAGCAGGCATGAGAAGTACTCGATCGGGTAGTGCGCCTTGAGGAACGCCGTCTGGTAGGTGACGAGCCCGTAGCCGTACGTATGGCTCTTGTTGAAGGCATAGTCCGCGAACTTCTCGATGACGTCGAACAGTTCCTTGCCGAGCGTGTCGCCGTAGCCCGTCGTCTCGCACCCGCTCTCGAATGCGGCCCGTGCCGCAGCCATGACCTCACGTGACTTCTTGCCCATCGCCTTGCGCAGGTTGTCCGCCTCGGCGAGGGTGTAACCAGCGAACTTTTGGGCGACGCGCATGACCGACTCCTGGTAGATCATCAGCCCGAAGGTGTCCGACAGCACGGCCTCGGCGTCGGCGTGGAAGAACTCGACCGGCTTGCGGTTGTTCTTGCGGTCGGCATAGTCGTAGTGCATGTTGGCGCTCATCGGACCTGGCCGATACAGCGCAAGCACGGCACTGACGTCGCCGAAGTCGGTGGGAGCGACGGCCCGCAGCAGCGCCCTCATCGGCGTTGATTCCAGCTGGAACACGCCGATGGTGTCGCCGCGCCCGAGCATTTCGTAGACCGGTGGATCTTCGAGGCTGATCGTGTCGATGTCGAAATCGGGGTCTCTCGTCGCTCTGATCATCGTCTGCGAGTCGGAGATCACGTCGAGGTTGCGCAGCCCGAGGAAGTCCATCTTCAACAGCCCGAGATCCTCGACGCCATGCATCTCGTATTGCGTGACGACGGGTGCATTCGTCGGGTCACCGCCGGGTTCCGGTTTGCGTTGGATCGGCAGGTACGTCGTCAGCGGGTCCTTGGTGATCACGACGGCGGCGGCGTGGATGCCGTCCTGGCGCCGCAGTCCTTCGAGTCCTTTGGCGACGTCGACGACGCGTTTGACCTCCGGGTCGAGGTCGTACATCGCTCTCAACTCTCCGGCCGCCTTGTAGCCGTCGCGGTATTTGTCGGCTTCCTCGAAGCAGTATTTGAGCGGCGTATCTCGGCCCATGACGAGTGGCGGCATCGCCTTGGCGACCTTGTCGCCGATGCCGTACGGGAGTCCGAGCACCCGTGCCGCGTCACGGACAGCGGCTCGCGCCTTGATCGTCGAGAAGGTGACGATCTGGGCGACGTGGTCGCGTCCGTACTTGTCCGCTGCGTAGCGGATCATCTCGTCCCGGTATCGCGAGTCGAAGTCCATGTCGATGTCCGGCATCGAGATGCGGCTCGGGTTGAGGAATCGTTCGAAGATCAGGTCGTACTTGATCGGATCGAGATCGGTGATCTTGAGGGAGTAGGCGACGGCGCACCCAGCGGCGGAACCACGGCCGGGGCCGACGCGGATTCCGGCGTCCTTGGCGTGCTTGATGAGATCCCAGACGATCAGGAAGTAGGAGCTGAAACCCATGTCGGCGATGACTTTGAGCTCGTAGGAGATCCGCTCGACGACATCGCTGCCGAGGACGTCGCCCCAGCGCTGCGAGGCACCCAGCCACGTCAGATGTTCCAGGTAGGCGGCATCGTTGTCGAAGCCGGGCGGCAGTGGAAAGTTCGGCAGCAACGGCTTGCCGAACTCGATCGTCACGTCGGCACGCTCTGCGATCCACAACGAGTTGTCGCAGGCTTCCGGAAAATCCCGGAACAGTGTGCGCATCTCCGACGAGCTCTTGAGGTAGTGCTCCTCGCCTTCGAATTTGAAGCGCTTCGGGTCGCTCATCAGCGCACCGGTCTGGACACAGAGCAGGGCATCGTGGCTGGTGTGGTCTTCGCGATGGGTGTAGTGGGAGTCGTTCGTCGCCAACAGCGGGGCACCGATCTTGCGGGCGAGGTCGATCAGCAGCGGGTTGGTGTCGCGCTGCGCCTGCAGCCCGTGGTCCTGGAGTTCGACGAAGAGGTTGTCCTTGCCGAAGATGTCCTGCAGGCGGCCGGCCTTGGCAAGCGCACCCTTGTGGTCGCCGTTGAGGAACGACTGCAGCACGTGACCGCCGAGGCACCCGGTCGTGGCGATCAGCCCCCCGTGGTACTTCTCCAGCAGTTCCCAGTCGATCTTCGGCTTGTAGTAGTAACCCTCCATGAACGCCAACGACGACAGCTGGATGAGATTGCGGTAGCCCTCATTCGACTCGGCGAGCAGCGTGAGGTGGTAATAGAGCTTCTTGCCGCCCTCGATGTCACCACCGGAATCGTCGACCCGGCCACGACGCGCCGGCCGTTCGAAACGGGTGTCGTGGGCCATGTAGGCCTCGATCCCGAGGACCGGCTTGACGCCCTGGTTGTTGCACGCCTTGTAGAAGTCGAGGATCCCGTACATGTTGCCGTGATCGGTGATCCCGAGTGCCGGTTGGCCGTCCGCCGCTGCCTTGGCGACGAGTTCGTCCAGGCGGGCAGCACCGTCGAGCATCGAATACTCGGTATGGACATGCAAATGTGTGAACGAATCACCCATGATGCCAGCCTCCTCCGCTCAACGATCTGCTTCTCTGTTTACGTCTCGAACTACAAACGTGTCGTTCGAGAGTACCGCGTGTTCGCTCCCTCGAAAGCGCCCCGTCGAGAGAATGAGATCAGATCGGTACGATGCGGACCCCGCGGTGGGCGCCGAGAAGCACCGACAGATTGGTTGGGTCGCCGGTAAGGATCGAACAGGGTCGTCGCGCCAGCGCCTCAGCGACGACGAGCGCGTCAACTGTGGAGTTCGACCGGGATTCACCCAGGAGCCGACCGGCTCGACGGGCGGTCGCTTCGTCGAGAAGGCTCACACCGTCCGTCGAACTGATGACAAGATTGACCGGAGCATCTCGTGGCCCAGAACCACGGACGGTTTCGGCAACGACGGCCGCCGGTACGAACATCTCGACCCCACGGACCCGTGCCTTCTCGAGCCGGCGCCTCACTGCTCGGTCGCCACGCGCGATCTTGATCACGGCACCCGCGTCGAGCACCGGACAACGATCCGTCGACATCGGCGGCTCAGTCGTCATAGACCTCACCTTTCATCGCATCGAGCTGTGCAACGAGATTGTCCGCCCGCTCCTCGGCTTCGGGCGTCGATTGCCGAATCATTTGCCGGGCCATAGATCTCGTCGAGCTGACGCAACATACGCATCACTGGATCTACTCGCAGTTTGTCGCGAATGGCGTCAAGAACGAACGCCGAGACCTCGCCCTTCGGAGCGACTGACTTGACCTCCGCGAGGGTTTGCTCGTCGACCGTGCACGTGATTCGCGTGATACTCGTGGTGTGATTTTACTCGAAGTATGCGCGCTGGTCCTGTGGTTTGAGCACGTTGACTACAGATATGTGCCGGGGCGGTCGTTGGCGGTGTCGCCGTTCGGCGCGCCCGGCGGCATACCCATGCCGTCCGGCATGCCCTGACGGAGGGCACCGGGTGGGAGTTGGCGCATCTGTTCGAGCTGCTGACGGGCCGCCATCTGCTGGGCCATCAACATCGCCTGGATACCGTGGAAGAGGCCCTCCAGCCAGCCGACGAGCTGCGCCTGAGCGATACGCAGTTCGGAGTCGCTCGGCACCTCGCCAGGCTGGAACGGCAGCGCCATCGAGCGCAGCTCGCCCTGCAGGTCCGGCGACATCGCCGTCATCAGTTCATCGATCGAACGCTGGTAGATCCCGGCAAGACGCTCTCGGCTGGCGGCGTCGAGCGGCGCGGCCTTGACCTCGTCGAGCAATTGCTTGACCATCGAGCCGATACGCATAACCTTGCCGGGTTCGCTGATCGTCTCGGTCGGCGCAGCCTCAGCCGGCACGACCAAGGCCTCATGGCCCGGCCCGCCCGGATCGACAACTTCGGTTCGCTGCGACTCTTCGGCGCTCACGCTGCTGTGACCTCGGGCTTCAGTGTCGGACATCTCGCTCCTCGATCAGTGGCTCACATGGCGATGCCGCCCACAGCGGCGACGCATCGGTCAGGTCCGCCGCGCTGCCAGGAATGGTACGAGCATCTCTGCCGAAGTCAGCGACCCATGGCGGCAAACCAGCGGGAACGGACCGGAATCGGCGGGGTCGTCCATGCTGACCGCCTCGAACGGCACAACGGCGACGTCGCCGTAGCGAACCGCAACCGGTGGTGCGACGACCGGCCCGAACCAGCCGTCGGCGATCGCCTGTTCCTTGGAGACGACCCAGGCCTGATCGCCGTGCGCACCGCAGGCCGCGTCGAGCAGGTCGGTGGCTGCGCCGGGCTTTGCATGGAACCAGCGGAAACGGCCCTCTCCGGACTGGATACGGGTCGCTGCGAGCACCTCCGGCGCCGGCTTGACGAGGTTGTCGCCGATGCTGACCTGGCCGTGGTCAGCGGTGATGAGCAGCACAGCATCGTTCGGCAAGACGTCGATGAGGTCGGCGACGAGACGATCGACGGTGCGCAACTCTGCGTCGTAGTACTCGTCGAGCCCTTTTTCGTGGGCGACCTTGTCGATGCCGTCGTAATACAGGTAGACGAAACGTTCCCCCTTGGCGAGCAGCGACCTGGTGTCGACAACGATGTTCGACGGCAACCGCCACGTGACCTGGCGGGTGCCGCGCAGATGCGCCTGCGTGAAACCGGTGGTGTCGAACTCGATCTTGTTGGAGATCACGACGTCCTCACCGAGAAACGTCGGGAACGGCTGGATCTCCACCGGCAGATGGACCCGGCGAGCGTCGCCTGACTTGGTCGTCCAGCGCAGCATGTTCATGATGTCACCTCGCACTTCCATGCGATAGCCGACGACGCCGTGTTCACCGGGGGTGAGACCGGTGGTGATCGACGTGAGTGCCGTCGCAGTCGTCGTCGGCGCGACCGATGTGATCGGGCCGCCCTGCATGCCGGCGAGCGTCGGTGCGATGTGGGCGCGTTGCTGCAACTGTTCCCACCCCAACCCGTCGAGCACCAGCAGCACTACCTGCCTGGCACCGCTGGCCAGAGCGGGGAACCATGACGGCAACGATCGCGTCCCCCGCGGAGCGAAGATCGCCGGCACAATGCCGCGGATCGAGGCGTCTCCGTAGGCAGGCAGGATTGGCTCGGGAGCGCTCACCGCTCCAGTCCATCACGTGGACGTGCCTAACGGGGAGCTTATGCCGCACGAGCAGCGCGATCGCTGCGACCGATTCGCACAGGAGATGCTCGACCACAGCAACGCCGACGAGGGTTGCGGCGGACCCAAACTCCACCCAAACCCTTTGCGGCGGGGTTTCAGGCGACTTGGCGGTGGGAGCGGGCCTCGTTCAACTCGACCAGCTCGTCGATGAGGCCCTCGAACTCGGCGAGATCGAGCGGTGTGACGCGCTCCACCTCCCACCGATCAGGTGGCACTGCCGATCCCGCCGCTTGTCGCGAGCGGTCCCTTCGAGCAGGAGGTGATGGGGATGGACATCGACTTCGACGGCCCGTTGCAGATCGACGACGGCCATATCGATGCGAATGGTTCCGCCACCCGGGAGCTGCGGGAGTCTGTGCTGAGCGGTAACGGGAACGCCTCGGTCGCGCAACGCCGTGAGCACTCGAAGCTCGGGGTCCGATTCGGCGGCTGAGCCAGCGACACGGTTCGTCAACGTGGTGGCGGACTGCAGCGAACCCGGTCGAGACGGATGAATCAGACGTCGCCCAACTCGGGACATCGTCGCCAGCATGCACCGACGCTCGGACAGCAGCTGCCCGACGAGGGACGCGTGTGCGTCGGACGAGAG
>Ga0123338_10002698_pt1 | contig 16457 bp, 12 predicted proteins | sample grotaG_FD_89793 | JGI IMG/M metagenome (GOLD analysis project Ga0123338, IMG submission 89793) | Glacier valley bacterial and archeal communities from Borup Fiord, Nunavut, Canada, to study Microbial Dark Matter (Phase II) -... | ecosystem: Environmental > Aquatic > Freshwater > Ice > Glacier ...
AGAACCCCGCCAAGCCTTTTGAAGCACCGTTTCCGGTGGACGCGAAAACTTTCAACAGTTGGGTGCATCAGCAGGCCTGGCTCTACACAAAAGGCACCTACACGAATTTCGATCTGCAACTGGATTACTTGATTCCGCCCGGATTGAATAGCGGCGTTTCTTTGCGAGACCCCACGCGCGGCAAATTCGTTACCGGTGAAGCGACGGCGGCAGACGGCCCCAACACCGGCAGCCCCGCGCACAACGGCTACGAGATTCAGATTATCGATGGACCGGAAAAGTATCCCACCGGCAGTGTGTATTTGTTCAATGCCGCCAAGTTCGGCGGCCAGAAGCCCGCGCAATGGAACACGATGCTGATAGAAAGCCGCCCGGAGATGATCCGCGTTTCGCTGAATGGCGAAGTGGTTTCGCAATCGCCGGGTGACCAGAAGCGTCCGAAATCGGGGCCGATCGGGTTGCAACTGCACGATCAGTTTACGTTTGTGATGTTCCGGAATATCAAGATCCGGGAGCAATAGTGGTACTTGTACCGGTACAGAGTACGGTATCATTTTCATCAAGACGTGCCGGCATCGTGGCCTAAAGCGGCTATATGAAGATGGCGACGCAAGAGGAGTTCGTGCCGATCAGGTCAATCGCATCGTTTACGTTCTGGCCCATCTGGATTCGGCGGTTCGCCCGTCGGACATGTCTCTTCCCGGTCTGCGCTTGCACCCGCTGAAAGGTGGTCTAAAGGGGTTGTACAGTTTGAGCGTGAGCGGAAACTGGCGTATGGTGTTTCGCTTCGAAGACGGCGATTGTTTCGATGTGGACTTGACTGATTACCACTAAAAGGAAAGCTTATGCCAATGAAAAATCCTCCACACCCTGGTTATTCCATCAAGGACGCCTGCCTTGACGCAGTTGGTCTGACCGTGACAGAAGGAGCTAAAGTGTTGGGAATTGCCCGTCACACGCTTTCGCGCATTCTGAATGGACAGGCGGGAATCTCGGCGGAGATGGCCATCCGGCTCGAAAAAGCGGGATGGTCCAACGCGGACCACTGGCTGCGGCTCCAAACGGCATACGAACTGGCTCAGGCACGCCAACACCAGGATCAAATCAAGGTGCAGCGGTACCGGCCCTCCCGAGCGAGTTAGACCCTTAGAATGCTCAGGCGCGCAAATCGCGTGATCATCGGCCTCGGCGTTCCCGGGGGACTGTTATGGTTGACTCGTCAGCTATGATTGTCGCGCTTAAGGATAAAACTGACTTGGTGGTGCCGCCTACTCTTCAGCGGCGGCTTGGCATCAAAGCAGGTGATCGAGTCGAATTCAAAGTGTCTGGCGGGATAATCAACATCATCCCGAAGCTACCCTCAGCTGATGACGATTACACTTCTCGGCAACGCAAGGCGATTGATGCCCGCCTGGCTGCTGCTAAGAAGGGACGTTTTCACGGTCCGTTCACTACTGCCGATGCCGCTATCAAATTTCTGAACAAAGAAATTACAAAACGCAGAACTAACGGCAAACCCTCTTAAAGATAAACGTTGTGTTGTCTGATCAGGCCATTGAGGCGCTGAAGGACGCACCGCTCGCTGTGCGGCGAGCTTTCAATAAACAACTACGGTTTCTTACTCAAGATCTTCACCATCCTTCTCTACACGCGAAGAAATACAGCGAAGCGCAAGACGTCTGGCAAGCTCGTGTGACGCTGAATTGGCGGCTCTATTTTTCAATTGCCGGCGACACGTACTATATCGAAGACCTAATCCCCCATCCCAAATAGCCGAAGCAGTATTAAATTTTCGGAGTAGCTAGCACTTCACGTTTCCAATCGCACCTACTGTAGCGTTAGCGGCTCGCAAATAATCCGCCGGGCTCATCAGAATTTGAATGCCCCGCAGTCCCGCTGAAACGGAAATCACGTCGAACAGTTCCACCGTCTCATCGATAAACACGGGGAATGCACGCGCTGCTCCGAACACCGTCACACCGCCGCGAATGTAGCCGGTTAACGGCTGCACTTCTTTGAGCGGCACCATCTGGACGCGCCGATTCCCGCTCAGGCGCGCAATCGCTTTCTCATCGGCCACGGTGTTGCCGGGTATTACCGCAAACAGGTTTCCGTTTCGATCGCCGCTAAGGATCAACGTTTTAAAAACCTGCTCGAGTGGCAACCCAATCTTCCCGGCCACCGTCTCAGCACTCAAGTCTTCCGGGTCTGCTTCGTATGTTCGTAGCTCATAGGTGATGCCGAGTTTGTCCAGCAATCTGGCGGCGTTGGTTTTCATGATCTGGGATATTGCAGAAGCGCACGGTAAAATTGAGGTTCTTCCTTATGAAATTTAGCTCCGGCTTCGCACTTGCACTCGCCGCACTTGTTTTTTCTCTGCCCCTTAGCGCTCAGACTTCGGGAGGCCAACTGATTCGCATGCATACCAATGCCGGCGATATCGATGTTCAATTGCTTCCGACTAGCGCACCGGCCACGGTGGCTAACTTTTTAAATTACATGAACCGGGGCGCATACAACAATTCAATTTTCCATCGCTCTGTTACAAATTTTATTATCCAGGGCGGTGGTTTTAAACAAGATTTCAGCGCCATTTCGCAGGACCCCGCTGTGAAGAATGAATACAGCCTCTCCAATACGCGGGGCACGATTGCGATGGCAAAGCTGGGCAACGATCCAAACAGCGCAACCAATCAGTGGTTCTTCAACTTGGGTGATAACAGCGGCAATCTCGATAACCAGAATGGTGGATTTACGGTCTTCGGCCGCGTGGCGAATCCGGCCAGTCTGGCCGTGATGGACAAGATCGCAAGCTTGCCGACAAACAACAAAGATAGCGGAACTTTCAACCAACTTCCGATCTTCGACAGTCTCGCCAACATATCCGGCGACAATCTGGTGACCGTCATCTCCGTTACGCAATTGAACAGCGTAGACGCACCCATGGTGCAAGCCGTGATATCGGCGAGCGCGTTCGGCGGGTCCACCACCACCGCGCCCGGCTCTTATATCGAGATCTATGGGCAGAATTTAGCGGGTTCCACACGCGGCTGGGGAGCAGCGGATTTCAAAAATGGCAATGCCCCAACGCAACTGGATGGCGTGGCAGTCTCCGTCGGCGGCCGGAACGCGTATGTGAATTTCGTGAGCCCTAATCAGGTGAACGTGCAGATCTCACCCAGCCTCGCGGCGGGTAGTCAGCCAGTGATTGTGACCTATAACGGTCAAGCTAGCGATGCATCCAGTGACACGTCCACCATCAACGTCAAGCCGCTTGCGGGCGGCCTTCTTGCGCCGCTCTCTTTCAAAGTGGATGGCAAGCAGTATGTTGCGGCCGCGCACGCCTCCGGCACCTTGATTTCAAACGGAAAGATCCCCGGTGTCGCCGCAGCGCCGGCCCAGCCCGGAGAGACCATCATCTTCTACGGCACCGGTTTCGGACCCGTAACTCCGAATTCGGTTGTATTCGCGGGAGCTATTGCGTTCTCTGCCGCGCGCGTGAATGCGAATGTGCAGTTTAAGATTGGCGGCACGGTGGCGAAAGTGCCCTTCGCCGGTTTAATCGCGGGCTTGGTGGGCGTATATCAATTCAACGTGATTGTGCCGACCGATGCCGCGTCCGGAGATCTTACTGTTGAGGTGATGGTCAACGGAGATACCCTGCCCCAAACACTGTACCTGCCTGGCAGGTAGGCCCAAAGCTAGTTGCCGGTAATGTTGAACTTGGCACTGATATCGCCCGCCTGGACTAGGAATGTGTTTGTGCCAGCGACGCTCCCCAGGCGAACAGACACGGAGAATAGACCGGGCGAAACTGAATCCTGTGAAACCACGCCCGTTATCGTACCGCCGCCTGCCGTGACTGTGACCACCGGAGTCACATCCGTGACCGGAAGTCCCGCTGCGTCTGTCACGCGGAACTGGATAGCCCCAGACTGCCGTGAGCCGCTCTTTCCACTCGTGGTGGAATGCAAATTTGTAATCGACACCGGAGTTGTCGATTGAACGCCATACCAATACGGCACTCGGGATTCGACGCTGCCATTCGCGCCAGTCACCAGAATTACGCCTTCATAACCGCCGGGTGCCAGATTGGACCCTGTGAATGAAACCGATACGGTTCCCGAAACGCCGGGCGCAAGCAACAGCGAACCGGACGAAAGTGCCGGAACCGGGCCGGTCCCAGTGGGGCTCGCGCGCAACGTGAAGGTATCCGCAGCTGTGCCGACGTTGGTGACCTTCAGATTTAGCGAACCTTGTGGAAAAGCGCTACCGCCACCAAAACCAAGCGAGGTGGGATACATCGCCGCAGTCGCAAGCAATGAAGCCCCGGCGTTTAGAGATCCGGCACCGGCCTGTTGCACGCCCAACTGTGTGGTTCCCGGCTTCACCGGCGTCGCGGAATTGATTAACAGCGACCGGTATTGGTCGGCAGTCAAGCCCGGCCTCGCAGCTTTCAACAGCGCGGCAGCCCCTGCGGCAGTGGGTGCGGAGAAACTGGTGCCATCCACCAGAGCATAACCATTCGCGCTGTACATCTTCCCGTTGGCGTCGAAACTCTGGGTAGCCACATAATAGTTTTCGCCTACGGCAAGAAGGTCAGGCTTGATGGAAAAATCCACGTTGGGTCCGGTACCACTGAAATCAGAAAGACGGGCAGAGTCCACGTGAACAGGACCCAGGGTGAACGAAGCCGTCGCGGAACTTGCGGCACCTTGTGCAATTGCCTGCTTCAAAGCCACGCCGTCGGCATTCGAAATCATTTCGGCGGGCAAAGTAGCGGTGCCCACACCCATCACTATCGGGTCGGGCGCTGAACCCGCGGCGTACACCACTGCGGCCGACGCTCCAGCACCCGCCGCATTATTCAGTTTGGTTTCAAAGGGGCAAGTGCCGCGCAGTATCAGTGCAATCCGGTTCGATAACGACCCTGCGGGAAGCGCATTACAGGCCAGCCCGGAACCATCCAGAGTCTGAACATCAACCAGTGAGTTGGTGATCGGGCCGGAGGGCGCGGGACCGCTGCCAGGCACGGCAAAAAACGGGTTAAAACCGGATACTTGCACGGTTGCCGCGAAAGCTCTGTCATTCATTTGCGCACCCACCGTGATCGCGTCGGGTGCCGTACCGGGGCTTGAGACGGTTGTTGCGTTTGTGCCGTTATTTCCCGCCGCGATCACAACCAGCACACCGGCGGCGGTCGCACGCTCCACGCCCTGCACCAGGATATCGTCGCCCAGGCGCGGCGCCACTGAGGAACCCAAGCTCAGGTTCACCACGTCCATGCCATCTTTGACCGCATCGTCCAAAGCTTTTAGAACGGCGTCGTCCCCGGCGCTATCGTTGGAACCGGGCGTGCCGAAAACTTTGTAACTGCCTACCCACGCGCCGGAGGCAACGCCGGTGATGGTAGCCGCGGGCCCAACCGCTGTCCCGCCCGCCGCAATCATGGCGAGCGCTGTCCCGTGCCCAACGTGGTCCCTCGCGGAATTGTCGGAGTCGCGGAACTGCAGCAAGGAAACATAGCTGCGGGCCACAATTACCTTATTGTTCGTATAAGCCGTATCGGTATCTGCATTCACCAGCGGAAAACCGGCTGGTATCGAAAGAGGGCTGTTCTGAAACGCGGGATGTCCAATATCGACGCCCGTATCGAGAATTGCCACTTTCATCCCCCGCCCCGCGTTAGCCGGGCCACCAAGCTGAGCCCAGGCGTCCACAATTTTATTCACCACAACCGCCCGGTCCAGAACCATCGACACGGTATGAACCGGCGTCACCCTCAGCACATTCGGCAGATTGGCCCACGGTTGCGGGTTATCGTCAGTGGTCTGCACCAGGAGAGCGTTTGTAACGGTGTCGAGACTCTCCAGTACTTGTGCGCCAACCCGCTGCAAACTTACCCGCAATTGAGCTTGTTCCCGTTGAATGCGTGCGCGGTGGGCAACGGCCGCGGCGCTAGCCAAATTCACGCGGGATCCATTCCCGGAGAGATGGACGGCTACTGGTTCGGTAATAAGTTCCACAACGTAACGATTGGGAACTGTGGCAGATTGGCCAAGAAACGCACAAAAAATAAGAATGGCGAAACGCAAAAGCATAGTTTTGGAACGCGCTACGGCATATACAAGTTGCGGGTTTCAAGTAAAGCGATTGTTAAATCGGTCACGGGTGGGAACTCTCAATGAACGGTGTAGCCGGCCCGCAGAGAAAACGGCGCAATCTCAGCATCGAACACCGCGCCCCCCTCCCGGGCAATCCGGTAGGTTCCGTGCATCGTCCCGGTAGGCGTCGGAAGCGGGCACCAGGAAGAATATTGGAATTGCTCACCTGGTTTCAGTACCGGCTGCTTGCCCACTACCCCCATCCCCTGCACCTCGCGCAATTGCTCTAATGCATCGATAATCAGCCAGTGGCGGCTCACTAATTGCACAGTCTCGCTGCTTCGATTCGTAATACGGACGGTATACTCGAACACCCATTGGCCTTCCTGCTGGGGCGAATGTTCCGGCACATGCCTGGACATCACCTCTACACGAATGCCGTTTGTGGTCGCATCGGAAACGGGGCTAACTTGCAGGCGCTGACCGGTGGGCATGAAGGCCCATCGTAGCATCCGCCGAACCAGCCCTTTATCGAAACCCCATGGACTGCGAGTGCCGTCCAACTAACCATGCGCCTTCGCGTTATGGCGATTGCCACGCTTTTTTCCTGCCCGTTATTCTCTGCCCGTTATGCGCTTCTGTTGGAGGACGCACCCGCGTCTGCGCCTCGCAGCCAACTTGCCGCCGTCAACAGCAGGCGGATCGGCATAGCCGCCGCCCAGGCAACGCTCCGGGCGAATCTGGAAGCGCGCAAGGTTCCCGTCACGGGTGCCGTCCAAACTTTGTTAAACGCCGTGTTTGTGGAAGCGGAGGCAGACCAGGTCTCTACGCTGAAAACACTGCCCGGCGTGAAAGCGGTCGTCCGGCTTGGCGTCCGTCATCCTCACCTGGATCGCGCGGCTGGCCTGATCAACGCACCCGCGGCTTGGAACGCCCTTGGCGGAATCCCGAATGCCGGGCTCGGAATGAAGATCGGCATCATCGATACCGGCATCGACCAGAATCACCCAGGGTTTAACGACCCCACTCTTCCCGCCCAACCGCATATCTGCACGGGGTCCGATTGCGACTTCACTAATAACAAGGTGATTGTGGCGCGCTCCTACGTGAGACAGTTGGGCGTGGGCACAGGCCCCAACCCCGCGGCCAACTCGCGTCCGGACGATTTTTCGCCGCGAGACCGTGTCGGGCACGGAACCGCCGTTGCCATGGTAGCGGCCGGCTACACTAACACGGGGCCAAATGGCACAATCACCGGTATCGCGCCCAAAGCCTACCTGGGGAACTACAAGGTTTATGGCACCAACGGCATAAACCCAGGCGCCACCGACGATATCCTGATCCGCGCCTTGGAAGACGCTTTCCACGACGGAATGGATGTCGTGAATCTCTCCTCAGGATCATTCGCGTTTTCGGGCGCGCTCGATTCCGGCGCGGCCTGTGGCAATGAGCCCGGCGTACCCTGCGACCTGCTGGCGCAAACCTATGACACCGCCGTCCGCAACGGCCTGGTGATTGTGGTTTCAGCAGGCAATGAGGGCGATACCGGGCAGCAGACCCCCACCCTCGCCACGGTGAACAGCCCTTCCACTGCGCCCGGTGCAATTTCAGTGGCAGCCTCCACCAATTCACACGTTTTTCTGAACGGCATTTTCGTAAATGGCAGCGGTGTTCCCGCTTCCTTAACCGCCATTTCGGCTGAGTTCGGCGACGGCCCCGTGCCAGATACCCCTCTCACGGCCCGGCTCAAAGATGCAGGCTTCGGGGGTGATCCACAGGCGTGTACCGCACTGCCGGCTCATTCGCTTGATGGAGCAATCGCCATCATCGCGCGCAGCTCGAATTGCCGCTTCGTAAACAAAGTGCAGAACGCTCAAGCGGCGGGAGCGGTGGCGGTCATCTTCACACTAGCCAACGCAGCCGATTCCCTGATTGTTCCTGGCGGACTCACCAGCACTTCAATACCCTCCGTAATCATTGGCCAGGCGGATGGACAGACATTGCGGCAGTTCGTTGCGGCGAACCCGAGTGCGACGGCAACGCTCGATCTCGCGTTCCTGGTCGCGCGCGAAGCCACGCCTGATCGTATCCCCACCTTTTCCTCACGCGGTCCAGCCTTCAACGGCGGCGCAGTGAAGCCGGAATTGACGGCTGTCGGGACCGATGTGTATATGGCTGCTCAGAAGATCGATCAGTCAGGCGATCTGTATAGTCCGAACGGCTACATTGCGGCTTCGGGAACCAGCTTCTCAAGCCCCATGACGGCGGGTGCGGCCGCCCTGGTGAAGCAAAAACACCCCGGTTGGACCGCCGCCCAGATTAAGTCGGCTCTTGTGAACACAACCGTTGCCAATTTGTTGACCGACGCAGGCAGTCCCGCCGCTATCGGGGCTCAAGGTTCGGGCAAGCTGGACGTTGCTGCCTCCGTCAATGCCACCGTTACACTCTCCCCGCCCACCGTTTTCTTCGGCGTAAAATCCAGCACGAACACGCTGGCGCCAGTGCCGGTGCCGGTCAGTGTGACGAACAACGGCACCACCACATTGACCCTGACGGCTGCCGCTCCAGCCCCCATCACCATAACTGGTGCAAATCTAACCTTGCAACCGAATCAAACCGGCACGGTCACTCTCAGCCTGCCCTCCGCTCCACTGGCTGCGGGAAGTTATTCCGGGCAGGTGACTTTCACCGGTGCTCCCGGGGCGCTTCACGTGCCATTTGTATTTATCGCGGGGGACCACGTGGCGTATAACGCGGTTGTGCTTGCTGGCGACAGCAACGTGGGGAATGTGGGCACCATCATCCCGGATGGCCTGATTGCTTTTCAGGTGACCGATCAGTATGGTGCGCCCGTAGACCAACTAACCGTCAAATTTAGCGTGACACGGGGCGGTGGGTCCCTGACGCAAGTCGATTCCGTCACCAACGTGTTCGGAATCGCCACCGCTGTCGCGACTCTTGGGCCTAACCCCGGTATCAACGTTTTTGTCGGCAAAGCCGGCACCCTGACCATTAAGTTTCAGGATAGCGGTCGAGCTCAACCTACTCTTGTCCCAACAGGCATTGTGAATGCAGCAAGCTCACAATTAGCAAACGGAATCGTGCCCGGTTCCTACATCTCTCTCTATGGGACCGATTTGAGCGAAACCACCAAAATCTCCGCTACGGCGGTTCTCCCCCTCGCTCTTGACGGTGTAAGCGTCAGCTTCGACGCGCCTGGAGTAAGCCTGCCTGGCCGCGTATATTACGTGAGCCCCGGTCAGATTAACGTCCAGGTTCCGTGGGAACTTGCCGGCCAAACTTCCGTGCAGATCAAGGTTTCGATCGATCAATCCTCCGGCACCGTAGTCACTGTTCCGGTCGCTCCCGTTTCCCCTGCCATTTTCGTGTACGGCCAAGCGCAAGCCGCGGTGCTCGACGAGAACTCGTTATTGGTGGGCACCGCGAATCCAGCACGGCGGGGAAGCACGGTCAGTCTGTTCTTAAACGCTCTCGGTCCTGTGTCAAATCAACCCCCGACCGGCGAGCCCGCTCCTGCTTCACCCCTAGCCGAGACGGCCACGTTGCCGGTGGTCACCATCGGCGGGGTCGCTGCCAAGGTGCAATTCAGCGGTTTAGCCCCAGGGTTTACGGGCCTGTACCAAATTAATGTGGCGGTCCCTACTTCGGTCGCTGCGGGTTCCCTTTCCGTCATTGTGGCGGTTGCTGGCGTGAGTTCTCCGGTCGCGCAATTAGCGGTCCAATGAGGGCAGTCTTATACTGGCTAAAGTGATGCTACGAGCTATTCTTTTGCTCCTACTCGTCTCGGAGGCCGCGGCCCAACGTCCCCGTCTTTCCCGAAAGCCACCAGCGGCCGACGATTTCGACGACGCGAAATCCGTTAACGTGACCGGCTCCGTCACCCAGGTCGATGTGAAATCAATCATCATCGACGCCTCCGATCACCGCTGGCTTACCTTTAAAATCGAGAAGTCTACCCACCTGCCGCCCGCCGAACTGAAAGCTGGCGACTTCGTGCGCGTCCAGGGCACTCAGGACAAAGAGGCGTTCCTCACAGCAAAAGAAATTTCACTGGAAAAACCTCCCGCCAACGCGGAGCCTTTCAATAAATCAAAAATTCCATCAGGGCTGGCAGAACCTCCGACGGAGACGGTCGCAACCGCGAAGGCTCCTCAGCCAGTAGTGTACAAACCGGCCAAACCCGATCCCGATGACGAGGGTCCGCCACATTTGCGCCATGGCCAGCCGAACCCGCCCATGGCGAAACCACTGCCGCCCGAGCCAGCCGAAGTCTCCCAAGAGGCAACAGCATCGCACGCAAAAACAGCGGAATCGCACGCGGAATTGAAGGCGGAATCGCCCTCCACGCCAGTCGACGACACACCCGCCGCTTCCCCAAACCCGACGTTCACCAGCGCGGCGCTGATTGACCGGGCTCGCGAGTGGGCGCTTTCCTTCACCGCTGGTTTACCCAACTACGTTTGTCAGCAATTCACCACGCGCTACCTGAAACTGCCTGGCCAGAGCGGCTGGCAGGCAAAGGACGTGGTCAGCGCGAACGTAGTCTACGAAAACGGCAAAGAAGACTACCGGAACATCGCTATTAACGGCAAGGCGCAGTCCAAGAGAATGGAGGACTTGCCGGGATCCTGGTCCACTGGGGAATTCGGCACCACGCTCCGCAGCCTGTTTCATCCGGGGCGCCGCGCCGCTTTCCGGTATGTAAAACAAACTCAAATTACCGGGATGACCGCCTCCGTCTTCGATTATTCCGTAAAACGGGAATATTCCGATTGGCGTATACAGCTAGGAGGACAATCCGTGATTCCAGCCTACTCCGGTCGTGTTTGGATCGATCAGAAAACAGCCAGGGTGATCCGGATCGAAATGCAGGCGGACGAAATTCCGGTGGATTTCCCCCTGGACAAAGTCGAATCTTCGAATGATTACGGGCTCGTTCGCCTCGCAACCGCCGATCAGTTTATGCTCCCACTCCACGCCGAAACCCTCAGTTGCGAGCGTGGCTCCACATTTTGCAGCCGGAATGCCATTGAATTTAGGAATTACCGGAAGTTCAGTGGAGAGGCCAGCATCACCTTCTAAATTCCGTAGTACTGGATTACACAAATACTTTTTTTGGAATCTACTAAAAATAGTTGCAATTCCGATTTCAGTATTCTATTATTGGAATCAAGCCGGGGAGAGAACTCCCACCAAAGCGAGACAAACCTCAAATCAAGACCCCTGAAGCAAATCTCCCCGGCGCCCGTAAGGGTTTTTATACCTGTTAAACTCCTCTAGTTGAAACTCACCGTTTTAGGTTCCACCGGCAGTATCGGCACCAGCACTCTCGACGTTGTCCGCAACAACCCCCACAGATTCCAAATTCACGCTCTGGCTGCAGGACGCAACCTGGATCTTCTGGCTACCCAGATCGAGGAGTTCCATCCTGCGCGGGTTACAGTGCCTGAACCGGACCGTCTGGCCGAACTGCTGCATGCGCGCGGAATTCCGCTTCCCGATCTTTCCGGTAGCTTGGTTTCTATCTCCACCGATTCAGAAGTGAACGCCGTCATGTCGGCAATCGTAGGGGTTGCTGGCCTGGAAGCAACTTACGAAGCCGCCCGCGCGGGAAAGCGAATCGGGCTTGCGAACAAGGAATCATTGGTTTCCGCCGGTGCTCTGGTCATGAGCGCGGTGAGGGCGTCTGGTGCCGAACTGATTCCAGTCGATAGCGAACACAACGGTGCGCACCAGTGTTTGCGCGCGGGTAAGCGCAGCGAAGTCACGCGTTTGCTGCTCACCGCCTCCGGTGGCCCCTTTCGCACCACGCCTGTTGAACAGTTCGCGGCTTTAACGCCGGCGCAAGCTTTAAAGCATCCAACATGGAAGATGGGCAACCGCATCACGATCGATTCCGCAACTCTCATGAACAAAGGTTTCGAAGTGATTGAGGCCTGCTGGCTCTTCGATTTCAAGGCGTCAGAAGTAGAAGTCGTGGTGCATCCACAATCGAAAGTTCACGCAATGGTGGAATATAATGACGGCAGCGTTGTGGCGCAAATCTCCGCCACCGATATGCGCATGCCCATTCAATACGCGCTCACCTGGCCCGAACGCGCCGCGGCCCCTGTCCCGAAAATCGATTGGCGCGAACCCCACACCTGGACCTTCGAAGCACCCGATTTCGAGCGCTTCCCCGCCCTGCGGCTTGCCTACCGGGCCTTCGAAGCGGGAGGAACCGCCACCTGCACATTAAATGCGGCGGACGAAGTGGCAGTAGCGGCATTTCTCGAAGAACGTATCCCTTTCCCCGCAATCGCGTCCACTATAGAAGAGACGCTCAGGCGCGTTCCCATCCTGAAGGCACACTCCGTTGCGGATATCCTTAATATAGACGGCGAAAGCCGGGCAATGGCGCGCCAGATTATTGCTGCGCGAAAGGTTTAGACGGTTATGGCGGCACTCCACAATATCGTTTGGCTGCTGGTTCTGATCGGAGTCATGATTCTGGTCCACGAACTTGGCCACTTTTGGGCTGCACGCTTTTTCAATGTGCGCGTGGATGTTTTCAGTTTCGGATTCGGTCCCCGGCTCTTCGGCTTCAAGCGCGGCGATACGGATTACCGGCTTTCCGCTGTTCTTTTTGGCGGCTACGTAAAGATGGCGGGCGATCAGCCGGGCGAAGAAGGCGCCGACGATCCGCATGGGTTCCTAAACAAGCCCCGCTGGCAGCGGCTGATCATTGCGGTTGCCGGCCCGGCCATGAATATCCTGCTTTCCGTCGGAATCCTGGCGGGTCTTTTCATGGTGCATTACCAAAAAGTGGTGCAGGATGGCCCCTCGGTCATCGGCCATGTTGAGAAGAATTCCGCCGCCGCGAAAGCGGGCCTCGAAGCGGGCGACGTAATTACCCGGTTTGACGGAAAGCGCAACCCTAGCTGGGAAGACATCACGCTTAAAACGGTGGCGAGTGCCTATAAAACACTGGACGTGAGCGTGGCGCGCGCCGGGCGTCCCATTGACGCGCGAATCACACCGCTATTGGATGATAAAGAAGGAATTGGCGAAGCGGGCTGGGACGAAGATGGGCCCATTGAAGCCTACAGCGTATCGCCCGGGATGCCCGCCCAGAAGGCTGGTATCGAAGCGGGAGATTTGCTTCTTTCGATTGACGGCAAGCCGGTGCGGAGCCGCTACACACTGCTTGAAAGCATTCGGCAATCCGGCGGCAAGGCCGTTACCGTTGAAGTGGATCGCAAGGGCAAAAAGCTTTCGTTCCCCGTAACGCCGACTTTCTCCAAAGCCGATGGCAAGCCGCGCTTTATGATCGGCGTGGCCCCGGATCTAAAGCGCAACATCTTCAGTGGCAAGCTTTCGCTTCCTGACGCACTCTCGGAATCCGTCAGGCAGAACACGAAGAACGCAACGCTCATCGTGGGCTTCTTGAAAGGCATGATTGAACGAAGACTGCCAGCGAAGTCACTCGAAGGCCCTATCGGAATTGCCCGGCGTTCGGGCGAGGCAGCCAGTCAGGGCCCTATTGCCTTCCTGGCGCTGATGACGGTTGTCAGCTTGAACCTGGCGATTTTCAATCTGCTGCCGATTCCCATTCTGGACGGCGGCATGATCGTGCTCTTGCTCATCGAAATGGTGATGGGCCGCGACGTCAGCATGGCCGCGAAAGAGAACATCCTCAAGGTGGGGTTCGTCTTCCTGATGATGGTCGTGGTTCTGGTTTTATATAACGATATTTCCAAACTGATTTCATAGCGGGAAATGACAGAAAAAGTAGACCTGAAAACTCTCTCGGTCCGGGAAAGCGAACAGGTCGAATGGAAAGAGAGCGTTGCCGATACAGACGACGTCGTCAAGACGCTTTCGGCATTTGCAAACGATTGGGCTAACCTTGGTGGCGGCTATGTAATTTGCGGTGCTAAGGAACAGAAAGATCAATACGGTTTTCCAGAGATCTGCTCGGTGGGCTTAAGCGCTTCCCAAATCAAAGAAGTTGAAAATAAAGTAATGGCTGCGTGCCGGGATCGTGTTTCACCTTCCATCACACCTCTCGTCGAAGAGATCCCGACGCAATTTCCTGACCGGCGGATTCTTGTTTTCATCATGCCGGCTACACGCTCCGCTCATCTTTTCCGCAGCCGGGATGACGCACAAAAATATTTTGTAAGACTGAGCCGCGAAACTCGTGAAGCCAGAAACGGCCTCCTCCGAGAGTTGCTCGTTCGCAAGAACGTGGTGGAAGAATGGGACCGCCGCCCGTGCTTAACAGCCACCGTGAATGACCTGGATTTGCTGGCCCTACGTGATTCTCTGCAGCGAATGAACGTGTTCCATCCTGAGTTGGGCGTCGAAGATTATCTTTCGGAAAACAAACAGTTGAGCGCGTTGGTTCCACCCTTGTGCTTTCGTGAGCCTCTTACCGGTCTTCTCAGGCCCCGGAACTTCGCCATGGTCCTCTTTGGCCGCAACCTTCAACTCCACATTCCGGGAGCGTATGCCCTGTTCTCCAGATATCCCGGCGTGGACCGTTCCGAACCGCATGCCGAACGTACCGAGTTGACGGGCACGCTTGTAGACCAAGCACGGCGCTTGGTCGAACTATTGGATTTTCAGTCTTATGTCGTGTTCGATAAGACGGACCGGTCCTCGCCGAACGCGGTGAAATATCCGGCGCAGGCTCTGCATGAAGCGATGGTCAATGCTCTAGCCCACCGCGATTACGAAGTAGCGGATCCAACCCGGGTAACAGTTTTTTCCGATCGCATTGAGATCGTTTCGCCCGGCTCCATTCCGTCCGGTATTTCGCTAGACGAACTGCGAAGCGGGCGCGCTCCCGCAAAATGGCGGAATCAGAGCTTGGCCTGGTTCCTGAACCGCTTGCAATTGGCGCAAGCAGAGGGGCAAGGGGTTCCCACTATATTCCGAACCATGCGCGAGGAAGGATGTCCGCCTCCGCGGTTCGAGGCCAATGAAGTCCGCGTCATTTGCGTGCTTCCCGCACACCCGCGTCATGTGCCTCAACAATCCCTTTAGCAGAGCGGGATTGCATCTTTATCTTTAAGATTGATGAACCGGCAAGCCTTCACACTGCATCTGGTACGCTGAAACGACAGCGCATGGATTGTACCTGTATACGCCAAACGGAGTTGCCGGGCACAACCAGTCTGTTCGCCGACCTGGTCTATCGCCCGGACAAAACCGCTCGATTTTTCGTTCCCCCCACGGACAATTTTGCTTTTCCAGACGATCGCCGTGCGAAGCTGGTCAGCGCTCTGCGCGAGCAGAATCCACCCGGTCCTCTTCTTGATCTTCTTGCGCAGCCTGGCACGGTGGCCGTCGTCACCGGTCAGCAGGTGGGCCTATACTCCGGGCCGGCATACACTATCTACAAAGCGCTCACCGCCATCAAGCTCGCCAGAGACCTGACGGAATCGGGTACGCCAGCCGTGCCGCTTTTTTGGCTCGCTACGGAAGACCATGATTTTGCTGAGGTAAACCAAGCCTGGGTCTTCGATTCACAATTCACGCCGTCACTCCTCCAGACCGCAGCCCTTCCCCACGCCAATCAGCCCGTGGGCGGCGTGCTTACCGGTGCGCTCGATTTCGGTGGTCTCCGCCATGCACTAGCCGGGCTGCCCTTCGCGGATGAAGTTGCTTCGCTGGCGGAATCTGCATACTCGCCCGGTACCACCTTAGGCCAAGCTTTTGGGACGCTGGTTCGCAATCTCTTAGGCACTCACCAGATTTTGCAGATCGATCCGATGGTGCCCGCCATTCGCCAGCTTGCCGCGCCAGTTCTTGCGCAAGCCGTCGGTGCCGCCGATGATCTGACAGACGCTCTTCTGGAGCGCAATCGCGAACTAGCGGACGCCGGCTACCACGCTCAAGTTCACGTGGAAAAGCAGACCGCGTTGTTCTTTCTCCTGGAACACGGCAAGCGGATTGCGCTGCGCCGCGAAAATGGCAAATACGCCGCGCAAGGCCGCACCTTCTCGCCGGAAGAGTTGCAAAACCGCGCAGCGGAGCTTTCCCCCAACGCGCTGCTGCGGCCTGTGATTCAGGACTACATGATTCCGACCCATACCTATATCGGCGGTCCGGCGGAATTGTCTTACCTGGCTCAATCGAGCGTGATCTATCAGCGGCTCCTCGGTCGCCAGCCCCATGCCGTGCACCGCGCCGGATTCACGGTGCTGGATCAACACAGTCATAAGCTAATGCTTCGGTACGGCTTGACCCTGCCGGATTTTTACCCGGGAGAGCGGGCCTTACGGGAACGCGCCGCGCGAACCTTAGTGCCCCCCGCGCTGAATTCCCGGATGGCGGATACGCGCA
>Ga0123338_10002702_pt1 | contig 16431 bp, 9 predicted proteins | sample grotaG_FD_89793 | JGI IMG/M metagenome (GOLD analysis project Ga0123338, IMG submission 89793) | Glacier valley bacterial and archeal communities from Borup Fiord, Nunavut, Canada, to study Microbial Dark Matter (Phase II) -... | ecosystem: Environmental > Aquatic > Freshwater > Ice > Glacier ...
TACCCAAGACTAAATCCGCCGCTCGCGTCGCCGCCAGGCGTCGGTGCGCCCGGGTAGCTCAGGGGTAGAGCAGGGGATTGAAAATCCCCGTGTCGGTGGTTCGATTCCGCCCCCGGGCACCACGCGTTCGCCGCCGGCTGCAATATCCGGGGGCAATCCAATGACAACCGCCGACGACATGATCGCTCTTTCAGCCAGTGACGCGGTGGCGGCGATGCGCGCTGGGCATTTCACCGCGCTGGCTTATGCGGAAGCGCTGCTGGCGCGCTGCGCTGCGGATGCAGATTTGAACGCCTTTATCACGCTCGACCCCGATGCGGTGCGGGCGGCGGCGCGCGCGGCGGATGCCCGACGCGCCACGGGTGCGGCGCTGGGTCCGCTGCACGGCCTGCCGGTACCGGTGAAGGACAGTATCAATACCACCGACCTGCCGACGACGGCGGGCACCGCAGCGTTGCGCGATTTTCGCCCCGCAACCGACGCCACAGTCATTTCACGGCTGCGCGACGCTGGGGCGATCGTACTGGGCAAGACCAATTTGCACGAGCTGTCGCTCGGCTGGACCAGCAGCAACATGGCCTTTGGCCCGGTTCGCAACCCTTGGGACCGGGCGCGGATACCGGGCGGCAGCAGCGGCGGTACGGCGGCGGCGGTGGCGGCGGGCATGGCACCGCTCGGCGTGGCGGAAGACACGCAGGGGTCGATCCGCGTGCCGGCGGCGCTGTGCGGCATCGCCGGGTTCCGGCCGACGACCGGGCGGTATCCCAATGACGGCTGCGCACCGATCAGCCCGCTGTTCGACCAGATCGGACCAGTGGCGCGCTGCGTTGCCGATCTCGTGCTGTTCGATACGGTGATGACCGGTGATCAGGCGCCGCTGCCGGTGCCGCCGCTGGCGGGGCTGCGGCTGGGCATTGCGCGGAATTTCTATTTCGCCGGGGTCGATCCGGCGGTGGCAGCGGTGGTCGAGCGCGTGCTGGTGCGGCTGGCCGATGCCGGAGTGACGATCGTCGAAGCCGACATGCCGGGGCTCGGCACGCTGATCGATGCAATCACGCTGCCGGTGCAGGTGCATGATGTCGTGCCGTCGCTGAAGGCGTGGCTGGCGGCGTCGGGGGCAAGTGTCAGTTTCGATGCGATGTTCGCGGCGGTCAGCCCCGATGTGCAGCAAATGCTGCGGCGGTTTGCGCTGCCCGGCGCGCCGGATGCAATTTCGGACGACGACTACACTGCGGCGCGGGATGTGCACCTGCCGGCGCTCCGCGCCATGCTCGCCGGCTGGTTTGCCGACCACCGCATCGATGCGATGCTGCTGCCGGCGACGATGGTGCCCGCGACGCCGATTGGCGCGAGCGACCGGGTCCGCATCGGGAATACCGATATGGCGTTTGCGACGGCGGTGGGCCGCAACATCGCGCCGGGCAGCACCGCCGGGCTGCCGGGGCTGGTGCTGCCCGCCGGGTTGGCCGACGGCCTGCCGGTGGCGATCGAACTCGACGGGCCAGCAGGCAGCGACCGGCGATTGCTCGGCATTGGCCTGGCCGTCGAAGCCCTGCTCGGGCGGCTGCCGCTGCCGGGCGTTGCTGCTACGCGCTAACGCAAGGTCGCGAGGGCGCGACTATTTGCAATGGTTGCGTAACAAACGCCCCGGTATATGTTGTTTTTTTGACAGCAGAACATGCTGTCGTGCCGAAGGATTGCGGGCTTAGGGCTTCGACGTAGGAGGCGGAATGGCACTGGTTGAACCGATGCACGGTGAAGCGGCCGCGCTGCTCGACGGCAGCCGGTCGTTCGGGTTCGACAAGTGCCTTTATGTTGTCGAAGTGCTCGATAGTTACGTCGATCTGCCGCTGCATGCCGTCGAGGCGGGGCTGACCGCCGAGCATGCGGGGGAGTTTATGCGGCGCGTGCCGCAGGACCCGCTTCGCCGGATGCTGGCGCGGGGCGAAATCCCTATCGGCAGTACACCGATCAGCTATGAAAATACCGGCAAGGCGCTGTCGATCGCCGGCGATCACAAATTGTCGGTCACCGATACGTCGCTGCTTCGCTGGTGCCTGTCGCAGGGCGTTCGCACCGGGGTCAATTTTCGTATCCGCATGTCGCAGCGCCGCTATGCGTCGATCAATTTCTACAGCGCCGGCAGCCATTGCCAGCGCGATCTCGACGCCGCTGTACCGGCGCTGTTCCTGATCGGCCACCGCATCCATGCAATGCTCGAGCCCAACATGCCACGCGGGCGCGAGAATGTGCTCACGCACCGCGAAGCCGAATGTCTCGATTGGATTGCGCGCGGCTTGCGTAACCGCCAGATCGCCGAAACACTCGGCCTGTCGATCGACACCGTCAAGGAACATATCCACAGTCTGTTCCGGAAGCTCGAAGTCGGCACCCGGGCGCAGGCGGTGGCGCGTGGTCACGCGCTGACCTATCTCGAATAGGCCTCTCGCGGCCCGCCGTTGGCGGTGACCGGAGCGGTACACGACACCCCCCTTTCGGGGGGGTAGAGGTCGGTTTTGCATCATTCTAGCCTGTGATTCTGTCGCGGTGCTGACCCTCGACAGGACCGACGAGCGCCAAAAAAAGCGGCGCTGAACGTTTGTAGATGAATAAGACTCCGCAAAGTCGGAGACGCGTTTTCCGGGGATGAAGCCATCATGCACCACCGCAGGATGGTGGATTGGTTCGTCGTCAAAAGGGGGCGTCAATGAGCATCGGTTGGACGCGTGCGCGCTTGCTCGGCACCGCGGCACTAACGGTTATTTACGCTGGACTCGGGTTGGCCGGCACTGCCGCGGCGCAAACTGCTTCGAGCACTGCAGCGGCCAAGCCGGGCGACGCGCCTGTCGAGGACATCGTCGTCACTGGCTCGCGCATCCCGCGTGCCGGATTCGATACGCTCCAGCCGGCGCAGACCGTTAGTTCGCAGTTGCTTGAGGATCGAGCCGCGATCAACGTCGCTGATGCGCTGAACGAGCTGTCGGCGTTCGGCACGCCGGGGTCGAACAATACCGGGCAGCAGTCGGGTGCCAACGTCGGCCAGCAGTTCGTCAACCTGTATAACCTCGGCGCGCAGCGGACGCTGGTCCTGGTCAACGGACGGCGGTTTGTCTCCGGCAACGCGCCGACGCCGCCTGGGACGTTCGGCGGCGCGCCGTCGGGCCAGGAAGTCGATCTCAACACCATCCCGGTCGGGCTGATCGACCATGTCGAAGTGCTGTCGGTCGGCGGCGCGCCGATTTACGGCGCCGACGCGATCGCCGGCACCGTCAACGTCATCCTCAAGGACAAGTTCGAAGGGCTGCAGGCCGAGGGCCAGTTCGGCGTGTCGCGGCATGGCGACGGCAAAAGCTATCTCGGCCGGGCGATCGCGGGCGGTAATTTTGCCGATGGGCGCGGCAATATCACTGCGACGATCGAATATTCGAAGCAGGACGGGCTGACCTATCTCAATCGGCCAAAGACGTTGCCCTATGCGACGTTCCAGCCGTCCGACGCGTGCAAGGCGCTCGGCTTTGGGGCCTGCTATGTCCCCAACGCGACCGTGCCGAGCATTTTTCCGGGTGGCATCCCGGCGATCAACGACGGTCTCGCCAATGACGGAAGCCCGACCTATCCCAACGCCATCCACAACGCCGCCGGCAAGGTGGTGGCCTTCGGTCCCGACGGCAACCTCAATCCCGTCGACCTTGGCATCCAGAATAATGGCCTCGTGTTCGGTTCGGGTGGCGACGGCGACAATCTTGCCGGACAGTCGCAATTCGTCGCGCCGATCAACCGCGTGCTGGTGGGCACCGTCGGCCATTACGACCTGACCGATCATGTACGCGGCTATTTCGAGACGCAATTCTCGCATTCGGACGCGACTTTGCTGGCCGCGCAGCCGTCGTATCAATCGACGTTCTTCGCCAGCCAAAAGGGTGCCGCGCCGATCAAGTTCACCACCGACAACCCGTTCCTGACCCCGCAGGCGAGGGCAGTGCTCAATGCCGCGGGCGCCAGCACCTTCTACCTCGCGCGCGCCAATCTTGATCTGGCGCCGCAGTCGACCGACAACACCAACACCACCTATCGCATCGTGGCGGGGGTCAAGGGCGACTTCGACATCGGCACGCGCCGCGTCAACTGGGATGCGTCGTTCAACTATGGCCGGTCGGAAAACCGCATCACTTATTACGATATCAACGAGGATAACTTCCTCAACGCCATCGATGTCGTCACCGATCCGAAGTCGGGTAAAATCGTCTGCGCGGTGACGTTGACCCCGCCGCCGGTCCCCGCCAGCGGGGCCCAGCCCAGTTCGGTGACCGCCTGCCAGCCGCTCAACCTATTCGGCAACGGTTCGCCGAGCGCGGCGGCGCGCGCCTTCGTCACCGCGCAGGATTTTGCCATCTCGGTGCTGACGCAGCGCGACTGGCAGATCAACGCCAATGGCTCGCCGTTCGATATCTGGGCCGGGCCGGTCCGGATCGCGGCGGGTTTCGAATATCGTGAGGAAACCGGGCGCTACGACGTCGATGCGTTTGCCGCCGCCGGCCTTGGCCGGAACGCGCCGTCGTCGAGCGTGGCGGGGCAGTACAACTCCAAGGAGTTCTACGCCGAGGCCAATATCCCGCTCGTCTCACCCGACATGGGCTGGAAGTTCCTGCATTCGGCCGAACTCGACGGCTCATTCAGGCGCATCGATAACAGCCTCGCGGGAGCTGCCAACGTCTATACGATCGGCGGCAAGTTCGCCCCGGTGCGCGATATCGAATTCCGCGGCAACTTCACGCATTCGGTCCGCGCACCGTCGATCGGCGAGCTGTTCCTGCCGACGACCAACACGCAGTCGTTCGCGCAGGATCCGTGCGATCCGAACTTCATCGGTGCCAAGGCGCAGCGCGGCACCAACTGCGCGGCGGTATTCAGCAAGCTTGGCGTCGATCTCGCGACGTTCAAATCGGGCGTCGTCAACGCTTCGGTGCTCGGCACCACCGGCGGTAACCAGGCGCTGCTCAACGAACGCGCCAATGCGTGGACGGCAGGGTTCGTCACGCGCCCGCGCTTCATTCGCGGCCTGACGATGGCGGTCGACTGGATCGACATTCGTCTGAAGGATCCGATTACCAGCCTGACGCTGACGCAGGTGATGAACGCCTGCTATGACACACCCGATTTCCCCAACAGCTTCTGCACGCTGTTTCAGCGTAACGGGGCTGGCCAGGTCACCGGGTTCAGCACGCCGCTGGTCAACGCCGGAGCGCAGACCTTTGCCGGGGCTCAGCTGGACCTCACCTATAATTTCGAAGTCGGTGACGTGCCGTTCATCGACAAGCTCGGCTTCAAGGCGGGCGGGGACTATGGCAACCTGACCTTCGACGTGAACGGGTTCTACACGCAAAAGCACACCTTCGAGATTTTGGGTATCACGACGCCGACGCTCGGCAACATCGGCGATCCCAAGATGCGCTTCAACATCTCGGGGCGGTACCGCAAGGGGCCGTTCATGCTATACCTCCAGTACCGCCACATCAGCAGCGGCCAGCAGGACGTAACGCTGCAGCCGTCGTCGCAGCAGATCCTCGGTGTCGGCGCCTACGCGGTCTGGAACGGCTCGGTGTCGTATGACATCACGCCGAAGATAACCGCGCAGCTGGTCGTCAACAACCTGTTCGACCAGTCGCCGCCGCAATATGCGATCTCGCTCAACGCCGGTGCGGCACTCGGGACGTACGACTATTTCGGCCAGTCCTTCGCGTTCAAGCTCAAGGTCAAACTCTAGGGTCGAACCGTGATGGCCGGGCGCACGTGGCCCGGCCATTTCCGTACCGTGGCGATCGTGGTCGAAGGCATTGTTCGATGAAATACGGCTTGGCAGCATTCGCGCTCGCATCGTTTGCTGCTTCGGCAGCGGCGCTGCCGGCGCTGCAACCGCCGGACCTGTTCGGGCTCAGCCTCGCCAGCGCGCCGGCGGTCCGCCCTGATGGCAGCCTGATCGCCTATGTGCGGACCGCCAACGACATCCAGTCGGATACCGGCCGCAAGTCGGTCTGGCTGGTGGATAGCCACAGCGGAACGGCGCTGCCCGTCAGCAGCGGCGACGGGGCTGCCACCGATCCGACATGGTCGCGCGACGGGCGTCGCCTTGCCTATGTCCAGACGAATGCCGCGGGAGTGGCGTCGCTGCATGTCTATGATGCCCTGACCCGGCAGGCGAGCGTGATCGGCGCGGTCGCGCGCAGCCCCGGCCACCTGGCCTGGTCGCCCGACGGCACGACCATCGCCTTCGTCATGTCCGCACCGCGTCCCGAGACGGTGTTCGGCGCGCCGTTGACCGCGCCTGCGGGGGCGAAATGGGCACCGCCACTGCAGGCCGTCGACACCATGATGTACCGCGACGACGGGATCGGCGTGCGCAAGCCCGGCTTTGCGCATGTCTTCGTCGTCGCCGCAGCCGCAGGGGGCGTCGCCAAACAGGTCACCACCGGCGACTTCGATGACGACGGCCCGCTGTCGTGGACACCCGACGGCAAGGCGATCGTCTTCACCGGGCGGCGCAGCGCGGATTGGCAGCGGGAGCCCTTTCACGCCGGCATCTACCGCGTCGCGCTCGCCGACGGCACCCTGACCGAACTCGCCAGCCCCACCGCCCCGCACAGCAGCGTCGAGCTCGCCCCCGACGGCCGTCACCTCGCCTATATCGGCTATGACGACCGCCATCGCGGCTATGAAAATGCCCGGCTGTTCGTCGCCGACAGCGACGGCCGCAATCCGCGGATGCTGGCGGGCAGCCTCGACCGCAGTTTCGAGCATCCCGTCTGGGCCGCCGACGGTCGCCATATCTATGCGAGCTATGCCGATCGCGGCATCACCAAGGTCGCGCGGGTCGATGTTGCTACGGGCAGATTCGCCGACGTTGCCGCCGGCCTCGGCGGTGAAGGCTTCGACCTGCCGTATAGTGGCGGCGACTTCGCGCTCGGCGGCGACGGCACGCTGGCGGTCACCGCGGGCGCGCCCGGCCATCCGGCCGATCTCGCGGTCGTGCGCGGCGGCAAGATGCAGCGGCTGACCCAATTGAACGACACGCTGTTGGCGCAGCGCAGCCTTGGCGCGGTCACGCCGTTGGCGGTAACGTCGAGCTTCGACCGCGCGCCGGTCGATGCGTGGCTGGTGCTGCCGCCGGGCTTCGACCCAGCGCGCAAATACCCGCTGATCCTCGAGATCCACGGCGGCCCGTTTGCCAGTTACGGCCCGACATTTGCGACCGACGGCCAGCTCTATGCCGCCGCCGGCTATGTCGTCGTCTATGCCAACCCGCGCGGCTCGACATCCTATGGCGACACGTTCGCGAACGGCATCGACAAAAGCTATCCCGGCACCGACTATGACGACCTGATGAGCGCCGTCGATGCGGCGATCGCACAGGGCTTTGTCGACAAGGACCGGCTGTACGTCACCGGTGGCTCGGGCGGCGGCGTGTTGACCGCATGGATCGTCGGCAAGACGCACCGCTTCCGTGCCGCCGTCGCGCAAAAGCCGGTGGTCAACTGGGCGAGCGAAATGCTGACCTCTGACATTTATCCGTGGATCGGCAAATACTGGTTCGGCAAGCAACCGTGGGAAGACCCGCAGGGCTATTGGGCACGGTCGCCGCTGTCGCTGATCGGCAATGTGACGACGCCGACGATGGTCATCGTCGGGACCGAGGATGTGCGGACGCCGGTCCCCGAGGCGGAACAGCTTTACGGCGCGCTGCAGCTACACGGCGTCCCGACGGCGCTGGTCAAGGTGCCAGGAGCGTTTCACGACATGGCGCTGCGCCCGAGCCACGCGGCCGCCAAGGCGAATGCGATCCTCGCATGGTTCGCGCGCTATGGCGGACCGGGAGGGGATGCGAAATGATCGGGCGCTGGCTGGCGGCATTGCTGTTGTTCGGACTGGTCGCGGCGACGCCGGCGTTCGCCGCCGACGGCGACCGCGTGGCGTTCACCATCAAGAACTTCCGGCTCGAAAACGGCCAGACGCTGCCGACTGCACGGGTGATGTATGCGACCTATGGCGTGCTCAACGCGGCGCGCGACAATGCCGTGCTGCTGCCGTCGCACTACATGGCCGATGCGCACGGCTATGACTGGCTGATCGGTCCGGGCAAGGCGCTCGACCCGGCGAAATATTTCCTCGTCGCCACCGAATTGTTCGGCAACGGCAAGTCGTCGTCGCCGAGCAACACGCCGCCGCCTTTCGATGGCCCGCGCTTTCCGGTGACGACGATCCGCGACAATGTTGCCGCCGGGCACCTGCTGCTGACGCAGGCGCTCGGCGTCCGGCATCTGCGCGCCGTCATCGGCTTTTCGATGGGCGGCGAGCAGGCGTTCCAGTGGGGCGTCAGCTATCCCGGTTTCGCCGACCGCATCGTCGCCACTTCGGCGACCGCGAAGACGTGGCCGCACGGTATCGTCCGGCTCGAAAGCCAGATCGTCGCGATCACCACCGATCCGGTGTTCGCCGACGGCAACTATACGGTGCAACCGAAAAAGGGGCTCGAGGCGTTCGGCGCGGTATGGGCGGCGTGGCTGTTCTCGCAGCAATGGTGGCGCGACGAGCTGTGGCGCAGCTATTCGCCCCCAGGCACGACGTTCGAGCAGGTGTTCGACGGGTTCCACAAGGATTTCATCCCCGGGGCCGATGCCAACGACCTGATCCTGCAGATGCGCACGTGGGAGAAGCATGATGTCGGCACGTCGCCGGGCTTTGGCGGCGATACCAAGCGCGCGCTCGCGTCGATCACCGTGCCGCTGTTGTATATGCCGTCCGAAACCGACCTGTACTTTCCGGTCGGCGACGCGCGGTTCGAGGCGCAGTTCATTCCGCACGTGATGCTGACGCCGATCCCGTCACTGTGGGGGCACACCGCCGGTGCTGCGAGCAATCCGGCGGACGCGAAGTTTTTGAACGACACCATCGGGGCATTCATGGCGGCGGGCGACGGTCGCAAATGATCGTTGGAGCCGGACCGTTACCGAACAGGCACACTGTTACCTAATATCGTGTGCGCCGCGGGAAAGCCGCTTGCTTTTCATCACAACCGCATCAGGCTGGTGCATGCGGGTATGTTCCCAACTGGGTTAACGGGGCGTTGCAATGATTTCCAAAGTCGAAAGTCGCCTGCTGGCGACAGCATCGTTCGTATTTCTGGCATTGAGTTCAGGCACGGCAATCGCGCAAAGCGTGGCTGCCGCGGACACCACGGCGGCCAAGGACGAGGATATCATCGTCACCGGCTCACGTATTGCGCGGCCCGAGATCGAATTTTCCAACCCGGTAACGTCGGTGTCTTCGCTGGAAATCCAGCGGTCGGGCAAGACCGACGTGACGTCGTTGCTGATCGATTCGCCGGCGCTGGTCGGGTCGTTGACCAATGGTGCCAACGCCGGGTCGAACTCGCAGAATTATGGAGGCTCGTCGAACGCCGCCAATGTCGGCACGACCGTCCTCAATCTGCGCAACCTCGGCTCGCAGCGCACGCTGGTGCTCGTCGATGGCCGCCGCCACGTCAACGCCTATTCGGGTGAAAACTCGGTCGATATCAACACCATCCCGGTCGATTTGATCGAGGGTGTCGACATCCTGACCGGCGGCGTCTCGGCAATTTACGGCGCCGACGGCGTCACCGGCGTCGTCAACTTCCGCCTGAAGCGCAACTTCGACGGCTTGGTTGCGCGTGGTCAGATCGGCATCTCGGGGCGCGGCGATGGCGGCAACCAGTTCGGCTCGGTGGTCGTCGGCCATAATTTCTCGGAGGGCCGCGGCAATATCACCGCCGCCTATGAATTCAACCGCTCGGACCGGGTCAACCAAAAGGCGCGCGACTATCTCGGCGACCCTGCGGCCAACCTGCAGCTGCTGAAGAATGTCGATAATAAGGGCAACAGCCTCAAGCTCCCTTACGATCGGCTTTATTCCAATGTTAGCTGGGCGGACAGTGCTCCAAATGGTGCTGTGGATATTGGCGCATACAACCCTAAAAACGATGACATTGAGTTCCTGGGTGCCCCAAACTTTGACGGCAATGGCAAACCATATGACCGTGGCATCCAGATTCCGGGCAGCGGCGGGCGCGCGTACAACAGCACGTCGAACACGCCGACCGCCGGCTATTTCGGCGATATCGAGCCTCAGCTCGAGCGGCAGAACGTCAACCTTCTCGGCAGCTATGAATTCAGCCCGGCGGTGAAATTCTTTGCCGAAGCCAAATATGTTCATATCAACGCGTTCACCCAAGTGCAGCCGTCGTTCGATTTCGGCACATTTTTGACCCCGGATAATTATTATCTGCAGCAGCGGTTCGGTTCGGCCGCGCCGATTGGCGCGCTGGTCAGCCGCGACAATTTCGATCTCGGTATCCAGGCGCAGACCGCGACGCGCGAAACCTATCGCGGTGTCATCGGCTTCAACGGCACGCTGAGCGAAGGCGAACGCAGCGGCAATTTGCGCTACGAGATTTCCTATGTCTATGGCCGCTCGCAGTCGGTGGTCACCTCGAGCAACACGCGCGTTACCGATCGCTATTATGCCGCGCTCGATGCCGTCACCGACCCGGCGACCGGCAAGGTCACTTGCCGGATCAACCTGCCCGGTGAATCGATCATCGACGCCAATAACTATGCCGGGCTGTTGACGATTACCGGTGTGCCCGTCTCGGGCGCGCCGCTCAGCTTCAAGCCCGGCCAGTGCTCGCCGATCAACATCCTCGGCTATGGCAACAGCACACAGGCGGGGCATGACTTTGCCTTCGTCAACGATACGACGCGCGCGTATAGCGAGCAGAATGTCGTGTCGGGATCGCTGTCGGGCGACCTCGGCTTCCTGTTCCGGCTGCCCGGTGGCCCGGTGCGCTTTGCCGTCGGCGGCGAATATCGCAAGGAAAAGACGGCATCGACGCCGTCGGCGTTTGCACAGGGCGGCTTCTTCGACGGCGGCAACCAGACGCTGCCCAGCGGCGGGCAATTCGACGTCAAGGAAGCGTACGGCGAAATCAACGTGCCGCTGCTCTCGCATGTCCGCTTTGCCGAGGATCTGTCGTTCGGCGGCGCGGTCCGGGTGTCGAACTATTCGACGATCGGCACCACGACGACGTGGAAGGTGGACGGCGCATACTCGCCGGTCCGCGACATCACGTTCCGCGCGACGCTGTCGCGCGCCGTCCGCGCCCCGAACATCACCGAGCTGTTCAACCCGCTGCAGGGGGTTCAGACCTTCCTGACCGACCCATGCGATCCGAGCAACCTTGCCGAAGGCACGCAATATCGCGCCGCAAACTGCACCGCTGTGCTTAAGGCTTTGGGCTTATCGGCGGATCAAATTGCGGTGTTCAGCCCGAGCACCAATGCCAAGCAGAGCACGAGTCAACCGGGCCTAGCGGGCGGCAATCCGAAGCTGCAGGCCGAAACCGCCAAGACCTGGACCGCCGGTATCGTGCTGCGCCCGACCTTCCTGCCCGGGTTCTCGTTCACTGCCGACTGGTACAACATCAAGCTGACCAATGCGATCAACACGCCCGACGTCAACGAGGTGTTCAAGCTGTGCGTCGATCAGCCGACGCTCGCCAATGTGTTCTGCAACAGCTTCACCCGGTCGCCGGCGTCGGGCTATATCAACTCCTATACGACGCAAACCTTGAACGTCGCGGCGTTCACGACGTCAGGGCTGGAGATCAGTGCGGCCTATCATTATGTGCTGCCGCCGAAGTTCGGGTCGCTCGATTTCCACCTTTCGGGCGGCTATCTCAACGACCTGACCTTCCTCGCCACCGTTGGCGGCGTTCCCGAGCAGCAGCGCAACCGGACCTACCGCCCCGACTATAGCGGCAACCTCGACCTTGCCTGGATCAATGGCCCGCTGACGCTCAGCTACCGCCTCGCCTGGCAGGGCAAGACCGAGCGGTACACGCAGATCCAGCAGAAGGCGCACCCCAACTATGATCCGCAGTACATCATGTATAAGGAGCGCTGGGAACACGACATCCAGCTGAGCTATGACATCGAGAAGCGCTTCACGCTGTACGGCGGCATCAACAACCTTGCCGATCAGCAGCCCGATATCGCCGCCGGTTTCGGGTACCCGGTGAGCGCCATCGGCCGGTTCTTCTACATGGGGGCGAAGGTCAAGCTGTAAGCCGCGCCGACCGCGGCGGCCGCTCCGTGGGGAGCGGCCGCCATCGTTATTGCATCAGCTTCCGCTGCAGATAGGTCATCGTCAGCGCGGTCGTATGCGCCGCCTGCTTGAGGTCGGCGCCCGCCCCATGGCCGCCCTCGGTGTTCTCATAATAATAGAAATGATACCCCATTTCCTCCATCCGCGCCGCGAACTTGCGCGCGTGCTGCGGCCCGACGCGGTCGTCCTTGGTGGTGGTGAAGATGAACGGCTCGGGATAGGCCACACCGGCGCGAAGGTTTTGATACGGCGAGGTCTTTTCCCAAAAGGCGCGGATTTCCGGGCTGGTGTCGACGTTGCCATATTCGCCCTGCCATGATGCGCCGGCGGCGATCTTGCCGATGCGGATCATGTCGAGCAGCGGCACTTCGATGACCACCGCGTTCCACAATTCGGGGTGCTGGGTGAACTCGACCCCCATCAGCAGCCCGCCGTTCGACCCGCCCTCGATGCCGAGGCGGCGCGGCGAGGTGATCTTGCGCGCGATCAGGTCGCGGGCGACGGCGGCGAAATCGTCATAGATGATCTGCCGCTTCACGCCGAGCCCGGCCTCGTGCCACGCCGGGCCGAATTCGCCGCCGCCGCGGATGTTCGCCAGCACATACGCGCCGCCGCGCTCGATCCACAGCTTGCCGGTATTCGCCGAATAATCGGGGGTCATGCTGACTTGGAACCCGCCATAGGCGTATAGCAGCGTGGGCGTTGAGCCGTCATAGGCGATGTCCTTGCGGTGGACGACGAAGTACGGAATTTTCGTCCCGTCGCTCGATGCCGTCTCGAACTGTTCGACCACGGCGTTCGAGGCATCGAACTGCGCGGGCAGCGTCTTGACCGTCGCCAGCGATGCGGCCGCTGTATCGGCGAGCGCGAGCGCCGACGGGGTCAGGAAGCCGCTCGATCCGATGAACGCGCGGTTCGACTGCTTGTCCGCCGCGCCGAGGTCGACCGCCAGATTGTCGGGCAGCGTCAACCGCGCGTGCGTCCAGCCGCCGTCCGCTGCGGGCGTATATACCCAGGCGCGGCCGCGGACGTTGTCGAGCGTGGTCAGCAGCAGCGTGTCGCGCGTTGCGGTCACGTCGCCGAACGCATCGCGCGGCCCCGGTGCCCAGATCAATGTCGGCTTCAGGTGCGCCGGGTCGGCGAGCACGGCGGCAAGGTCGAGGTGCGCGAGCGCGCCCGCAGGCAGCGTCTGCCCGCCCACCGTCCACGCTTCGTCGAGCTTGACGATGACGCGGCCGCCGACAAGCTCGGCGATATTGGCTTTGGCGGGCACCGCGAGGCGCTCGGTGCCGCGCGGCGTGACGACATAGGTTTCATAATGGAAAAAGTCGATCGCGCGCTGGATCACCGTCAACCGCCCGCCGTGCCCGTCGCGCAGCACCGTCGGGTTGACCTCGACGTCGGCCTTGGTGGCGCGATAGACTTCGACGGCGGAGGTCAGCGGCTGGCCGCGCGTCAACCGCTTGACGATATACGGATAGCCCGAGGTCGTCAGGTCGCCCGGCGTCCACTCGCTGGCGACGAGCAGATGGTCGGCGTCCTCCCATGCCACTGCATGCTTGCCGCGCGGCAGCGCAAAGCCGCCCTTGACGAAGGTGCCGTCGACAAGGTCGAACTCGCGCACCACCACCGCATCCTCGCCGCCGTCGGACAGCGAGATCAGGCATTTGCGCTCGTCGGGCTGCAGGCAGCGCGCGCCCTGCCACACCCAGCTTTTGCCCTCGGCCTTGCCCAGCGCGTCGATGTCGAGGACGGTCCGCCACTTCGGCGCCGCGGTCTCGAAATCACGCAGGCTGGTGGTCCGCCAGATGCCGCGCAGATGGTCGGGGTCCTGCCAGAAATTATAGATCGCGCCATGCCTGAACGCCGGCTGCGGGATGCGGTCGCGCGTCCCGGCGATCGCCAGCGCGTCCTTGTACAGCGACGGATAGCGCGGATCGGCCTCGAGCACACCGGTGCTATAGGCGTTGCGCGCGTTGACCCACGCCATCGCGCGCGGTGAATCAACGCTTTCGAGCCACAGATATGGGTCGGTGGGCGGCGTTTGTGCCAATGCCGTGGCGACGGGCATGGCGCTGGCGAGAAGCAGGGCAAGGGCATTTCGGATCATCGGGTGCTCGCGCGTCGGAGGAACATCGAAAAATACGGCTGGGCAGCGATGCTAGCCGCCCCGCGACCGACTATACACCGCCGAAATCATCGTGCGACACCGGGTTTCCGCGCCGATAGCCGCGTTGCCGCCGCGCGCGCGTTGCGCCATGACGGGCGGCGTAATGCAGTGCGCGGAGGCTCCATGAAGATCATTGCGGCGGTTCTGGACGGGCTGGGTGCGCCCGCGCCCTATGCGGCGTCGGCCCCGTTGACGCTGACCATGCTCGATCTCGATCCGCCGCGCGCGGGCGAGCTGCTGGTGCGGATCGACGCTGCCGGGCTGTGCCATTCGGACCTGTCGGTCATCAACGGCGACCGCGCGCGCCCGTTGCCGATGGCGCTCGGGCACGAAGCCGTGGCGACCGTGATGGCGACCGGCGACGTGCACGATACGCAGTTCGGCGTCGGCGACCGGGTCGTGCTCGCGTTCCTGCCGCCGTGCGGTGAATGCCTGCGCTGCGCCAGCGGCGAGGGCTATCTGTGTCCCAATGGAGCGGCCGCAAACGGCGCGGGCAACCTGCTCGGCGGCGGCACGCGGCTGCACCGGGGCGCGGAGGCGGTGCACCATCACCTCGGCGTCTCGGCATTTGCCGATCATGCCGTGGTCGACCGGCGGTCGGCGGTTCGCATCGATGCCGACATTCCGGTCGAGATCGCCGCGCTGTTCGGCTGCGCGGTGCTGACCGGCGTCGGCGCGGTGTTCAACAGCGCGCAGCTCCGCCCCGGTGAAAGCGTCGCGGTGTACGGGCTGGGCGGGGTCGGGCTGTCGGCGCTGCTCGGCGCGCTGGCGGGCGGTGGCAATCCGGTGTTCGCGGTCGATCCGGTGGCCGCCAAGCGCGCGCTCGCGGTCGACCTCGGCGCGGCGGCGGCGTTCGCGCCCGACGCTGCCGAAGCCGGGATTGTCGCAGCGCTCGGCAGCCGCCCCGATGTCGTCATCGAAACCGTCGGCAAGGCGCGCGTGCTGGAGGCCGCCTATGCGCTCGCGCGGCGCGGCGGGCGGATCGTCACCGTCGGGCTGCCCAACCCGGCGGAACGGTTCAGCATCCCGGCGGTGTCGCTCGTCGCCGATGGCAAGACGCTGATCGGCAGCTATCTCGGCAGCTCGGTCCCGGCGCGCGATATTCCACGCTACATCGGCCTGTGGCGCACCGGACGCCTGCCCGTCGAACGGCTGCTGACCTCGATCAGCCCGCTGTCGGAGATCAACGCGCTGTTCGACACGCTCGCCTCGGGCGCTGCAATCCGCCAGATCGTGCTTCCGCCGCACGCGCCGGACTGACGATGGCGGGTGAGCATCTGTGTTACTGCCCAGGGCGTGGACCCATATAAGCCTTAAGATCAAGTGCGCGTGAATGCAGAAATATGCGGACTTTGTAAGAGGGCTTTGGGCGTTTTCTCAAGCCTTCGCCGAACTCGATCAGCTGCCGTCATCCGAGACAAGATATTCATAAGTGCGGCCCAGTCGCGCATCGGGGCACACTTTTTTCACGTCAGCCTCCCGAAGGCGAAAAATGGTCGAGTTGTAAGCCTTAGCAAAACGCACGGCAGAAAGGGCATCGTCGCTCGGCTGTTCGCTTTCTCTAAAAGTCGCGCCCTTCATAAATACAAATGTGTCAGGTGCGCTCCGCGCAAGAGTCGAATCCTGCGAACAATTCTGCAATCCCGGACTTTCGGAACCGTAGGTAAAACCGAACACCGCGTGACTGTAAATCCTAAGCGGCGTACCGGCTTTTACGTCCGCCATGGCCTCCGCCTCTCCGTGACGTTCCATATGCTTAGTATTATTGTCTTTCCCACTGCACCCAAATAGAGCGCTCAGGCCGCCAATGATTATAAAAAGATATAACTTCACCCCCTAGTCGCTCTCGCCGAACTTGCCCTCGATCAGCGCGACCAGTGCGGTCAGCGCCGCGTCCGCCTGGATGCCCGATGCCGCAAGGTCGACGGTGTCGCCGGGGGCGGCGGCCAGCATCATCAGTCCCATGATCGACGTGCCGGTGACGCACGCGCCGTCTTTCGACACCGTCACCACCGCATCGAAGCCGCTGGCCAGCGTGACGAATTTCGCACTGGCGCGCGCGTGCA
>Ga0123338_10002703_pt1 | contig 16428 bp, 12 predicted proteins | sample grotaG_FD_89793 | JGI IMG/M metagenome (GOLD analysis project Ga0123338, IMG submission 89793) | Glacier valley bacterial and archeal communities from Borup Fiord, Nunavut, Canada, to study Microbial Dark Matter (Phase II) -... | ecosystem: Environmental > Aquatic > Freshwater > Ice > Glacier ...
CCCGAGAACAGCAGCGACGGCGTCACCATCGGCAGGCTCACGTCGCGGGCGACCTGGAAGGGCGAGGAGCCGGCCATGCGCGCAGCCTCCTCGACATCGGAGCCGAGGCTCTTCAGGGTCGACGACGAATAGAGGTAGACGTGCGGCACGTGCGTGAGGCCGGCGATGACGGCGATGCCGGCGAGCGAATACACGTTCCAGGGGACGACGCCGAAAAGCTGCTTTGCCCACACCGAGTAGAAGCCGACGGGGCCGGCGGAGACCACGTAGCCGAAGCCGAGCACCATCGGCGAAACGAACACCGGAATCAGCAACAGCGGCTCGATCCAGCCGCGGCCGGGCAGGTCGGTACGGATCATCAGGAAGGCGAGGATGCCGCCGAGCGGCACCGCGATGATCGCCATCACGGCGGCGATGATCAGCGAGTTCTCGAGCGAATCCCAGAAGTCGCTGTCGGCGAAGATGAACTCGAAGGCGCCGACGCCGAGCTTGTGCGGCATGAAAAAAGGCGCATCGAGCAGGCTCTGATAGAAGATCAGGCCGAGTGGCAGGAAAACGGCGAGTGCCGTCAGGCCGATGACGCTCGTTCGGGCGAGGCCGATTCTCATGCGCGGAACGCCGGAGACCTGCCTCCTACTTGCCGGCTTTCATCGCCGCCTGCCACTGCTTGATGAAGTCGAGGCGCTTGGTCTGGTCGAGGAAACCGAGCAGATCGGCGCTGACCGGGATCGGCTTGGCGTTGGAGCCGAGCACCTTCGCGTAGCCCGCCGCCGTCATCTCGCCTTCGACGTCGGAGCGGATCGAGCCCAGCTCCGACTGATTGGCGATGATCGTCTGGCCGCGCTTCGACAGGATGTAGTCGACCCAGAGCTTGGCCGCGTTCGGGTTCTTGGCCGTCTTCGATGCGAACATCACCCGCGACATCACCAGCGCGTAGTCCTTGGGCAGCACGATGCCGATCGACGGGTCCTTCTTGGCCCGCAGCACGGCATACGAGTTGAAGATGTTGAAGCCGAGCAGGTTCTCGCCCGAGCTGATGCGCTCCATCATCGTGCCCGCACTCGACTGCACACGCGGGCCGATGACGCCGAGCGCCTTGATCATGTCCCAGAACTGCGGGTTGTACTTGCTGTCCTGCGTGATCAGCATGAAGCCGACGCCCGATTTCTCGATGTCGTAGGTCGTGACCTTGCCCTTCAGCTTCTCGGTCTTGGTGGTGAACACGCGGAGCAGGTCGGCGTGGCTCTGCGGTATCTCGTCACCAGACAGCAGGCGCTTGTTGTAAACGATCGCGAGCGGCTCGTAGGTTGTGCCGAAGGCCTCGTTCTTCCACACCGCCCAGGACGGCATGTTGGCGATCTCGGGCGATGCATAGGGCATGGCGCCGCCGTCGTTGGCGAGCTTGATCTGGAGGTCCATCGACGAGCTCCAGAGCACGTCGGCCGAGCCGGCGTTGGCCGCCTTCTCGCTGATGAAGCGGTTGTAGACCTCGGTCGAGTTCATGTCGTTGTATTCGACCGAAATGCCAGGGTAGAGGACCTGGAAGTCCTTGATCAGGAAGTTGGCGGCTGCCGTGTCGGTCGTGCTGTAGATGACGACCTTGCCCTCCTTCTTGGCCGCGGCGATGGTCTCGGCATACGTGGCCGGGTAGCCCGCCGGAACTTGGGCCGCGGCATGAAAGGCGACGACGGCGGCGACGGCGGCGAGCGCGGTCCGGGTCAGGGTCCTCATGTCTGTGTCTCTGCTCATATCGTTGAATCGAAATCGATCGAGGCGCCAACTATCGTGCGGCCGCATCGTTCCCGCAACCGCGGAGATACCAGCATCGCACGTCACTGCGGCGCGCCGGCGGTGAGGGCGCGCCGGCGTTGCTCCGCGAGGGCCGCGGCATCGCCGGCACGCGTGTCCCAACCCTCCATGTTGCGAATGGTCAGGCCGGCGAGGGCGGCGATCCATTCGTGCTGGTCGTTGAGGCAACCGATGTAGCCGAACTCGACACCACCGGCCTCGGTGAACGCCGTGCGCACCTCCTGGTCGATCTCCTCAAGCGTCTCGAGGCAGTCCGAGGTGAAGCCGGGACAGAACACGTCGACGCGGCGAACGCCGGCACGCGCCATCGCCACCACGGTCGGCTCGGTATAGGGCTTCAACCACTCGGCATTTCCGAATCGACTTTGAAAGGTCACGCTCACAAAGCTTTCGCTCAGCTTTAGTTTTTCCGCGAGCAGGCGCCCGGTCTTCAGGCACTCGCAGTGGTACGGGTCGCCAAGCGTCAGGGTGCGCCGCGGCACGCCGTGGAAGCTGAGGACGAGTTTGTCGGGCCGGCCGTGCGTCGCCCAGTGGTCGTCGACGCGGCGGGCGAGGGCGGCGATGTAGCCGGCGTCGTCGTGGTAGTGCTTCACGAGTCGCAGCTCAGGCAGGTTGCGCGTGCGCCGCATCCAGGCCGCGAGCTCGTCAGCGATGCTGGCCGTGGTCGATGCCGAATACTGTGGATAGAGCGGCACGACGACGATCCGGTCGGCGCCCGCCGCCTTGACCTCGTCGAGCACAGTGCCGATTCCGGGCCGGCCGTAACGCATGGCGTGGCGCACGATGACCTGATGACCCCGCTGGCCGAGGTAGCCGCCGAGCATCGTCGCCTGTTTCTCGGTCCACACCTTGAGCGGCGAGCCCTCGGCCGTCCAGATGCTCGCGTACTTGCGCGCCGACCGGGCCGGCCGCACGCGCAGGATCACGAGGTGAAGGAGCGGCAGCCAGAGCAGGCGCGGAATCTCGACGACGCGCGGATCGGCGAGGAACTCGGCGAGATAGCGACGCACGGCCGACGGCGTCGGCGCGTCGGGCGTGCCGAGGTTGCAGATGACCACGGCAGTCGTGGTCGCCGATCCGTGCACGAAGACCGGCTCCGGCGCGATCGCCATCAGGACTTGATGCCGAATTCGAACGGAGTCTGGCCGCGCTGGGTGTCGGCAAACTTCAGCACTTCGAAGCGAACGCAAGGGCTGATCGGCTCCGAGGGCGGCGTGCCGAGGCCGATGACGCCGCTGCCGTGCAGAGTGCAGGCGCCGCGGCGCAGGCTGATGACCTCGGGGTCGTTGTCGAAGCGCACGTAGGTGCCGTTGTAGCTGAGGTCGACGAGCTGGAAGGTGCCGCCGTGCCAGTCGATCCGCGCGTGCGACCTGGAGACGCGGTTGTCGTCGATGATGTAGGTGGCCTGCGGGCTGCGGCCCAGCACCACCGGAAGGCTCGAACCCGCGTAGATGCGGTTGACATCGAGCCAGACCAGTCGTATGCCCTCGGGCTCCGGGGTCGGAACGAGCATGTCGCCGTAGGCGGTGGCGGCGGTATCGCCGAAGCGGCGAACGGGCTCCTGCAGATGCACGTGGACCGGCTCGGCACGGCCGCGCAACTGCATGCCGCCGAGGCTGCGAAAGCGCGACTGCTCCCATTCGCCAAGCCGCTCGACGACGCTCGCGGTTGCCAGCGTCTCGTTGTCGCCAGCGTGGTCGAGCAGGCGCGCGGCGACGTTGACCGCGTCGCCGAAGACATCGCCCTGCATCTCGACGATTTCGCCTTGCGCCAAACCGACCTGGAGTTTCATCGGCACCGTCACGGCGGCGACGTCGCCCGACGCTTCGCCCGGCATGCCGATGCGCGCCATCGAGTCGTGCATGTCATCGGCGGCGGCGACTGCGGCGGCCGGCGCTTCGAACACGGCCATGAGCCCATCGCCCAAGGTCTTGACGACGTGCCCGCCGCAGGTGACAACGACGCGTGCGAGCACCGCGACACTCTGGGTCACCACCGCCGACGCGTCGGCATTGCCGAGCGTCTCGTACATCGACGTGCTGCCGCGCAGGTCGGCGAACAGCACGGTGCGTTCGTATACCTGGGTCATGCCGATTCGTTGCGAGAAGCCACCGCGGCCAAGTTTATCGCGCTGCCGCAAAGACGAAGGGGTCCTGCCTCGCGGCAGGACCCCTCGTTGCGCCGTTGCGACTCAGAGCGTGTCGAGGTAGGTACGAAGCTTGTCAGAACGGCTCGGGTGCTTGAGCTTTCGGATCGCCTTGGCCTCGATCTGGCGGATGCGCTCGCGGGTCACGTCGAACTGCTTGCCGACTTCCTCCAACGTGTGGTCGGTGCTCATCTCGATGCCGAAGCGCATGCGCAGCACCTTGGCCTCGCGCGGTGTCAGCGAGTCGAGGATGTCCTTGACGACATCGCGCAGGCCGGCCTGCATCGCCGCTTCGATCGGCGCCGTGTTGTTGGTGTCTTCGATGAAGTCGCCGAGGTGCGAGTCGTCGTCGTCGCCGATCGGCGTTTCCATGGAGATCGGCTCCTTGGCGATCTTCATGATCTTCCGGATCTTGTCTTCCGGGATCTCCATCTTCTCGGCGAGCGTCGGTGCGTCGGGCTCGAAGCCGAACTCCTGCAAGTGCTGACGCGACAGGCGGTTCATTTTGTTGATCGTCTCGATCATGTGGACCGGGATGCGGATGGTGCGCGCCTGGTCGGCGATCGAGCGCGTGATCGCTTGGCGGATCCACCACGTCGCGTAGGTCGAGAACTTGTAGCCGCGGCGATATTCGAACTTGTCGACCGCCTTCATCAGGCCGATGTTGCCTTCCTGGATCAGGTCGAGGAATTGCAGGCCGCGGTTGGTGTACTTCTTGGCGATCGAGATCACGAGCCGCAGGTTGGCCTCGATCATTTCCTTCTTGGCATCGCGCGACGAGCGCTCGCCTTCGTTCATGCGCTTGTTGATGCGCTTGAGGTCATCGAGCGGCACGACCGCGCGGGCCTGCTGCTCGGTGAGCTTTTTCTGCAGCTCCTGCACCGGCGGCAGGTTGCGAGCCAGGATGACGCTGTACGGCTTGGCCGCCTGGACTTCCTTTTCCGCCCACTTCAGGTTGAGGATGTTGGGCGGGAAGTTCTTGATGAAGTATTCCTGCGGCATGCCGCATTTGTCGACCAGGATCTTCCTCAGCTCGCGCTCGTAGCGGCGAACGTCGTCGACCTGCGAGCGCAGGATGGCGCAGAGCTTCTCGATCGTCTTGACGGTGAAGCGGATCGTCATCAGCTCGGAGCTGATCGCCTGCTGGGCGCGGTTGTACGAGGGCGACTGATAGCCGTCCTTCTCAAACGCCTTCCTCATCTTGTCGAAGTTGATGCGCAGGGCATCAAACTTGACGAGCGCGGCCACCTTCAGCTCCTCGAGCTTCTTGGTCAGCGCCTTGGAGCCGCCGTTGCCGTCGTCGTCGTCTTCCTCGTCGAAGAAGTCGACGTCTTCCTCGGCGACGTAGTCATCGGCCTCGTCGACCGAGACGAAGCCGTCGACGGCTTCCGAGATCTTCATGTCGCCCGAGCCGATGCGATCAGCGTATACGAGGATCTCGGCGATCGTTGTCGGCGAAGCGCTGATCGCGAGCATCATGGCCTGCAGGCCACCTTCGATGCGCTTGGCGATCTCGATCTCGCCTTCGCGAGTGAGCAGCTCGACAGTGCCCATCTCGCGCATGTACATGCGCACCGGGTCGGTCGTGCGGCCGAACTCGGAATCGACCGTCGAGAGTGCGGCTTCGGCAGCCTCCTCGGCTTCTTCTTCCGTGGCGGTGGTGGCGCCGCCGCCGGCGATCAGCAGCGTTGCCGCGTCGGGGGCCTGCTCGTAGACGGCGATGCCCATGTCGTTGAGCATCGACACGATCGCCTCGAGGATCTCGTGGTCGACGAGCTTTTCAGGCAGGTGGTCGTTGATTTCCTGATGCGTCAGGAAGCCACGCGTCTTGCCCATCTTGATGAGCGTCTTCAGCTCCTGGCGGCGCTTCGCGACCTCTTCTTCGGTGAGCTGGGTCTCGTCGAGACCGAACTCGCGCATCAGCGCGCGCTCCTTGGCGCGCGACACCTTCATGCGCAGCGGTTTGGCCTTGGCGGCATCGGCCTCGGCGACGACGACCGGCTCGCCCTCGATCTCAGCCTCGATCCCGGACAGGTCGACGTCGGACGCTTCGGGCTTGGCGGCCTTGTCGTCGCCCTTGCCCTTTTTCGCAGCCACGCCCTTGCCCTTGGCCGCGATCTCCACGACCTTGGCCGAGGCCGCAGGCTTCTTCTTCGCCTCGACCGTGGCGGCGATGGCTTTCGTCGGCTTGGTTGCGGTGGCGGTGGCTTGGGGAGCAACGGCGGTCGGGGCGATTTTCTTGGCGGTCATGCGGTTCCTCGGCAATGGGGTGTCGGCGTGCGCGCGAACCCGACAATCGAATTGCGCGCCATCGCGCGAAATTCAAGGTCGACGGACTTCAACAGGCACGAGCGAAGCAGCCCGCGGCGGCGAATCAACGGGGGTTGACCGCCGGGCGGGCCGATGCGGGGTGACCGGCGAGACGACCTGGAGAGGTCGACCTGCCGATGTTGCAGTCCTTGCGGGGAGAGGTGGCCTTGAAAATGACCCTTTTTCGAAGGGTGGCCGGGGCCCGGAGGTGCTGCCGTCACGTTGCCGCGATCGCAAAAGCCCTCGATTATATGACAGCGACCGTTTCCCTCAAAGACGCCGAAGTACGCGCATCGCGTTTTCCCGCGCCGGCGCCTGCCGCAGCTGCGCCAGGGAGAGGCGCAGGTCGTCGGCAACCGGCTCGATCGCGGGATCCTCGCCGGCGACGAGTGCCATGGCACTCTCGGCCCATTCTTCCGCCGCGATCCGCTCGCGCAACGCCGCCCAGGGCACCGCGCCGTGCTCGGCCGCGTCGCGATCGATGAAGCGAAACAACTCGCCGTGCCAGCCGGGCAGGGCGCACAGCAGGGCGTGCTCTGCGGTACTCAGCGTTTCCCACCACCGACTTTCCAGGAGCAGCAGCCAAGCGACCCGGTCGGCCGGCTGGCGCATGGCCTGGCGCGTGTTGCGACGCGGTCGCACGGTCGCCGCTCGCTCCGGCGGCCGCTCGCGTCGGGCCGCCGCTGCCTGCCAGGCCGAAGCCAGCTCGTCGACGGGCAGCGCCGCCCGCGATGCGATCTCGCCGAGCAATTGGCGCTTCAGCATGCCGTCGGGCAATGCCGACCAGAGCGGGCGGGCGTTGGCGAGAAATCGGGCGCGTCCCTCGGCGGTGGCGAGATCGGTGTCGGCACCGGCCTGGGCGACGATCTGGCGCGACAGCGGCACCGCCTCGGCGACCGCGCGCTCGAACGCCGCCGCGCCGCGCTCGCGGACGAAGCTGTCCGGGTCGTGCTCGGCGGGAAGGAAGAGGAAGCGAAAGCTGCGCGTGTCGGTGGCGTGCGGCAGGCTGGCCTCGAGCGCTCGCCCGGCAGCGCGGCGGCCGGCGGCGTCGCCGTCGAAGCTGAAGACGACCGCCTCCGTAAAACGCACCAGCTTTTGCACGTGTTCGGCCGACGGCGCCGTGCCGAGCGTGGCCACGGCGTTCTCGAACCCCGACTGCGCCAGGGCGACGACGTCCATGTAGCCTTCGACAACCAGCGCGTAGCCGCGCTGGCGGATGGCGGTGCGCGCCTCGAACAGGCCATAGAGCTCGCGGCCCTTCACGAACACCGGCGTCTCCGGCGAGTTCAGGTACTTCGGCTCGCCGCCGTCGAGCACTCGGCCCCCGAAACCGATGACTGGACCCTGCACCGAGCGGATCGGAAACATGATGCGGTCGCGAAAGCGGTCGTAGCGCTTCTTCGCCGTGGTGTCCGCTGCTTCGCCGCCTGAACTCGCTGCCGCCTCCGCGTCGGCCGGATGGCTGACGACAAGGCCGCTCTCGTCGAGCAAGGGATCGTCATATTCGGCGAAAACGCTCGCCAGCCCACGCCACCCCTCGGCGGCATAGCCGAGACCGAACCGAGCCGCCACTTCGCCGCTCAGGCCTCGCCCTTTCAGGTACGCGATGGCGCGGTCGCTCGCCTTCAACTGGCGCTTGTAGCCCTCGGCCGCCTTCGCGAGGACGTCGCTCAGCGTCGCCTGGCGCTGCTTCTGCGCGACCGCCTGTTCACGCTCACTTGCCGTCGACGTGTCTTCGGGCACCGTCATGCCGGCCTGCTGAGCGAGATCGCGAACGGCGTCGATGAAACCCATGCCGTGCTGCTCCATGAGGAAGCCGACGGCGTTGCCATGCACGCCGCAGCCGAAGCAGTGATAGGTTTGCCGCGACGGGCTGACCGTGAAGCTCGGCGACTTCTCGCCGTGGAACGGGCAGAGGCCCTTCCAGGTGGCGCCGGCGCGCTTCAACTCGACCGAACGGCCGACGACCTCGACGATGTCGACGCGGGCGATCAGGTCGTGGACGAAGGCGGGCGGGATCATGAATCGAGATGGGCAGGCGCTTCTCGCGTCCTGCACATCGCTTCCAAAAACCCATTCTCGCTCGCCGATGCGAGCGCGGCGCTACGCCCGCCGCGGGCGGGCCTCCGTCAGACCGCGAAGTCGCCGATCTTGCGGCCGCTCGCGATGGCGGCCTTCAGCCAGCGCGGCTGCAGGCCGCGGCCGCTCCACGATTCGCCGGTCGACGCGTTGCGGTATTTCGCAGCGACCTTGCCGCCGCCGGATTTGCCCTTTTTCGGCGACGACTTGCCCGAGCGCGGGCCGAGGTCGGCCGGCGTCAAACCATATTCGGCCATCAGCGCCTTGACTTTGTCGATGGCCGCGCCACGCTCGCTCGACTTGGTTTGCTCGATCTGGCGCTCTAGTGCTTCCTTCTGCGCCATGAGGTCTTGCAATGTAGCCACGTCGATCCTTCGCTCTGGTCATGCCGGGTATGGCAAGGCGGATTCTATAAGACCTCAGAGCGACGGCGGAACATATCCTGCAGGCTGCTCGGCGCCGCCGCCGAAAAAGAAATTCTCCATTTGCCGGGCGAGATACTGGCGGGCCCGCTGATCCGCAAGGTTGAGGCGGTTTTCGTTGACCAGCATCGTCTGGTGCTTGAGCCAGGCGCCCCAGGCTTCCTTGCTGACGGAAGAATAAATACGCTTGCCGAGTTCGCCGGGATACGGGGCGTAGCCGAGACCTTCGGCTTCGCGCTTCAAATACACGCATTGAACAGTTCTGGCCATGATTCTCCCGCAGTTTTCCAATACCGGCTTAGGCCAGCTTCTTCACGAATACCTGGGAGCGACGGTCCCAGTTGTACTTGCGTTTGCGTGCTTCCGGCAGCCAGTCGGGATCGGCCTGCACGAAACCACGCTTGATGAACCAGTGCATGGTCCGCGTCGTCAACACGAATATGCTTTCCAGACCGAGCGCGCGGGCGCGCTGCTCGACGCGTTTCAATATGCGCTCGCCATCGCCCTGGCCCTGGACATGCGGCGACACGGTCAGCGCAGCCATTTCGGCGGTTTTCGCCTCGGGGTAAGGGTAGAGCGCGGCGCAGCCGAATATCACGCCGTCGTGTTCGATGACGGTGTAGTTGTCGATATCGCGCTCGATCTCGGTCCGGTCACGCTTGACCAGCGTGCCGTCGCGCTCGAAGGGTTCGATGAGGTGCAGGACGCCGCCGATGTCGTCGGCGGTCGCCTCGCGCAGGCTCTCGAGCTTCTCGTCGACGACCATCGTGCCGATGCCGTCGTGGGTGAAGACCTCCATCAGCAGCGAGCCGTCGATCGCGAACGGCAGGATGTGCGAGCGCTCGACGCCGCCGCGGCAGGCGCGCACGCAGTACTGCAGGTAGAACGCTGTGTCGGTCGGCAGCAGCGGCCGCGGCAGCCCCGCCAGCATCCGTTCGGCCTCGGCGAGGGTGAGTTCGGTGTCGATCGGCGTCTCGGCATCGGTCGGGTCCTCGTGGATGCCGGGCACCTCGGTCACGAAGAGCAGCTTGTCGGCCTGCAGCGCGATCGCGGTGCTGGTGGCGACGTCCTCCATCGTGAGGTTGAACGCCTCGCCGGTCGGCGAGAAGCCGAATGGCGACAGCAACACCATCGCGCCGATGTCGATGGCGCGACGGATGGCGACAGCATCGACCTTGCGCACGATGCCGCTGTGCATGAAGTCGACGCCGTCGACGACGCCGACCGGCTGCGCGGTGAGGAAGTTGCCCGAGACGACGCGGACGATCGCATTGGCCATCGGCGTGTTCGGCAGGCCCTGCGAGAACGCCGCCTCGATCTCGAAGCGGAGCTGACCTGCAGCTTCCTGGGCACTGTCGAGCGCCACCGCATCGGTGATGCGCATGCCGTGGCTGTGGCGCGAGGCATGGCCCTTCGAACGCAGCTGCTCGTTGACCTGCGGCCGAAAGCCGTGCACTAGCACGATCTTGATGCCCATCGCCTGCAGGATCGCCAGGTCCTGCGCGAACGACGCGAGCTTGCCGGCAGCGATCAGCTCACCGGCGATGGCGACCACGAAGGTCTTGCCGTGATAGGCGTGGATGTGCGGCGCCACGGTGCGGAACCACGGCACGAAGGTGTGCGGGAAGACGAGGTTCAAGGCAGGAGCGGGCGGCCGAAGCGGACCGGATTCTGTCACGGGGGCGACCACGACAGCGGGTCGGTGCCGGGCCGCACCGACGGTCGCGCGTAGCCCGGAGGTGTCCTCGAGAAGCGGGCAGCGTGCCGCGTCGCCGTCAAGCTGCCGAAGCCCGACGCGCGAGTCTCGAGCTGTGCCGAGAAGTCGACTGCCGGCGCCGAAAGGCCAGCCTCGACGCGGCCGAGTTCGCGCAGCCACTGGCCGGTGCGCGCCAGCGACGCCTCGACGTGCCAGCTGCCGCCTTCGTCGCGCTGCCGTCCGAGCGCCGCAGCGATGCCGAAGGCGAGCAGGAAGCCGGTGGCCATGTCGAGGACCTGCATCGGCAGCGCCTTCGGTGCCGTCACGCCGGCGGCGAGCGCTTCGTCGACGTTGAAGCCGGTGGCGGTTTGCACAAGCGAATCGAAGCCGCGTCGAGCCGACCACGGGCCGAGCCGGCCATAGGCGGAGAGCGAGGCGTGGACGATGCCGGGCCGGCAGCGCACGACATCGTCGACGCCGCAGCCGAGCGCCGCGAGGGCACCGGGTCGGTAGGCTTGCAGGAACACGTGCGCATCGGCGAGAACGCTGCGCAGCCCGGCCTGCCCATCTTCGCTACGCAGGTCGGCGAGCGCCGAGCGCTTGCCCCGGCTGGTGTCGGCGATGGCGTCGATGTTGGGCAGATGCGGCGCGTTCACGAGCATCACGTCGGCGCCATGGGCGGCGAGCGTTCGACCGGCGATCGGGCCGGCCAGGATGCGCGTCAGGTCGAGGACGCGCAGGCCGGTGAGCGGGCGCGACGACGACGCCAGCTCCGGCCAGCCCAGCGGCGGCGCGTCGCCGATGCGCCGGATCTCCACCAGCGGCAGGTCGGCAATCGCCTGCGACTGAGGATGACGCTGCCACTCGTCGTGCGAGCGCAAGGCGGCGGCGACGAGACCGGCATCCATGGCCGCTGTTTCGAAGTCGAGCGCGGTCCAGCGTGCCAGCGCCGCAGCCACCGTGGCACGCTCGCTCCCCGGCCCGGCCGGCAGGCCGAGCAGGCGCAGCACGCCGTCGCGGTGATGGGCGAAGTTGGTGTGCAGGCGGACCCACCCGCCGCCGCCGCCATCACCGCACGGGTAAAGGCCCGCGACCGGATCCCAGACCAAAGGCGCCTTGCCGTCGACGGTGAAGTGGCCGCAGCTTTCGAGCGCTGCCTCGCGCATGTCGACGGCGATCTGCTGGCCGATGCCGTTGCGGAGGCGCCCGACCTCCAGGGCGGCCAACGCTGCCGCCGCGAGCGATACCTGCGATGCGGTGCCGACTGCGAACGACGATGGCAGCACCGGCTCGGTACCGCTCAGCACGGCATCGCCGAGCGCCGCAGCCCGCAGGCCGCACGAAGACCAGAGCGCGGCGAGCGCGTCGCGAGGAGCCACGGTCACGGCGCCGCTCTCCTCGCGCCTCGGTCAGTGCGAGCCGCCACCCAGGTAGGCGGCGCGCACGGCCGGGTCGTCGCGCAGTTGCTCGGCCGGGCCGTGCACGGAGATGCGGCCGTTCTCGAGCACGTAGCCGTAGTCGGCGACGGCGAGCGCGGCCGCCGCGAACTGCTCAACCAGCAGCATCGTCACGCCTTCGGCCTTCAGCCGGGCGACGATGCGGAAGACCTCGTTGACGAGGATCGGCGCCAGACCCATCGACGGCTCGTCGAGGAGGACGACGTCGGGGTTGAGCATGGTCGCGCGCGCCATCGCCAGCATCTGCTGCTCGCCGCCCGACAGCGTACCGGCGAGCTGCAGGCGGCGCTCCTTGAGGCGCGGGAACAGCTCCATGGCGCGCTCGAGATCGGCGTCGACATCGCCGCGCGGCCGGCTGCCGGTGAGGCGCGGGAAGGCGCCGAGACGGAGGTTGTCCTCGACCGACATCGTCGCGAACACGCGCCGACCTTCGGGCGAATGGGCGAGTCCGAGCTTGGCGATCGTGTACGACTCGAGGCCATCGATGCGCTTGCCGTTGAGCGTGATCTCGCCGCCGGTCGGCGCGATCATTCCCGACACCGCGCGCATCGTCGTCGTCTTGCCGGCGCCGTTGGAGCCGATCAGCGTCACGACCTTGCCCTTCGGCACTTCGATCGAGATGCCGTGCAGCACCTGCACCTTGCCGTAGCCGGCGATCAGGTTGGAGATGGAGAGCATCGCGTCGCTCATCCTGCGTGCACCTCGGCCACATCGCCGCCGAGATAGGCCTCGATGACCTTCGGGTCGGCCTGCACCTCGGCCGGCGTGCCTTCGGCGATCTTCTGGCCGAAGTCGAGCACCGAGACGCGGTCGCACATGCTCATCACCACGTCCATGTGGTGCTCGATGAGGATCACGGTGACGCCGTGCTCGCGGATCTTGCGGATGAAGACGATCAGCTCCTTGATGTCTGGCGCCGTGAGCCCGGCTGCGGGCTCGTCGAGCAAGAGCAATTCGGGGTCAAGCGCCAGTGCTCGGGCGATCTCGAGCAGGCGCTGCTTGCCGTAGGGCAGGTTGCGGGCCTCCTCGGCCGCGAAGGCGCCGAGGCCCACGAACTCGAGCAGGCCGAGGGCGCGCGCTTCGGCAGCCGTGCGCTCGCGGCGATAGCGCGGCGAGGTCACCGCGACGTCGAGCAGGTTGCTGCGAAAGCTGTGGTGCAGGCCGACGAGGACGTTCTGAAGCGCCGTCATCTCGCCGAACAGCTGCACGTTCTGGAACGTGCGGGCGATGCCCGAGAGCGCGATGTCCGACGACGTGCGGCCGACGAGCGACTTGCCCGCGAACGAGACCGAGCCCGCGGTCGGCTGGTAGATGCCGGTGAGCACGTTCATCATCGTGCTCTTGCCGGAACCGTTGGGTCCGATCAAGCCGTGGATCGAGCCGCGTTTGACGACGAGGTCGACGTCGTTGAGCGCCTTCAGGCCGCCGAATTGCATCAGCACCTTGCCGGCTTCGAGGATGTCGCCGCTGCCGCCGCGGGTCGTGGCATTGGCAATGGCGTCGGCCGGCACGGCGGCGCCTGCGATCGCCGGCACCGCGACGGGCTTCTTCAAGTTGAGCGCATTGCGTACGAAGCCGACGATGCCGTCCTGCAGGTAATACACGACGAACAGCGTGATCACGCCGAAGATCGAGAGCCGCCAGTCGGTCATGCCCTGGAGCACGAACGAGACGCCGGCCAGCGCGATGCTGCCGACGACCGGAATCGCCATCTGTTGCACCGTTCGCTTGCCGCGATGGACCGCGACGACGGCGGCGATCGCGACGACGATCGCCAGCGCCACCGAGACGTATCGGAACAGCTCGAGATCGTCGAGCAGCTTGGGCAACAACACGATGATGGTGGCGCCGAGCAACGCGCCGGTACGCGTCTTGCGGCCGCCCATGATCACGGCGAGCAGGAATAGCACGGTCAGCTCGAAGTTGTAGGTGTTCGGCGAGATGTACTGCTCGGAGAACGAATAGAGCGCGCCTGCCAGGCCGGCGAGACCGGCGCTGATTACGAAGGCATAGACCTTGTAGCGATAGACCGACACGCCCATGCAGTCCGATGCCACCGGGCTGCCGCGAAGTGCCTCGAAGGCGCGGCCGAGGTGCGAACGCAGGATGTTGTGAACGACGACGAGCGAGAGAATGAGCAGTGCGGCGACGAGCCAGAAGAATCCGCGCTCGTCGAGCTGCAGGCCGAGCAGCAGCGGCTTGGTGAGCTTGATGCCGAGCGGTCCTTCGGTGAGGAAGGTCATCTCGTTGATCAGGATCTGGATGATCGTGCCGAAGGCGAGCGTCACCATCGCCAGGTACGGGCCGGTGACGCGCAGCGCGGGCAGCGCCAGCACGGCGCCGAAGATCGAGGTGATGCCGATCGCGCCGATCAGCGTGACGAGCAGCGGCGTTCCGAGCTTGGTGACCATCACCCCGGCCGCGTAGGCGCCGATGCCGAAGAGGCCGGCGTGGCCGAGCGAGACCTGCCCTGTGTAGCCGACGACGATGTCGAGCCCGAAGAGCAGGATCGCGTAGATCATGATCGTCTCGAGCAGGTGGATGTAGTACGGGTTGACGACCGCGATCGGGAACAGCAGGAGCGCCGCGATGCCGAGCACGGCGGCGCCTGCACGCAGGAGGCGGCGCGAGCTCATACTTTCTTGATGGCCGTCTTGCCGAACAGGCCCGCGGGCCGGATCGCCAGCACGATCAGGAGCAGGACGAGGCCCGGCACGTCCTTGTAGCCGGTCGAGATGTAGAAGCCGGTCGTCGTCTCGGCGATGCCGAGGATGATCCCGCCGAGGATGATCCCCATGCCGCTGGTCAGCCCGCCGATGATGGCGACGGCGAAGGCCTTCAGGCCGAGCACCGCGCCCATCGTCGCGCCGGTGAGCGTGAGCGGCGCGATCAGCACGCCGGCGAAGGCGGCGCTCATCGACGAGAGCGCGTACGAGAAGGTGATCACGAGGCCGGTGTTGATGCCCATCAGCTTGGCGGCGTCGCGGTCGTTGAAGGTGGCCACGACGGCCTTGCCGTAGATCGAGCGGCGGTTGAAGATCTCGACCGCCAGCATCATCGCCACCGCGCCGACGACGACCAGGATCTCCATCGGCAGCACGTTGGCGCCGAGGAACTTGATCGGCGACTCGGGCAGCGGCGACGGGAACTTGAGGTCGTCGCGGCCCCACACGTTCTCGGCGACGTTCTTGAAGATGATGCCGAGAGCGATCGTCGACATGATCCAGCCGAACTCCGACTTGATCTTGAGCGCCGGCCGCACGCCGATACGCTCGACGAACGCGCCCTGTACGGCGCCGAAGATGCAGACCAGCGGGATCATCAGCCAGTAGTTGACGCCGAGACCTACCAGCGTGAGGCCGACGAGGGCGCCGAGCATCAGCGCGTCGCCCTGGCCGAAGTTGAGCGTGTCGGAGGTCTGGAACGTCAGCTGGTAGCCGAAGGCGATGACCGCGTAGATCATGCCGAGGGCGATGCCGCTGAAGACGAGCTGGGTGAAGATTTCCATGTCGGCCGGTCACGCTGTTCGAAAAAAGAGCCGCCGCGGGCTGGCCCGGGGCGGCGCTTCGAGGAAGCGAGCTTACTTCTTCGTCTGCGAGAGCGCGCCCTTGGCGTTGACGTCCTTGACCTGGACGACCGACGCCTTCTTCTGGTCGTCGGGGTAGGCGTAGACGACCTTGCCGCCCTTGACCTCGCCGAACACCGGCATGTTGGCCGTGATCGCGTCGTGGTCGCCCTTCGAGAACGGCTTGTTGTAGGTCGTGACGACGCCGTCGATCGGCGTCTTCAGGTCTTCGAGCGCTGCTTTGATCTTCTGGCCCTCGGTCGAGCCGGCCTGCTTGATCGCCGCGGCGAGCAGGTAGATCGAGTCGTAGCCCTGGGCCGCCGAGACCGGCGAGTCGATCCGGCTGTTCTTCGGGTTGAAGGTCTTCAGGTAGCTGACGATGAACGACTGGCGCTTGGGCGTCGTCGGTTCCTGGATGAAGGTCTGCGGCATGCGCGCGCCTTCACCGCCCGGGCCGGCGTTGTCGATGTAGTTGGCCATCGACAGCGTCCACGAGCCGATCATCGGCACCTTCCAGCCGAGCTTGGTCATGCCGTTGGCGATCTGCGCGAGCTCGGGGCCGATGCCGTAGGTGAGGACGACGTCGGCGCCGGCCTCCTTGGCCTTCAGCAGCTGGGCCGTCATGTCGACGTCCTTGATGTTGAACTTCTCGACCGCGACGGCCTTCACGCTCTTCAGCGCGAGCGCCTTCTCGAGGTCCTCGCGGCCGAGCTGGCCGTAGTTCGTCGAGTCGGCGAGGATCGCGGGCTTCTTGAAGCCACGGCGGGTGATCGCCTCCTCGACGATCATCGGCGCCTGGATGCTGTCGTGCGCGGCGTTGCGAAAGACGTAGTTCTCGGGATCCTTCTCGAACTGCTTGGTGATGACCGAGCCGGTCGCGACGTTGTTCATCACCGGGATCTTGGCTTCCTGGAAGAAGCGCTGCGAGGCGAGCGCCACGCCGG
>Ga0123338_10002706_pt1 | contig 16415 bp, 13 predicted proteins | sample grotaG_FD_89793 | JGI IMG/M metagenome (GOLD analysis project Ga0123338, IMG submission 89793) | Glacier valley bacterial and archeal communities from Borup Fiord, Nunavut, Canada, to study Microbial Dark Matter (Phase II) -... | ecosystem: Environmental > Aquatic > Freshwater > Ice > Glacier ...
CGTCCAATTTACGTTTATAGTGAAGTGTTCCAACGATGACGATCGCTCATAGCGCCTGCACTGACCTGGGCTTGGTTCGCACTGCCAACGAAGATTATTACCGGTTGCTTCCGGAAATCGGACTATTTATTGTGGCCGACGGCATGGGTGGCGCCCGGGGCGGCGGCACTGCTTCCAGGCTGGCGGCGGAAACTGTTGCGGAAGAGATGTTGGCCATCGCAAAACCGGATGCGTCTTCCCTGATGGCGGCAGTCGAAACCGCGCATCAAAAAGTGCGTGCCCAGGCTTTGAGGGATCCGGAACTGAACGGCATGGGCACCACCCTGATAGCCGCACTGATCGACGGCAAGGACGTGGCTATCGTAAGCGTGGGTGACAGCCGGGCGTACCGGTTCGGCGCAGGGGTCTTCGAGCTGATCACGGAAGACCAGACGTGGGTTCAGGAAGTCGGTATTCCTCTCGGATTGAGTGAAGCTGCTTTGCGCACGCACCCGATGCGCCACCGCCTTACAATGGCCGTGGGAATAGATGCTGACCTGGAATCCCGTTACTACGGAACTGTCCTGAAGAGTGGAACCGGTGTTTTACTTTGCAGCGATGGCTTGCACGGATTGATCCCCGACAAAGAAATGGCGGGAATTGTGAACCAAGGAAGTCTCGACCTAAATCAGCGCTGTGCTGAACTGATCGAAGCCGCCCGGCAAAAAGGTGGGACCGATAACATCACCGCGGTAATTTTCGAAGCGGAGTAAGGATGGTGTTTTACACCATGTACATGCCGCCGTTTATTTCTATGGTTTGCCCATAGATGTAGCGGGAGGGCTCTGTACACAAGAACAGAATGGTGTCGGCCACTTCTTCGTTATCGCCCAACTTGCCCGCGGGGGTCTGTGCGATCACGGAATCAAGGATTTGCCTGTTTGAAAACTGTTCGTGGAAATAGTTGTCCACCGTGCCGGGAGAGACTGCGTTCACCCGGACTCCGTCCGGGGCAAGTTCTTTCGCAAGACCCTTGGTGATAGCCGCTACGGCTGCTTTTGCAGCAGCATAAACGGTGGCACCGTTGCCACCCCCGTTGCGCGCGGCGATTGAGCTGAGATTGACGATATGGCCGGACCGTTTGGAAATCATGGCCGGTGCCACTGCTTGCGCCAGGAAATACGCGCTCTTCACGTTCAGATTGAAGACGTGATCGAACAAGTCGACAGTAAATTCCGGGAGTTTGGCACGCTGAACCAGCGAACCCGCGTTGTTGATCAGGATATCCGCGCTCCAGCCAAGCTGACGATAAGCGGCAATCCCTTCTTCAATCCCTTCGGCCGAAGCGAAGTTAGCTCGAATTAAATGGGTCTCCGCACCCAGTTCTCTTACTGCCCGGGCTGCTTCCTCCGCCCCCGGCTGATAGGAATTGTAGTGAAGGATGAATCTGCGGACCCCCGCTTGGGCGAAACGCAGCGCCGTGGCGGCACCTATTCCCCGCGACGCGCCTGTTATGAAAACTGTCTTGCCAGTGAGTTCGGACACCTAGACATTCTGACGCAACCAATCCCTCATTGCATCCCGGTGCAGCAGAATGCCTTTCCGCGAATACCGCAGATAGCCTTGACGGCGAAACTGATTCATGTAATGAGTGACAATCTCGCGTGAGGTGCCCACGTATTGCGAGAGCAGTTCATGCGTGAACGGGATCATTTGAATCGACCCGTCGTCCTGCTTTACCCCCAATCGTTCAGAGAAGCGAATTAACGTACGGGCCAATCTTCTGGCGATGTTGTCGACCGAAAAGCTCTCAATGCGATCAGCGAAATCGACAGAGCGCTGCACCAACAATTGCATCATGGCGATTGCGAGTTTCGGACGCTTCATGGAAATATCTTCGATATCGGTCGTGGTCCAGGTCATCACCTTGGTGTGTTCCAGGGCGACGGCCAACTCGGCGCGATTCGCGTTGCCCAGAAAAGCGGACTCTCCAAAGAATTCGTCGGGTTGATAAATGTCCACCACGACTTGTCTTCCGTCATCGGTGATCCGACAAACTTTAACCTTTCCGCCGATCACCAGATAAACGCTACTAGAAGGCTGGTCGTGATCGTAGATTGTCTGGCTCTTCTTGTAGTCCAGAATAGTGGAGCAGGGGAGATGAGCTAAAGGATCCTCTAAGACGCGAGGTTGAGGAGAGGGGGGAGCGATGCTCATGCTGCTGGTCATAGGATCCTCTGGCTGACGGAATTTAAGCTCAAGGCAAATGCGTTCGTCATAATTTTAAGTGAATAAGTATTGCGTAGTACGTTACGCGTAGTGCAAGCGGATTGCCAAATAAGAAACAGTTTGAATCGTGCGTATGACTCTCAAGTTCTTCCTAAGCATAGCTTTCCCATTAATTTGCCTCGGTTTACAGGTGAATCGGTTTGAAACGCCAGGCCAAAATCGACCCGCAGTGCGGCGATTGAACGGGCCCGGGATACTGCCGGGCGGTCGTCTTCTTGCTCCAGTAGGCAAACAATTAGTGACCGGTCCGGGGCCATTCGGTTTAGGGATCGGCTTGGGAGGCAAGGTTGCAACGGCTAATTTAGGCCCGGAACGTCTTTCCTTAACAGTGTGGGACAGGGACATGAAGGGAGAGTGGAATTCACATAATTTTCTGACGGCGAAGCAAGCTAAACCTGGCGATTTACCTGATTCACCGAAAGACGAGAAAGAATGGCGAAGCACGTTCATGGGTTTGGCGTTTGCCCCTGATAAGCAACTCTGGATCGCGGAGGGAAATTCAGGGAGAGTGCGTTCTCTCGATCCCGGCACCGGGGAACGTCGCAAACTGGTCGACCTAAATACAGGCGGATTTCAAGACAGCTTCTCTGGCGATTTGGTTCTGGATGTGGCACGCGGAATTCTTTACGTTACCGATCAGGCCAACTTCCGTGTATGTGCTGTGGACATGCGAAAAGGGAGGGTAATTGGAAGCGTCAATGTGGGGCGTCTACCGTTTGCAATTGCTATTGCAGATGACGGGAAGACTGCTTTCGTGACGCATGTGGGCGTGTTCCGATATGAGGCGATTCCGGGAGTTTCCAAAGCGACCGCGGCGCAGAACGGGCTTTCCTTTCCAGCATTCGGATTCCCTTCCGCCGAGGCTATAAACGGGTCGGAACAGGATCGGGCCGGTGGCGGCAAGGTGACTGTCCCCGGGTTGGGCGATCCGGATCGCGCAGAATCGAATTCAGTCGCGTTTATAAACGTGACCGATCCCACAAAGATGACCGTCACGGGCTACGTGCGGACGGGCAGACCCTTCAGTTCGGAGATTGCAGGGGGCAGCAGCCCCTCCGGAGTGGTCGTATCGGGAAGTCTGATATACGTTTCGAACGCCCACGATGACAATGTGACGGTGATAGACGCGGCTACACGCCTGATTGTGGGCCAGATTGAGTTGCGGATTCCCGCGTTTCCCACCTTGCGGGGAGTGATGCCTTTAGGTATGACTATCGATTCGGATGCGGGCCGTCTGCTGGTGGCCGAAGCCGGGATTAACGCGGTTGGGGTAATCGATTTGAAGAGCCGGAGATTTCTGGGTCACATCCCGGTAGGTTGGTTCCCGACGCGCGTGGCAATTTCAGAGGGCACTGTTTATGTCGCGAACGCGAAGGGCGCGGGGGTTGGCCCGAATCTCCCTGGCCGCGAGTTTTACCAGGACGGCAGCGGTTTGGTGGATGTGCTGCGCCGCGGTACGGTGTCGGTATTTCCGAGCCCTTCAGACGCGGAACTGCCGAAGCTGACCGAGACAGTGATGAGCGTGAATGGCTTTGTACCGGTACCGGGCGCAGCGCCCGCAGTTTCAACGGCGCTGAAGCACGTGGTTGTTATTGTGAAAGAGAACAGAACCTTCGATGAAGTGTTCGGCGATGTGAGCGCGGCATCCAACGGACCTGTTGCCAGCGCTCCGCAGCTTGCGCGGTTCGGGCTATCTGGAACTGTTGGCGGGTCACGCGAGCGGCTTAGTCTACAGCACGTGGAAGTGACGCCCAACCATCATGACCTTGCGCAGCGCTGGGCCATGAGCGACAACTTTTATTCCGACTCCGAAGTGAGCGTGGATGGCCACCATTGGCTGGTGGGTAATTATCCCGACGCCTGGACTGAGAGTTCCCTAATGGCGGCTTACGCGGGACAAAAAGATTTTCGTTTTCCGACAGCGGCACCGGGCCGGCTTCAATTCGCGCAAAGCAATTCCTCCGTGCACCCGGAAGAAATTCAGCAAGCAGGCACCCTGTGGCATCACCTGGAACGAAACCGGATCACGTTCTGGAACTTCGGCGAAGGTTTCGAACTTGCGGGGGTCGAGGAGGCCGAAGGTGAAAAGCCTACCGGGGCCCGTTATCTGACGAATGTGCCCATGCCGGACCCGCTCTACCGGAATACCTCGCGCACCTACCCGGGATTCAACATGAACATTCCAGACCAGTTTCGCGCGACGCAATTGATTGCGGAACTGAAACAGAAGTATGAGGGAACGGGTGTGGATCTGCCGCAATTCATTTTTGTACACTTACCGAACGATCACATTGCGGCGAATCGCCCGGCCGATGGATATCCTTATCCTGCTTCTTATGTGGCGGACAACGATTACGCTTTGGGACGAATTGTGGAGTACCTTTCGCACACAACCTGGTGGAAAGAGATGACGGTGTTTGTAACAGAAGACGACGCGCAGGGCGGCCGCGATCACATTGACGCTCACCGCACCATCCTTCTGGCGCTGGGGCCTTACGTGAAGAAGAACTTCGTGCTCCATCAAAATTCCAGCTTTCCCGGCCTACTGAAGACGGTATTCCGGATTTTGGGTATGCCGCCGATGAACTTATACGACGCGACAGCAACGGACCTGAGCGCTGTGTTTACCGGGAGCCCGGATTTTGCGCCATACGTCGCGCGACGTCCAGATGCACGGGTCTTCGTTCCAGAACGCGCCCGCGAACCGAAAGACCCAAAGCCCTCGATTCCGATGGATCGCTAATGGGCGGCGCGAAAAGCGTTGTAGTTGGCCAGAAGAGCCGGGGGCACGTCCGTCTTGCTTTCCGCCAACTTTTCCATCAGCTTCGTGTAGGTTTTGTCGGCAAGTTCATACTCGCTCTGACGGGCGGCGTTGCCGGTGTCCAGATCCTTGTTTGAGAGCTTGAGGGTGCCCGCTCCTAGCGAGACTAAGTCGGCTTTGTCCTGATCTACTGTCGCCTCGAAGCTTTTCTCAAAGAGCAACTCCGCTTCCGCCGTTGGCGTACGGAAACCAAGACTTTTGAAGGGTCCTACCTTCGGCATCACACGGAAGAAGAATGCCAGAAGCCGAGCTCCGCATCCAGGCCGCTCGTACTGCTTGCCCCACTCTTTCTCATATGAGGAGCGTGACAGATTGTAGCGAAACTTCTTGCGTGTCATACCGGGATCTTTCTTTCTGATACTGTCCTGGTTGGAGGCCCATGCCGCCTTCGTCATCTCAGGGATCAGGCTGCCTACCGACCAGCGATAGGTGCCCAAAGCGAGATCAAGCGTCTTAAACATATCTTTCAGCTTCAGGCCGTATGTGTCTTCGCAGGCACGTTCCAGAACACGCTTCGCGATTTGGAAGCCGATAAAATCGTGATAAGCCTCGGATGGATAATGCCCACGAGCTACCTGAACCACATCGAAGCCGAACTCGGTGCGGATGTGAGCGATTGGATTTTCTACGTAAGTGATTGTGTCGCCGTATTTTTGTTTCAGCTTTGGATAAAGGATCGGAACCGTCTTGTTAATGGCGATCGGGTGCCCGTAATTATCGGCATTGAAATGCGCCAGCGCACCGATTGCGAACGCGTACTCATTCAAATCCTGAGCTTCGGCAACAAGAGACATAACGAAATCGCCGCTGCGGACGTAATGTGTCAGGTCACTGAATAAATGGCTGCCGAAGGGATAGTAACCGACATCCTGAATGATTCCGCCGCCGTAACAATAGGCATGGGCGGCGATCAGTTGTTCCGGAGTGGATGCCGGAAACTTCTTGAGCAACACCGGCTTGATGGAGGTGTCCCAAATTGTATCGATCAACGCTTCATGAGTGAGAACAGAGTACGCTTGAGCAGGGCGCGGGCTACAGAGGACGAGGGCTGTGGCAAGAAGGCTGCAACCAGTTGCGAATTTCACAATCACAATATTAATATGCGGTTAACTCTTACCGGGACGCCGCAGTGAAAGATCATTTAACCATTGCCGGATTTCTTGGACTCGCGATTGCGTTCACGCCCCTCTGCAGAGCACAAAGCTCCTGGGCAACACTGACGGGACAGGTCGCGGACGCAACGGGGAGCGCTATTGTGAGTGCTACAGTTCGCGCGTTTGTTCCGGGGTCAACCGACACGGCCGAAACTAAATCCGGTAAAGGGGGAGCATACTCCATTCCATTCTTATTGCCGGGAACGTACACTCTTCAGGTTTCGGCAAATGGCTTTAAGAAGCTTACGCAGGCGGATGTCGCGGTCCGTGCCGCAGACACGGTTAATGTGAATGTGACGCTTGAGATTGGGGAAGTGAGCGACTTGGTAACGGTAGGCGTGGACAGTGACTGGCTCAAGACAGAGACTGCAAGCCGCTCGCATAGGTTTGATGCCTACGCCGTGCGGGAACTGCCCACCGTAGGCCGGCAAGCCTATAACCTGATCAGTCTTTCTCCGGGGGTGCTGTTCGCGCAGGAACAATTCGGATCCACTGGATTTTCGGGATTGCGGAATTTCGACAACAACGGACAATACGTAATCAACGGAGGGCGTGTCGGCACCAATCAGTTCCTTTTGAACGGCGCACCTATCAGCTTGACCGGCACCTGGCAAATTTCGCCAGGGGTGGAGGCGATACAGGAATTGCGGGTACTGACGAACACGTACGATGCGCAGTTCGGGCGCACGGGCGGCGGTACCGTGAATGTCACGCTACGTTCCGGGACGAACAGCTGGCATGGCTCGGCATTCGAGTATCTGCATAACGCGGTCTTCGATGCGAATTCCTCGGAAAATAACCGCATAGGCGCGGGGCGCGGTAAACATATTACCCACGAATTTGGCGGTGCGGGGGGCGGTGCGATCCGGCGCAATAAGGATTTTCTATTTCTCAGCTTCGATGGCTTTCGCGAGATTGCGCCGGCACCGGTGGTGAGCGATACTCCGCCGCTCGATTTGCGCGACGGAAAGCACTTCAACAACTACGGCATCCGCATCTACGACCCGCTCACCACGAGGGCGTGCCGGGATGGAATCGATACCCCGCGTGGCACGCAGTGCTTCAGCACGTACATCCGATTGCCTTTTCCCCGCAATATGATCCCCGATTCGAGGATGAGCCAGATAGGCTCGGCGATTCTGGCGCTGTATCCCGAACCGAACGGGCCGGGTTTAACGCAAAATTTTCTGAATGGCGCCAATAGCGGCCGCTTCGGATATGTTCAGCCTATCGGGCGCTGGGACCACAATTTCAGCGAGCGCGACCGCCTGTATGCGCTGTTCACGTTTCAGCATTCCACGCAAGCGCAGAGCAGTAACGGCTTCCCTTCCCCGGCGGATCTGGGCACGGGCACGTCTGAACGTACCGGGCAGAATTACATTCTCGAATGGACGCACGTTGTTTCGCCATCGACAATTTTCGATTTCCGGGCATCGCTAGGCCGCTTTACGGAAACCTATCCGGAGAACAACTGCGGGAGCTGCCTGACTGCGGACCAGCTTGGCATTCTGAACCTGCCTCATGCTCCTACGGTCCCCTTCAATGCGGCACCGCGCGTCGACCTGGACCTCGCCTCGCCCATCATCGGCAACTCATTCACCTGGAGCACAGAAAACCAGTTCGATGTATCGCCCAGCGTGAGCCAAACGCGCGGCAAGCACCTTCTGCATTATGGCGGCGAGTTCGTTTATGCCGGTTTGGGAAAAGCTGGCCCGGGGCGCGCGAACGGCCAGTTTGCGTTTACCCGCCAGTGGACCCAGCAGTACGCCAACAGGAGCCGCGGCGTACTCGACGGCAGCGGTGTGGCGGATCTACTGCTGGGCCTGCCCTACACCGGGTTTATCGATTACAACGACAGCTTCTATCGCACATGGCCCTACTTCGCGCTCTACGCTCAGGATACCTGGAGGGTGCGGCCCAACCTGACGTTGAATCTGGGACTTCGGTACGATGTGCAGTTTCCGTTTGTCGAACGGTTCAACCGCAGCAATCAGGGATTCGATCTAACAACAAAAAATCCCCTGAGCGATCAGATTATCGCGAACTGGAAAACGCTGAAAACGGCGTATGATGCAACAAACCCGGCTTATCCGTATCCGGCCCCCCCGGCTGCGATATTCGGCGGCCGGACGTTTCCCAATGCGAAAAACCGCAGACCTTACGATACCGACTGGACGGACTGGCAGCCCCGCTTGGGTATGGCCTGGAGCTTTCATCCGAAAACGGTGCTTCGGGCCGGTGCCGGCATTTTCTATCGCACGGCAACGCAATTGAATTCGACTGACGGCTTTAGCCAGCGCACCTCCTATACCCGCTCCCTGGACGGTGGCATAACGCCCTCGGCGGGATTGACCGGCGATTATTCGCTTGAGAATCCATTTCCAAACGGGATCAGTGCGCCCACGGGTTCGAGACTGGGCCTTCTGACGAACATAGGAAATGCGATCGGCTACGATTCGCGCAAGCGGCCCATCCCGCGGACGTATGAATACTCAGCCGGTTTCCAGCGTGAACTTCCGTGGCGCCTGCTAGCCGATGTTTCTTACGCGGGCAGTGTGACCGTGCACGCCAGCCTGCCCCAACAGGTGGATGCGGTAAATGCCCCTGATTTTGCGAAAGGAACCGCCAATCCATATTTCCTGAATCGCCAATTGCCAAATCCGTTCGCCGGAATTCTGCCCGCAATTTCCGACCTGGGTAGCGCGCCAGCGATAACAGCGGGTTCTTTGCTGCGGCCCTATCCCGCGTTCAACGGAATCGTGCTCAGCAATGGTGCATGGGCCCGTTACCGGTACGATTCCCTGCAGGTCCAAATGGAAAAACGGGTGTTGGATTCGGAGTCGGCGGGAATCCTGTCGTTCCTGTTTGCATACACGTTCTCAAAGAGTTTCGAACAAAACCACAGGCTGAACGATTGGAATGTCGCGGAGAAGCCGATTCACGAGCTTTCGAACGTGGACAAGCCGCAGAATATCGCTTTTGCGGGCACGTGGGAGTTGCCCGTCGGTTGGGGCCGGCGCTGGTTGAGCGATGTCCCGCGATTTACAGGAGCTTTGGTGAACGGCTGGACCGTGGATTGGATTTTCACGTATCTCTCGGGCTATCCGGTTGAAAAGCCCGATGCGGTCTTCGGCTGCCCCAGCTATCTGGCGCCCAACGGGCAGACTGCGGACCACTGGTTCAACAACGATCAGCGCTGCTACCAATCGCGCGCACTCTTCACGCTACGGACCACTGAGGACCGGTTCCCCAATATTCGGACGCCGGCGGCACCGCAGATTAATGCCAGCATCGAAAAGACCTTCTGGCTTACCGAACATCAGCAACTGCAATTCCGGGGCGAGGCCTACAACCTGACGAACACTCCAATTTTCCCTGGTCCGAATACGAATTACAAAGACCCGCGATTTGGGCAATTGCCTTTGCAGCAAAGCAATTCGCCGCGGTACGTGCAGATCGCGGCGAAATTAGTGTGGTGAGCAATTAAATCTTTGTCGGCACAATTTCAAGTTCCGCAACTGTGGCCCGTGGCGGCAGTTCCGCAACGGAGACGATGATTTCGGCAACATCCTCCGGCTGAAGAGCCTTTGCGATCAGTTCCGGCGCTGGCTTGACTGGACGCTTCTCCAGAATTTCCGATTCCACCAGACCCGGATTCACGACGCAGGTGCGAATGCCGTTCTCTTTTTCCTCAACGCGAATAGCGTGGGCGAGCCCGAGCAGGCCGCGCTTTCCGGCTTGGTAGGCGGCACCCGACACGTCCGGCGTGGTGCCGGAGATTGACGAAACATAAATCAGGTGCCCGGCGCCCGCTTCGCGCATGGCAGGGAGCACTGCCCGTGTGATGTAATACGCGCTGTTCAGATTCGTGTGGATCATGTGATCCCAGATATCCACGCGGAGCCGCTGCATGGACCGGTCCGGGGTATTGGTGCCCGTCGCGAAGACCAGAATGTCGATGCGTCCCAATTTTTCGCGGGCGTGGGCAGCAAGACGCTCCATTTGTTCGGGGTCGGAGGCATCCGCCGCGAAAACCTCGATAGAGGAGTGCTCCTGCTTCAGTTGCGTGAGCCGGTCTTCACGGCGGGCACTTGCCATTACGCGGGCACCCTTGCTTGCAAAGAGAACGGCGGTGGCGCGCCCGATGCCGCTCGATGCGCCCACGATCAGGACTGCTTGGTCTTTCAGAGAAACTGCCATTTCGATAGAGTAGTTCAGATGAAAGCTCTGCTGCTGAAAAACTACAAAGAACTTGAACTGGTGGACATGCCGAAACCGGAACCAGGGCCCAATGAGGTGCGCGTGCGCGTGAAAGCTTGCGGAATCTGCGGGAGCGACGTGCACGGCTGGGACGGGAGCACGGGCCGACGCATTCCGCCGCTGGTAATGGGCCATGAAGCGGCGGGCGAAGTGGACGCGGTGGGGTCAGCCGTAAAAGGGTATCGCGAAGGCGATCGAGTGACGTTCGATTCCACGGTATCGTGCGGCACCTGTTTTTTCTGTACGCAGGGCCAGATCAATCTTTGTGACAACCGGCAGGTGCTGGGCGTCGCGTGCCAGGAATTCAGCCGCAACGGCGCATTCGCTGAATATGTGCTGGTGCCGCAAAACATAATGTACAAGCTCCCGGACGCGCTCCCCTTTGAACATGCGGCATTGATTGAGGCGGTCTCGATTGCGGTTCACGCAGTGAATATCACGCCGAAGAAGTTGGGCGGCACGGCAGTGGTGGTGGGTACTGGAATGATCGGGCTGCTGATTGTGCAGGCGGTCAGGCTGGCTGGGTACACGCGCGTGATTGCAGTGGATCTGGATGAGGCGAAACTCAAGGTGGCAACCCAATTTGGGGCGACAGACACCCTAAATCCGAAGCAGGCGGACGTACCGGCACGTATTGCCGAGATGACCGGTGGCCACGGAGCCGATGTGGCTCTTGAAGCAGTGGGGGCAAGCGGACCGATCAAGAGCGCCATTCAGAGCGTGCGTAAAGGCGGAGCGGTGACACTGGTTGGCAACGTAAGCCAGACAGTGGAAATCCCGCTGCAGATGGTGGTCAGCCGGCAGATCCGGCTACAGGGGTCGTGCGCGTCGAATGGAGAGTATCCAGAGTGTATCGACCTGCTCAGCCGCGGTTTAATTCAGGTTGCTCCGATCATCAGCGCGCTGGCGCCGCTCGAAGAGGGCGCGCAATGGTTTGAGAAGCTTTATAAGGGCGATTCGAACTTGATGAAGGTGGTGCTGCAACCTTAGGCTGGCAACATGGAAGATGGTGGGCTCTACAGAATTCGAATCTGTGACCTCCTCCGTGTCAGGGAGGCGCTCTAACCAGCTGAGCTAAGAGCCCGTGAGGGACAAACTGTCAGTTTAGCATCAGAAGTGAAGCTTGAGCGCCGACGTGGGTCGCAATCAGTAGGCCGAATCGTGATCCGGATGCAAGGTCAGGAGTTCCAGAAACTCTCCACCTCGTCTAGCCACAGCTCGCATCTTCTTCGTGATCCGAATGGAGTAGAGTTTCGAGCCGTCGGGCACGCGGCGGCTGTGGATCAGTTCCCAGCGGAAGTCTCTGTCGCGGTAAAGATTTTCCCAATCGAGGGCGGCGAGCTTAATGCAGCTATGCAGCACCGCGTTCCGGTCGTCTTTTCCGAGGCTGAACCATTCGGTCTGGAAGACTTGGTTGTTTAGGTCGAGGCGGATAGGCATCGCGGTTTACTCCGCGTTGCGAACCCTCTTCATTCTCCTGGTGAGGGCGATCAAATCGGATTCTGAGCGTTTCGTGCTGTCTGAGATTTCGAGAGCTCGATCCAGGCTGGCGCGAGCCTCCGTTGTATGAAGCCAGCGCTCATTATCGGGAATCACCTGTGCCGTGCGCACCATCCAGACGCCGCGCTCGACTTCTTCGACGATCACGGTGCGACCGGCATGTTCCTTGCCAAGCGAAATCTGGCCGCTACCGCCAATTGTTTTGATTTCTGCGGGCATGATTGCATGATAGCAGGATTTCTAGACTGCATGATCGCACGAACCACGGCGCTGAAAGCAGTGCAGGAGCGCGGGAAGCCATTTGGTATACTCCGCTGTCATGATCCGGCAAGTCCTCACTCTATTTTTCTCTTTGATGGTGCTGCAAGCAGCCGATACCGATGCCAAGCTGGAGCGCCGCCTGTACGTGACCGACAAGACCGGAATCAGTGTCTACGACATCGATAATAGCCACCGCTTCATTCGCAAGGTGGAGATTCCCGACAGTGGGGATTACAAAGGAATTGCCGCCAGCCCGGAACTTGGCAAGCTGTACATAACCTCGTACAAAAAAGACGAACTTATCTGCCTGGATCTGAAGACCGATGCCATCCTGTGGCGAAGGCACGACCTGGGCAAATATGCCGATAGCATGTTCATGACGCCGGATAACCGCAAGATGTACCTTCCGTTCCGGGACGAGATTTTCTGGAAGGAGCTGGACGCGAAAGACGGCTCGGTTCTGGCCACCGTTAATACAGAACGGGGCAAGCAGTACACGGTGAACCCCATTGCGAACATCGGGCCCCACAACACCTGGATTAACCCGAACGGAAAACGTGTCTATATGGAAGTGCTCACGGTGCCCTATTTGTACATCGCCGACACAGCGACGAACAAGGTGCTGGGGAAAGTGGGCCCGTTCAGCAGAGGGCTGCGGCCCTTCGCGGTAACCGATGATGATCGGTATGTCTTTGCCAATGTGGATGGCCTGCTTGGCTTTGAAGTGGCCGAAGCGAAGCCGGGTGGCAAGGTGCTGTACAAAGTGGAAGCCCATACGCCGGAGACCAGGCTCGCGCAAGTGCCGCATCCGCCGGCGCACAAGCCGCACAGCACGCAAAGCCACGGCATCAATCTGACGCCAGATCAAAAAGAAGTCTGGATGGTGGACGGGGTGTACGGCTACGTTTACGTTTATGACGTAACCAATATGCCTCCGAAGCAGACCGCGAGTGTTGCCATATTTCGCGACCCCAGCGAGCAGCCACACCCCGGCTGGATCACGTTCAGCATCGACGGCAAGTACGCGTATCCGGATGGTGGCGCAGTGATCGATACGGTGACGAAGAAGGTGGTTTTCTCTATTCCGACAAGTGAAAAGTTGATCGAGGTGGATTTTAGAGGGGGGATGCCCGTAAAGGCGGGGCATCGATGAAGGGTCTAATCATCGTCGGTGATGTGAACGATCGTGCCCGGAGAATTGCCCTCCAGGCGATTGTTCACATACAGGAAACTGGTGCGGCGTTCAGTGCGGGAGATCTCGACGATCTCGCGCAAGGCGGCGCGAACCTCCGGATTGGGGTCGCGAATTTCTGAATAAGGGGAGAAGGCGCGTACGGCCTCTTTGTAGGGGCGTCCGGGGCGGAGTAACGCCCGGGTAACCAGGAAGTCTGCCGTGCGGGAGTCGGGGATGGCGATCTGTTCCTGAAGGGACGGCATCCTGGTCCAGGAATTGTACACGTGCGCTACGTTGTGATCGCTGAGCAGCGCAAAGTATTGCGGTATCAGGTAATCGGGATTGCGGATTTCAACTGCGTAGCGGAAACCGTTGGGGAGTCTGGCCAGGAAAGGCGCGAGCAGTTCCAGGAAGTCTTCTGCGGGCATCGGTGAGTAACCGAATTCAAAGATCAACGCGGCGGTTTGGTCGCGATAGGGTTCCAAGGGGCGCAGAAAAGCGTCTTGCAAGAGAAGCGCATCAAGGAATGTATGGTTTGTAAGCCCGGCCTGCGCCCCGTAACGGGGAATCTGCGGAAAAGCGCGGCAGGTGATTTGTTCAGGAACCTTGAAGGCGAACTGAAACGTGGCAGGGACTTGGGTGAAAAGTCGCTGCCAGAAGGCTTCAGAGGGGAACTGATAAAAAGCGAAATCACCGCAGACCGTTGGGAACGTTTGAGCGTATTCGCGAAGGCAGGTTTCTTCAAATAGCTTTTTTGAGAAGCGGCCCCTGTTTTGGTAGCGGGAGGGTGAATAAATTTGTTTCAGCCAGCCCTCATATTTCCACGAACTTCCACCGATAAGAATATTATGAGCGGCTAGTTGATTCAAACGAGGGCGGAGGAGGGGCGCGAGGGACGCCTCATCCTCCTGTTGAATTTCAAAGAGGGACTGTTGGCACTCACCTACCATGCGCGGGCGGAGCGATAGCCGTAAGGGTCGGCTCCTGCTTCCAGCACTCCTCCCGGAGTGACGCGGACCATAACGGGGGCGGCCCCGCTATTCCACCGGGAACGGGTTCCGAGCCGATGTTTCTTCTCGCCCAGTTCTCCCATCACTTCGGGTTTGGTGCGGTCATCGAGCAGGAGATCGCCTGGATTCATCGCGTGATTATCGAAGCTGGAAACCAGATGGCGGGTTTGGAAGCGCGGAGCCTCCAGAGCGGCTTCCGCGTTCATTTTGAATTCGATCACGTTGAGCAGAACCTGGATCAAAGACTGTTCCTGGTTGTCGCCGCCGGGAGTGGAGAGTGCCAGAAAGGCTTTACCGTCCTTCGTGACGATGGTGGGGCTGAGAGTAACACGCGGCCGCTTGCCCCCAGCCAGTTCGTTCGGGTGGCCGGGGACCAGCAGGAAACTTTGCGCGCGTTCCGTGAGCGGTATCCCGGTGTCGCCGGCGATTACAGAAGGCAGCCAAGCCCCTGAAGGAGTTGCGGAAAACGTGATTCCGTTCTTATCGATGGCATCCACGCAGGTGGTGTCTTTGGCCATCAGCGCATCGTCGATGTGGAGCTGCGTCGATTCGGATTCGGAGGGATGAATAGGGGGATGATCACCGATCTTGCCGGGGCGAAAATCGAGTGAGGCTGTCGGAGCAATCAGTTTGCGGCGTTCATCGGCATAAGCAGTGGAAAGCAGGCGTTCGGTAGGAATCTTGTTGAACCGGGGATCGCCGTAGTAGGTGTCGCGATCCGCGTAGGCAAGCTTCAGAGCCTCAACCAGAGTGTGAATGTAGCTCGAAGAATTGAGTTTCATGCCGGCAAGATCGATCGGATTCAGAATGTTGAGCGCCTGAATCATGGTGGGGCCCTGGCTCCAGAAACCGGGTTTGTAGACCTGGTAACCCTGGAAGTTGGTGGAGACAGGCTCTTCCGGTTCCAGGTGAAATGCCGCCATATCTTCGTAGCGGAGCAGCCCTTTGTTGGCGCGCGAGAAAGCGTCGATCTTGTGAGCGATTTCACCGCGATAAAAGTAATCGCGGACAGCATCGATTGCCGCAGTGCGGGATTTGCCCTTCGCAAGCGCCCGTTGTTCTGCGGCCGCCATGGACCGCAAAGTTCGCGCCAGATCCGCCTGATGGAAAATTTCGCCAGGACGGGGGATATGTCCGTTCGGCATGAAGTGCTCTTTCGACGTAGGCCAGAGGTCGAAGAACGGGGCGCTGCCCGCAATGGTATTGGAACGCATTTCATCGATAGCGGAGCCGTCCGCCAGTTCAATGGCCGGCGCAATCTCGTCCGCGAACGAACGCGTGCCATATTCGCGCAGAGCAACCAGTGCCGCGTCCACCATGCCGGGAACCAGCGCGGGAAGGATGCCTGCAACGGGAACCATGCCTCGCAGACCACCTTTCTCCAGAGGAGCGGTAATATCGCCGGGCTGCAGCTTGCGATCCCGGAAGAATTGCGCAGAAGCGGATTTCGGCATCGTGCCAACGCCCGCGATCGCATGAACTTTTCCATCAGCGGTGCGGATCAGAATGGGAGCTTCACCGCCGAAGCCGAAGTGGGAATATTCCGTCACCGAGGCGGCGAACATGGCAGAGACGCCGGCATCCACTGCGTTGCCACCCGCGTAGTAGGCGCGCATTCCGGCGTCCGTTGCGTAATCGGACCCCGCTGAGATGGCACCGCGGGTTCCGCGGGAAGGAAAGCGAGCGGGGTGTTCAGGATTGCGCTGCGCGAGCGCTACCGTAAACGCCAGAGAAGCCGGGAGAAGCAGTAATGCCAATTTGCCCTTCATCCGATAAGTGTAACCGGAGAGGCAGAACTTGAGATTTCAAGTGTCGCGGAACTCTGCTTAGCGGTTCCGTCCGAAAAACTCCACATTCCCAAGAATCCATTGCTCGTGATGAAGGTATAGCTTTTTCGCATGGATGCGGATTGCGCGAATAGGACCAGGAGTTCGCTTCAAAGCGAAGGTAACCGGGTAGGCGCTGTA
>Ga0123338_10002707_pt1 | contig 16414 bp, 15 predicted proteins | sample grotaG_FD_89793 | JGI IMG/M metagenome (GOLD analysis project Ga0123338, IMG submission 89793) | Glacier valley bacterial and archeal communities from Borup Fiord, Nunavut, Canada, to study Microbial Dark Matter (Phase II) -... | ecosystem: Environmental > Aquatic > Freshwater > Ice > Glacier ...
AAGCTGACTACCCCTCCGTTACGGACGATTGTTCGTTCAGTCGTTGCGGAGGTCGAGCTGGGCGACCTGGCCGCTGGTGATCACGACGTCGCCTCCGCGGTGCTGATCGCATGCCGGAAACCAGTAGCGGCCAGCAGGCAGTTCGGGGTAGACGGCGACAACGATGTCGCTGCCATTGACCGGGCGTTTCCACACACCAGTGTGCACGTTGACGGTCGGATCGTCGGATTCGATCGGCAATTCCGTGCCGGCGAGTGCTTCGTCGAGCCGGACGACGAGAGCGCCGATGCCGTCTCCAATGTCGAACACCACGGCGTCTCCTGTCGGCCGGCGTTCGCCCGGATTGTCCTGGATGTGATCGTGATCAGGTCCGTGCGAGTGGTCGTGATCGTGATCATCTCCATGCGGGTGATCGTGAACGACCCGAGGTTCGTGCCTCGTGACGATCGTCGTGGTCATGAGCGTGGCACGACGTCGTAGCCGCCCTTCGGGACACCGCAGTACGGGAACGTCGCCAGGTAGCTCGTGTTCCCATCTGAGGCAACACCAGGGCTGACCTTTGCCACTGCCGCGTCGGGCTTGAACGTCTTATCGATCAGTGCATAGGTCGCACCAGCGATCGCCTGCAGTTCGATCGACACGACATCGTCCATCGGTCGTCGCCCGTTCGGGAAACCGGCGAGATCACCACCGAGGATTCCCATCGCGTTCGGTGAGTCCGTCGTCGGCGGGATGGCGACATTGAGCCGCAACTCGTCGCACATTGTCTTGCCGGTGTTGTTCTGGAAACCTGGGATGATGTCGGCCGGAACACCGGTCAACAAGATGGCCTGCAGATCGGCACGGACCGCGGTGAGAGCTGCAAGGTTCGGAAAAACGTTTGGATAGAGCACGGGCAGCAGCTTGGCGAGTTCCGGATGACCAACGTAGTCGGCGAGGCGCTTGTCGCTGCTCGGCGGACTGGCGTTGAACAAATCCTTCTTACCCATCGGGACCAACACTTCGTTGACCAACGGGTTCCCGAGGCGCGAAACCTGCACGTACGGGCCGGACTGATGAATCGATCCGTCGGCCGCACGGACCGTGCCCTTGCGCCGCAGCGCGGTTGTCCATACCCCGATCGTCGAGTTCGCTGCAGCGACGACCGTCGGCTTGGAGCCGTCACGGGTCAGATCAGTGATCGGCACCTGCAGTGCCAAGGAGTGCACGTTCGATGCCCGAAGCGAGTCGACACCGGCACCGGCCGCCGTCGGGATGAGGTGCAGGTTCTGGACCGGCCGCAGATCGGCGAGATCGAAGATCGAACCGAGATCGACGAAGAACGGATCGAGGCGCTGTCCGGCGAAGACGACGGTCCCGTCATTCAGTGTGTGCACGGCCTGGCCGGCGAGACTCGGATAGTCCGGTGTCGAACGCGGCCCGATGTTGCACGGGGGCGACATCAGGTTCGAACCGAGGACGGTGCGCCTCCCCTTCGCTGTCTTCGTCAGCGTGTAGTACTGACGTCGGTTGAACGTCGGGCTGGCGATATCGGTGATCGGGCCGGTGTTGTACAGGAACGAGTTGCCGTCAGCGACAACGGTCGTGAACTTGAACTCGTAGACAACGTCCGGGTTACCGTCACCGGTGTTGTCGATGTTGATGCGGTACAAGACATCGTCGCCGAACTCGTAGAAGTTCGGGCCGCCCGCCGGGTCCTCGCCCGGGTTGTAGTTGGCGATGAGCGTGACGGTGTCCGGCTTGTCAGGGCTGACGAACGCGTAGACGTCGGTACTGTCGGCGACAGGGTCTTTGGAGATTCCTGGTGCTTCGCGATGTGAAGACATAACGTTCCTTTCAGACCTGAGCGCGGCGGATGACGCGCTGGATACGGGCGACGAGCATCGGGTCGTTGTAGACGACCTCGTGTGCTCCGGACATGACCGTGACATCACCGTGAACCGGATCCGACACGAACAACATGATGTGCTCCCCAGCAGTCGGAGCCTGATGCTGCAACACGGCCTCATCGAGGCCAACTGATGATGCCGCCGCTGGCACGCTCGCTGCATCGGCAGCCCTACCGGCGACGAGGACTGTTCCCGCTGCGACACCTGTCGTCGCAAGGAAACGCCGTCTGGATACTGCGTCCATCGAAGGACACCTCCGTTCACGGGGAAATCACGATTGAGGATCCCCACATGTATCTTCGAAGCCGAGCGGGCCGCAGATCATAAAATCACCAAATCCGGTGCGCCGGGCAAAAGTGTGGTCGGGTTACTCGCCGCACTAACCAACACGCAGTGGACCCCGGTGATCAAACGCGCGAGCCTGCCGGCAGCGCGTTCGACGGCGTGAAAACCGATCACCGCAGACACATTGCCGCCGGTGTCGGGACTCGCGCCAGACGATCTCGGGGGCTGGAGTCTGACAGAACCGTGTCGTCGGAAATCCGGTGGCGAAGCATGCGTTGTCTTTTGATGACTGCGCAACGTCAAAGGTTGAATTGCCGACGAACGTCACGAGAACCTGGCGAAAGATTCGGCCAGCAACCCCTTACCGGCCAAACCTTTCCGAGCCCTGTGGAACTCAAGAAGACAGTGCCCCAAATACGGCACCGTTGAGACTGGTACTTCGACGTTTCGCACACTGATTTTCTAACCGGGTGCGCTCATTCAGGAGGCGATGTGGCCAGAACTCGCTGCGGAGACCGGCGTGCCAACAGTGTCACCGCTACCCGCCGGCACCTGAAATCTGTCGCCCGCCAGTGGCATGGGACCACTTTGATGTGAGTTCCGCCAGTGTGATGGGACCACCTGTCCGCCAGTGATGGGACCACTCCGGGGGTCCGCCAGTTCGGTGCTGTCGCGGGTGAATATCGCCGCTTCTGTTGACAGATCGAGAGGCGGCGATGACATTCCGGGAGGTTCCAATGTTCGAGGTTCGAGAGGTGTTGCGGTTGTGGTTGGGGGGTGAGGGGCTGCGGGCGGTGGCCCGGTTGAGCCGGGTGGATCGCAAGACGGTCCGCCGTTATGTCGACGCCGCGATCGAGGCTGGTGTGGTCGCCGGTGGCGGTGTCGGGCAGCTCACTGATGAGGTGTTGGGTCGGGTGGTGGAGATTGTGCGCCCGCACCGCACGGATGGTCATGGTGAGGCGTGGGCGACGCTGGCGGCCCGCCGAGACAAGCTCGAGGCGTGGGTGACGGCCGGGGTGGCCGGGGTGAAGATCTGCGAGCTTCTCGCCCGTGACGGCGTCACCGTGCCCGAGCGCACGGTGCGGCGGTTCATCGCCGTCGAGTTCGGTCCCCGCCGAGGGCAGGGCTCGACGGTGCGGGTCGCGGATGGTGAACCGGGTCACGAGTTGCAGATCGATTTTGGGCGGCTCGGTCTGTTGCCCGATCCGGTGACCGGCAAGCGGCGGGTGTGTCAGGCGTTGATTTTCACTGCAGTGTTCTCGCGGCACATGTTCGTGTGGTTGTCGTTCACGCAGACCACCGACGCCGTGATCGCCGGGTGTGAGGCGGCGTGGCGGTTCTTCGGTGGCGTGTTCCGTGTGTTGATCCCGGACAACCTGACCCGGTGGTGACGAAAGCCGATCCGTTGGAGCCGCGGTTGAACGAGGCGTTCGTCGAGTATGCGCAGTCATGCGGGTTCGTGATCGACCCGGCTCGTGTTCGGACACCGACGGACAAGCCACGCGTGGAGCGGATGGTGCAGTTCGTCAGGTCGTCGTTCTGGGATGGTGAGACGTTCAGCGACCTCGCAGACGCCCAGACGAAGGCGACGGCGTGGTGCGCTGGGCGGGCGGGGATGCGGGTGCATGGCACGACGCAGTGCCGGCCGCTCGAACATTTCCGCCTCGAGGAACAGCCGCATCTGTTGCCGGTCCCGGACGAGGTCTATGACGTGCCGATCTACGCGTCGTGTCGGGTGCATCGCGATCATCACATCGAGATCGCCAAGGCGCTCTATTCGGTGCCGGGGAACCTCCTCGGCGCCCGCGTCCAGGTCCGCGCTGACCGCAAGCTCGTGCGCGTGTTCCACCGCTCGCAGTTGATCAAGGTCCATCCACGCCAACAACCAGGTCACCGCTCCACGGACCCTGCTGGTCTCCCCGCTGAGCAGACCACCTATGCGTTGCGTGACATCGCCCATCTGCAGCGCCTCGCCGCCGGTCACGGCGAAGCGATCGGCGTCTACGCGGCAGCGGTGTTGGACACGCCGTTGCCGTGGACGAAGATGCGCCAGGTCTACGCACTGCTCGGCCTCGTCAAGAAGGCCCAGTACTCCCGTCCGTGCCCCACGCGGCAGGGTAGCCCGCTGAGTGGTCGTCGGTCACAGGATGCTCTCGCGTGGTGGGCGGGTGAGATCGAGGCGGGTGGTCATGTCGAGTTGGAAGCGGCCGTAGGGGTTGATGTGGGTCCAGAACAGCGGGGTCAGTGCGCGCTGTTCGTGAGGTCCAATGCTGTCGTGAAACTCCGGGACTTCGAGCACGGCTTGGAGGAGGAGGGTGTTGATGTGCACGAGCGCGGACTGGACCAGGTGGAGGCAGAGCATCGACGTTTCGGCGTGTTCACGGTCGGGCCCGGTGAGGTCACCGTCTTTGCCGTAGAACACGATGCCGTTCCCGGAGTTCCATTGCTCAACGACTTGAAGACCACCATGGATCTCGCGTCGTAGCTCGGGGTCGGCGAGGTACTCCGCCGCGAAGATCGTCCGCACGGCACGCCCGAGTTCCTCGAGGGCCTGATAGGTCGGGTGTTTCGGACCGCCACGCGTGAACCGGCGCAGGATGGCCTCCGCGTCGGTCGTGCCGAGACGCAACGCAGTGGCGTAGCGGATCATCTGGTCGTACTGCTGACCGATCAGGTCCCACCTGATCGGCCTGGTGGTGACCTTGTCGAGCTGCTTGAGCTCGATGGCGTCGTCCGGCCGGTAGAGACGAATCGATCCGATGTTCTTCAATCGTGGGAGGAGCCGGAAGCCGAGGAGCTCGGTGAACGCGAACCCGACGATCGACGCACCGTGGGTGTCGACATAGTTGTTCTCGACGGGGACGTCGGTGTCGTGGCGCAGCAAGCCTTCGATCATCGCGGCGACTTCCGAAGAGGAACAGCTCTTCAGTTGGCTGTAGATACACATCGAGCGTCGTTCGACGTGCCAGTAGATCATCACGCCTGGTCCGCCGTATCGGTTGTGCCATTCGGTCATCAGGTTCGATTCCCATGACCCGAACTTCTTCGAATCCGACGCGCATGATGTGCCGGTGCCCCACCAGTGTGGGTCGCGGGCGTCGAAGGTTGCGTTCACCACACGCGTGATCGCTCGGTGGAGGTTGTCGCGGGTGATGTAGTGCCGGCGTACGTACCGCAACGCTGTCTCGGCCTCGCCGTGTTCACCGCTCGACACGACAGCTTTGATGCCCATGTTCGTCCCGAGCGCGAACACTGCGAGTAACAGGCGACGTCGAAGCGTTTCCGGTTCGATGATCTCGCGTTGTGCCGTGGAGGCGAACTCTTGCGTGAACTCGCAGAGAAAGTCGGAGTCTTTGAGCACGTCGAGAAGATCGAGCGTGCCCCACCGGCGTTGAACCTCGATCTTGATCTGTTCGAGCCTCACGGGTTCCGGTAGTGCGTCCATGCGCGGCACGGTGATCCACGGTTCACCGTGACGCGTCACGATCCGCACACCACCGCAGGCGGCGCCGGTGATCGCATCGTCGAATCGTTTCAGCGCGACTCTCATTCGTTCGCGTAGGTCGTCGATGAACTCCTCGGGATCGGTCGGTTGTCGCAACGATTCGTAGTGCATGCCCTTCGTTGCTTCGAAGTCGGTGGGGAGATCGTGGTCAGGGTCACGCCACCGGCGTGCATCGTCGATGAACACCTCCCGGCGACGGATCGCGTCGCGAAGCGCGACAAGCACGCACAGTTCATACGGGATCCGCTCCACACGGCCGCGATCGTCGATCACCGCGGGCCGCCAGCTCTTCGGCACAACACCGTCAAGCGGGACGCTGTCTGTCGCTTCGTAGTAGCGGGTCTTGCCGCTCGTCGCCGCGTACCGTTTCAACAACTCGATCGCATCGAGCACTGGCCGGTATGCGGTGTTGTTCGAGCGGAACGTCAGCGCGCTGAGCAACGCCGGGAGCATGCGCCGGTAGTACGACGAGTACGACGACCGCAACACGGTCCGGACCCTTTCGTTGAACACCCGATCCTCGGCACGGGCCTCACGAACCAGGTCTCGCAGGGTGCGCTCGTCGACAACCGGATAGAGCACATTGCGGATCGTGTCGTCCGGATGCTCGACCGCGACCTCGGCCACCCGAAACAAGATCTGCGCTTTGCCTCGGACCCGACGTAGGTCCGCGATCAGTTCACGCTCGACACGCCGATCGGCGTGGGTGTTGATCTTGTGCACCAGACCGAGGAGAAGATCGACGAGCGCGTCGGTGATCTCGGCGCGGCGCGACCAGCACAACGCGGCGACGAGCGTCACCCTGACCGGCTGCGGCGACGCGAGAAGATCGGACCGGTAGGACCTGGTTGCCCGTTGCCGCCACGCCTCAACAGTGCGTGCAGACACGCGCTCGAAGAGCGCCGGCGGGATGTTCAACGCGCGGACCATGTTCAACTTGGTGATCTCTCGAAGCAGCGTTTCGAGACCGAGCTGGCCCGGGTCGGACTTCAGTTCAGCGAGCAGTCCCGTTTCGGTCGCCTCACCAATGAGGCGTTCCAGCGCCTCGACGCGGTGTGGTTCGAGCCGGTCGACCGTTCTGGCACAGAACATCCTCTCGAACGACGCTCGTGCAGCACCAACAATGCGGTCCATACGACCCGGCGGCTCGATCCGCAACGAACGACAACGACCCGACAATGCGCCCAGCAGATGATCCGTGCGGTGATCAACCGAGCACACCTCGACTGCGAGCCACTCCACGAGACCGTCCTCGTCAGCGCGCGTACAAACTCGGAAACCGAACGAATCACGGATCTGCGACCGATGTGCACGACCGGACCTGTCACCCCATCCATAGGTGGCGAGCTCCTCGACCTCGACATGAACCTGCCGGGCGACGAAGCCGATCACGGTGTCGCCGAACTCCGATGGCCCGCTCGGGAACCGTGCCTCACGCTCGAAGAACTTCAACACCAACGCGAACCCGAGCCTCGTCGCACCCGTCTTGTTGCCGATCAGCTTCCAATCAGCCGTGACCAACGTCCACGCGGCCACAAGCTCATCCAGCGAAGAATCATCACCCATCACTCGACGCTAGGACGGGGCGACGACTCGACCGCACCGGCCGTGACGGACCTCAGCGGCGGGGGCATGCGTGCCGCTCCACTGCCTTTGATAACGAGTGCGGCCGTCGTGCACTTTCAAGCAGCGTGTCCAAACCTCGCCGACAGCCAACGTCGTTCCATGAGGTGGAATCGCCGGCGCTGGCCGAGTAGGTATCGGTGGCCGACCACCAGCACTCACCCGACAAGCTCACCGTCGCACGACAGATGCACGTCAGCCGAAGAGACGTGACCGCTCACAGTGCTACCTTGCCGGCTGGGACACGGACGGGAGTACCGGGCCATAACACATGTCCGCGCCCCGGGCCGAAGCCCGGCAGAAAATCTTCGATGGTTTAACTGTTACAACTCGCCGAGATCCACTCGCACTTGGGGACAGCTGTGCCGTCAAGCTCCAGAACGTGTGTGGGCTCAACGGGGAGACGTTGGTCGCTCACGATTGGTGAGCGAGCGGACCGAACACGTCCGCGATTTGATGGCCGGCCTCGAGTGGGTGGCGTAACGGTCGATCGAGGAACACCTCGTACACGTTGTGGTTCCCGTTGCGAGACCTTTTCACGTAGCCGGCGTCGACAAGGTCTTGGACGATGTTGTGCACCGCTCGTTCGCCGATGCCGACGAGTCGGCCGATCTCGGCGAGGCGCACCTCAGTGTTCTGGGCAATGCACACGAGGACGTGCGCATGGTTCGTCAGAAACGTCCACGACGGAACTTGCGCTGGTGCCGACGGCAGTTCCTTGGCCATCCCACAACCGTATCCGCCCGCCGAGCGAGTCATGGTCTTTGCAACAGGGTCAGTAAACCATGGCCTGACTCCACGTCAGTTCTCGGCGCGTTCTCTCGTCGCGCACCCTCGCTTGACAATGCATCAAACAACATGTTCTACTAAGCATGTTGTATACGACAGGAGATGTAGATGATGGTGCAGACCGCATGTGTGGAGATCGACTGCGAGGCCGACAGTGGTGAGGTGGCGGACGTGTTGCGATCCCTCATCTCCGGCGGGCCGTTCGCGGTGTCCGCTGTCGTCTCTTCAGGCTCGAGCCGGCTCCGCTGTCACTTCCGGTTGACCCGGGCGGACATGGCGGTCGGTTATCGCAGCGTTATCGAGTTGCAGCACCGGATCGACCGTGAGTTTCACATCGTCAGCGTCGACCACTACTCCACCCATTTCTCGAACAAGGACCTCGTACTCTCATGACTTCCACCACCGCCCGGACCGTGACCGTCATCCCCGGGGACGGGATCGGACCCGAATGCGTCAACGCCGCGATCGACATCGTCAACGCGGTCGGCGTCGACATCGACTGGGAGGAACGCCATGCCGGCGAACGAATCTTCGAAGCCGGCGTCGCGTCGGGGGTGCCGGAGGACACGATCGAGTCGATCAACCGGACCCGAGTCGTGCTCAAAGGGCCGCTCGGCACACCCGTCGGGTACGGCGAGAAATCGGCAAACGTGACGCTCCGGAAGTTGTTCGAGACGTACGGCAACATCCGTCCGGTCCGTGAACTGCCGGGTGTGACGACGCGTTACAGCGGCTCGGGGATCGACCTCGTCGTTGTCCGGGAAAACGTGGAAGACCTCTACGCCGGAATCGAGCACATGCAAACCCCCGGTGTGGCGCAGTGTCTGAAGTTGATCTCCCGAAAGGGGTGCGACAAGATCGTCCGGTTGGCATTCGAGTTCGCCCGCAGCGAAGGCCGCCGCTCCGTTGCGTGTGCGACGAAGTCGAACATCATGAAGCTCACCGAAGGCGAACTGAAACGGTCATTCGAACGGATCGCTCCCGAGTACCCGGAGATTGAGACATGGCATGTGATCATCGACAACTGCGCGCACCAGCTGGTAAAGAAGCCTGAACAGTTCGACGTGATCGTCACTACGAACATGAACGGCGACATCCTCTCCGACCTGACTTCTGCACTGGTGGGCGGCCTCGGGTTCGCCCCGTCAGCGAACCTCGGGAGCGATGTCGCGATCTTCGAAGCGGTCCACGGCTCGGCCCCCAAGTACGCAGGGCGGGATGTGATCAACCCCTCCGCAGTGGTGTTGTCGGCAGTGATGATGCTCAAGTACCTCGGCGAGTTCGAGGCCGCCGAGACCGTCGAGCACGCTGTGCTGTCCACGCTGCAACAGGGAACGCTGACCGGTGACGTCGTCGGCTACGACCGAGGGGTGTCCACAAGCGAGTACACGAAGGCGATTATCGGCAATCTCGGAGCCCGCGTCGACGGGTACACGGTTCGCCGTGCACAACCGATCCTCATCCCGCCGGCGTTGCGCGATCCGGTCACGGTGCGCCCAGCCAGCCGCGAGATCGTCGGGACGGACATCTTCGTCGAAACGGGCCTGTACCCCGAACAGCTGGGACCGGTCCTCGAACGGCTCGCTGAGGGCAGCGTTCTCCGGTTGAAGATGATCTCGAACCGTGGAACCAAGGTGTATCCCGACGGCAACCGCAACATCGATGTCGTCGACCAGTACCGCTGCCGGTTCGTCCGCCGCAGCGACGAGCCACTCGCGCTGGCCGCGGTCCGCGACTTGATCGGCCGGGTCGAGGCCGAACTCGCTTGGTGTCACATCGAACTGCTCCAGCACTTCGACGGGCAGCCGAGCTTCACCAAAGCCCAGGGCGAGGACTGACACGGTGCCAGACCCGGCCGAGTGCAATCTGATCGACCCCGCTCAAGTCGGGTCGACATGAAGCTCCTGCGTGGAGTCATGAACGTCCGTCCGGTGGCGCAGGTCGGTTTTGTCGGGAGAATCGAGTCGGCCCGCAAGTTCGAATTCGCCGCAGGACTTGGGATCGACCTGATCACTTTCAGCCCGGACAGATCCGGGCAGCCCGAGGGCAGCGGTTCAGGCACTGACATGCTCGACGACTTCGCCGCACGGTCGAGCGTGATCACTGTCGAGTTCGGTTGCGAACACGACATGTTCTGCACATTGATGGATATCGCCGACCGAAAGCTCCGGCCCAACTCGTCGACGATTCATCTTGCACATGACCCGCTCGCAGCACGGTACGTGTTCCAGGACTGCGAGTTCGAGGTCGCCCAGTTCGAAGAGGTCGATGCAGGCGACGATGCCGGAGTGCAACGTTTCGCTCGACAGCACGGTTGGCCGGTTCGTCTCAGGCCGTCACGCTGGGGACTGGGCGGTCCCGAGGTCCATGTGGTGCGACCGTACAGCGTTCTCGATCAGGTGTGGGCCCACAGCAGTGCACAGCGATGGCTTCTCGAAACATGGGAATCGTTGGCACCACAACTCACGGTGGTCATCGCCCGCCGCCCTTGTGGCGACCAGGTCGTCCTCGGCGTGAAAGCGAACCCGACGCAAGACTGCCGATCGCGCCGCGAATTGCCGCTCTCGGCCTCCATCCGGGAACGTGCGATCTCGACGGCAAGCTCGATCGTCGAGGGCCTCGACGCCACGGGCATCGTCACCGTGCAGTTTGTGTGCAGCTCTGACGGGCGGTTGCTCGTCGACGACTTCACATATGGCCCCGACGCATGTGCCGCCGCCAGTGCTGACGCTGACGACACGCTGTTCGCCGCTCACTTGCGAGCGATCCTCGATATGGATCGGCCCTTGGGGAACAACGGAACGAAAAGCAGCGCTTAGCCTCAGCGTGGTCGAAGCGGCCACTTCAAGTGACGGCCGGGTCGAGTTCTTCCCGGCGAGAGTTCGGTTGTCGCCGCCGTACTCACGGTTTACGCTTCCCGATGATCGCCATCTATGACCGGAGAGTGAGCGATTCGGTCACTCACAGGCTAAGCGCTACTGGCTGTTCCAATGTTCCTCGTACCCCGATACGCAGTCATCGCGGTCAGTCGAACCGTCTGGGTTTCGCCGTGCAGCTCTGCTCCATGCGCTTCCCAGGCATGGTGCTGGGCACCGACGACACTCCGGCACGCGTGGTCCTGGAGATGGTTGCCGGGCAGCTGAAGATTCCGGCTGAACTGTGGAGCGAGTACGGCGATCGTGCCGAGACCCGACACGAGCATCTCGTTGTCCTGCAGCAGCGTTACGGCTATCAAACGTTCACGGGCGAGCACCAACAGGCAACGGTCGATCGTCTGCCCAATCGTTCTCAGGTCAGTTTCGTGACCGCTTTGCGCATCGCGCGCCGCTCCATCTCAGCGGCGCGCGATTTTTCCCCCTCAGACGACTGACCACGGGTGGCGCCACGCCCTCATCCTCATTTGCCGCCGCCTCAACCCTGTCCGCGCCGGAACCGTTCCAACCCTCGCCTGATCAAACGCAAATACGTGAAATGGCAACGTCAAACGCGCCCGACACCACAACTGGCCCCAGCCAAGCAGCACACCCACCGCCACCATTCGATCACCTAACTGAACGGTATTTCGGTTAGCCGATGGGTTAGCCGGGGTTAGGGTCTCGAGTGCCGAGCGGGTGCGGGTTGCGGGCAACGGCTGCCGGGAATGCGCGGGCCTGGAAGCTGGTTGGGACGTGCCATGACGACATGGGGATTTATCGGAAGCGGCAACATCGGGACCACGGTCGCACGACTGGCCATCGACGCCGGACATCACGTAGTGATGAGCAACAGCAGAGGGCCAGACACGCTCGGAGATCTCGTCAAGGAACTCGGCCCGAATGCTCGGGCGGCCACAGCGGAGCAAGCCGCTGTCGCCGGTGACGTTGTAGTGGTGACAATCCCGCTGAAGAACTACCGGAACGTGCCCGTCGACGCGCTGCGCAACAAGGTCGTGATCGACACGATGAACTACTACCCCGAGCGTGACAGTCAGATTGCCGAACTCGATGACGAGTCGACAACCACGTCAGAGCTGCTCCAGGTACATCTGCCCGGCTCGAACGTCGTCAAGGTATTCAACAACATCTACTTCGAGCACCTCGCAGCTCTTGCTCGCCCGAAAGGAGCTGACGACCGCAGCGCACTGGCAATCGCCGGCGACGATGGCGACGCAAAGATCACCGTGACCCGGCTCCTCGATGAGATCGGTTACGACACCGTCGACCTCGGCCCGCTCGCCGAGGGCTGGCGCACCCAACGTGACACTGCGGCCTACGGTGTGATGTACGCAGCCAACCCCACCGACTGGTCAAAGGGTCCCGGCCCTGGCTCCGCCGACACGGTGAGGGCAGCGACAGCCTCAGCGAAGCGCTATCGCGACATGTGACAGCGGGCCGCGATCGTGATCGTGCCCAGAGACTTGAAGGAATTCTTCGAGGTGACCCAGTTTACCGTCGTCCAAATAGTCCCTACGTCCGGGCGGGACGGTTGAAGGCGGGCCCTTGATGATGCGGCAAAATCACATAGAAGAACCGCTCAAGCGCCTCCGAAATGATGTCCACACTGTCATCCGCCTACGCGCGGACTATCCTGGCGCGAATTTTTAGCGTCGTTTTGGGGCATAGCAGTGCGCCGCTGGCGTAGACGCGTGCTGCCAGCCAGGATTACGGACAGAACGAGAACCACTCCGTAGAACATCTTGTCGACCCACGGTTCGAAACCGGCCAGTTGGAGGCCTTTGCTACCGGTTGCGAGCACGAACACGGCCACGACCGTGCCCCACACGTTGAATCTCCCCGGTGTAATTTGCGTAGCTCCAAGAAAGGCAGCGGCAAACACAGGAAGCAGGTAAGTCCCTCCAAGGGTCGGGCCCGCCCCGCTCACTCGGGCGAGCACTACGATTCCGGCGAAGGCAGCCACAAGTGATGAGACAATGAGCGAGAGAGCGACCCATCGGTCGGGTCGCAGACCAGCGAGACGGGCGATCTCGCGACTCCCACCGGTGGCGTAGAGGTACCGGCCGAGCGGGGTGAATTGCAGGACGTACCAGAGCACGAAGGCGAGAAGCAACATGTAGATGAAAGCGATGGGCACGCCAAGTGGTTTGATCGTCGAAATTCGCTTGAACCCGCTGGACAGCCCAATGATCTGCTGATTGCCGGTCAGCCATTCCTGCAGTGCGATCAGCACTGACGACATCGCCAGTGTCGCGATGAAGGAGTCCACCTTGTACTTGACGATGATTACTCCGTTTACGACCCCGACGACGAAGCCGAAAGCGAGTGAGATCGCAACGGCGACGACGGGGGGGAGATTTTGCTCGACCATCAGGTGTGCACTCAGCACGGCGGAGAATCCGAGCACTGCGCCAACCGACAAGTCGAAGACACCCGTTGCCAAGGCGACCACCAAGCCGAGGGCCACTATCGTAGTGATGGCATTGTCAGCCATGAGTGCAACGAGGGTTGTGGTCGTCAGAAATGTCTCAGGAACCCAGATCGAGAACAACACGATGATACCGATCCAGACGTAGATGGCCGAAATTCGTCTGAAGGAAAGCAGCTCTCTCCAGTCACGTGATCGTCGAAGGCTTTCCATCTGTTGCTCACTCAAGGTCCACCTCGATCGGAACGGTTCGTTGGTCGGAGCAGATTTCCATCGTTGTCGGCGTACGCGCAGTTCGTAGCACTTCTCGGGTAATGCGATCCGCGCTGATCTGTTCTCGCTCAAGAACTGTGCCGATGCGTCCTTCGCTCATTACAATGACTCGGTCACAGAGATGAGCGAGGTCTTCGCTTTCTGTTGAGCACATCACGACAGCAAGACCGTCTTTGAGCCTTTCGGCAATGAGCGAATAAATTGCGGACTTCGCCCCGATATCGACGCCATGAGCCGGTTCGTCAAGTAGGAGAACCTTCGGCGATGTTCGAAGCCATTTGGCCAGCACAACCTTCTGCTGGTTGCCTCCGCTCAACGTGGCAACCGACTGGTTCGGACTCCGAGTCTTAATGCCCAGGGACGTGATCCACTCCGCCACTTCGTGGCGTTCAGCCGCGGCGTCGATCCGGGTGCGTCGGGTCAGACGAGACAAATCGGCCAGGGTCATATTCTCGGTCACCGAGAAGTCAGCAATCAGACCCTGGGACCCTCGATCAGCGGGGACGAGCGCGATGCCAGCGCAGATTGCATCTCGCGGCGACGGATTGGTCAGTATGACTTCACCGACGGTCACGTATCCAGAATGAGATGGTAAGGCTCCAGCGAGGAGCGGTGCGACTGCCTCGCGACCCGAGCCGAGAATTCCTGCGAACCCTACGATCTGACCTGCTGCGACCGTGAATGATAGGTCGGATACGTCGTTCGAGCAGAGTGCATGTACATCAAGCACAACTTTGCGCGACACTGGCGGCGGCGCTGCAAAGGTGAGCTCGGCAGCTCGGCCGATCATGTGAGACACCATTGACGTGTGATTAAGTTCTGTAATTGGCCAGTCGCCCACACGCCGTCCATCTCGGAGCACTGTGACGCGATCGGCGATATCGAAAACCTCGTCAAGACGGTGCGACACGTAGACCACTCCGATGCCGCGACTTGTTATCTGCCTGATGACTTGAAACAGTCGTCGGACCTCCGGCGTCGGGAGTGATGCCGTCGGCTCGTCGAGCACCAACAATTTGACGCCGTGTTGCCAATCCTGCAGTGCCCGAACGATCGCGACGGCCGTTCTCTCGGCTGGCCGGAGTTGGACTACGGGAACGTCAGGGTCGATATCCACCCCGAAATCCAGCAACAGATCATAGACGCGTCTACGTTCCTGCGCCCATCGAATGCGGTAGCCGCGAGCGGTATGGAATCCGCGTGAGATAGCACAGTTCTCCACTGACGACATATTCGGCAAGAGCCCGAGGTTCTGATGAATGAATCTGAGGCCCCGGTCCGCCGCGTCCTCAACGGATCCCAACCGAAACGGTTCGTTATCGATGGCGGCGTAGTCGTACGAATCGGGATCCTGAAATCCGGCGATCGTCTTGATGAGCGTCGACTTGCCGGAACCGTTTTCACCCACCAGAGCGTGGACCTCACCGGGCTCAACTTCGAAGTCGACTCCGGCCAGCGCAAGCTGGCCGGAGTACGACTTCACGACGCCACGCACCTCAATTACGGACGACGACGCCATCGGGGTTCGGCGACCTAGACGATTCCGAGACTCAACGTTTCAATTCTTTACGTGCCAGAGCTTGGCAAAGATGTCTTGGTATCCCGGCGCTCCCGCCCAGGGTTGCTTAGGGTCGGTGATGGTCGACTTGGTCTGCAGCCAAATCGGAAGGAGTTGCGCAGTGTCTGGGTCAAGCGAGTCACCATTGAAGTGACGAGCTAGGGCATCGATGACCTTAAATCCGACCTGACCAGGACCTTGCGGAATCGATGCCACCTGTACCCGGCCGTTCAGGATGTTGTCGACCGCGTGGACTGCTCCATTTTGAGAAATCATCTTCACCTTGTCGCCGAGGCGGGCCTCAACGATCGCCTCGGCCACACCAAGGTGCATGTCGTCGAAGGACGGCACGACCCAGTTCGTAGCCGGATTCCTCTGGAGGTAACTTACCACGGCGCCTGGAATCGCACCACCGATGTCGGTGGCGGCGAAGTTCGATACGTCGACCTTCGCGCTCGGACAGAGCTTGGTGAGCTGCGCTTGAAATGCCTTCTGTTCGGCGACGAGCACGGGATAATCTGGCACGTTTAGGAACAATACCTTGGCGTCGCAGTCGCTATTTACCGCGACGAAGTCGGCCATCAGCTTGCCGCGAGCCTCGTTGTCCTGCACTGGCAATGCATCGAAGATGATCCCGTTGGTGCCGACTTCGTTTTTCGCTGCGTAATCGACGACAGGAATCTTGCGTTCCTTGAGTTTGGCGAGTTGTGCCCGGTATACCACTGATGGCACGCCGGACGTTATGACAGCGTCTGGAGCTGGTGTCGCTGAAACCACCTTGTCCCACGCTGAGACGATTTGTTCGGGAGTTGTTCCCATGTCGATGCGAATCAAGTTCCAGCCAAGAAGCTTGGCTGCCGCCTCGTGCTGATCCCCAATCGCTTTGCAGATGCCGACTCCGCACTGCATGAAGTATACATTCTTGCCTGGATCGGGCTTGCGAGAGAGCGGAACGTCCACGCCAACGCCCGTCGGCTGGACACTTGCAGCGGCGACTCGCTTCTTGGCAGCTGCTAGGTCACCCACGCCAGCGCCAGCCACTACGGTCCCATTGGCAGAGGTGCCTGCCGGAGATGTCGACGCAGATGCTGACGTCGACGCAGATGCTGACGTCGACGCAGATGCTGACGT
>Ga0123338_10002708_pt1 | contig 16413 bp, 16 predicted proteins | sample grotaG_FD_89793 | JGI IMG/M metagenome (GOLD analysis project Ga0123338, IMG submission 89793) | Glacier valley bacterial and archeal communities from Borup Fiord, Nunavut, Canada, to study Microbial Dark Matter (Phase II) -... | ecosystem: Environmental > Aquatic > Freshwater > Ice > Glacier ...
AAGAACACCGGCATCAACACCACCAGCTTGACCAGCACACAGAACGCGACAGAATAGCTGAACAACCAAAGTGGCAAGGTTTTCACAGAGCGAAAACGGACTTACTTTCGAGGAGCGCCGACACCCGTTTTCAGTCGGCGTTAACACCCCGCAGAGTCACCGCCACTTGCTGGCCAGAAGACTGTCTCGCTGAAGGTTCCCGTGCGGCACATCTGATCTCGGTCCTGATCCATCGCACGTCCGCGCTGGCGTGACGCAGTAGCCGTACCACTCACGGGACGGCACACAAGCAACGGCAGCAGCCGCTGATGCCTGCCCGTTGGGGTAATACTGCGGTAGCATTTCGGTATGAAGCTCAGTGTCAGTCTGCCGGACGAGGATGTGGCTGTTCTCGACGAATTTGTTCGAACTGCCGGCCTCTCCTCAAGGTCGGCCGCGTTACACCATGCCGTGCGCATGCTGCGTCTTCCCAAACTTGAAGAGGATTACGAGGCCGCCTGGAACGAGTGGGAGGCATCAGGTGACCATGCGGCGTGGAGTGTGACCGTGTCTGAGGGGATCGCCGATGCTGCGCGGTGAGATCCGGCTCGTGGATCTGGATCCTTCGCGCGGAAGCGAGGCCAACAAACGGCGGCCGGCGGTGATCGTCAGTAACGATCGCGCGAACTCGATTGCGACCCAGCTGGGCCGCGGAGTGGTCACCGTCGTGCCGGTCACCAGCAACACCGAGCGGATCTTCCCTTTTCAAGCCCTGCTGCCCGCCAGTGCGACCGGGCTACCTCTGGACTCAAAGGCCCAGGCCGAGCAGGTCCGCTCGATTGCCGTCGAGCGATTAGGCCCGATACTCGGGCGGGCCCCTGCAGAGGTCATGGCACGGCTTGACGACGCATTGCGTCTTCACCTTCAGCTGTAGCACCACCCTCGTTCCGCGGCAGGATCCGCCACCGGACGTAGAGCGTCCGTAGAGGGTTTCACTTACGGGTCTACAGCGCCAGCACAGTGTCTCGTAACCCCAGTTGTCTCGAATCCGGCGAATTCAGGTGGTGAGTGCAACACCCTGAGTTCTAGTGGGTGTTTCCGATGGGTAGACCATGGTCGCCGTTGAGTGTCCGGTCGGCGTTTTGGAAAAGGATGAACGAGGATCTTGCGACGTCAGCTGCTGCGCGGGCTGCGGGGGTGTCGCGGGCGACGGCGTATCGGTGGCTCGGCGAGGATCGGCAGGTGCTTCCATCACCTTGTTAGAGCTTCGCTCTCACGCGTGCCGGGTCGTTATCGTTGCGGGAGCGGGAGGAGATCGGCTTCCAACTCGCTCAAGGCCAAGGAGTGCGTCAGATCGCTGGTCTGCTCGGGCGGGCGCCATCGACGATCAGTCGCCAGGTGGCAAGGAACCGGGTTTATGACCGGTACGTGCCCTCATTTGCACAGGAGCAGACATGGGCACGGGCACGCCGACCACGACGACGGAAGTTGGACGGGTTAGCGTTACGGAGACAGGTCGTGTTGATGCTCTCCGAACGGTTTAGCCCCGAGCAGGTCGCGGGCCGGCTCCGGCTGCAGCATCCCGAGGATGTGGATATGCAGGTGTCGCACGAGACCATCTACCAAGCCCTCCACGTCCAAGGCCGCGGCTCGTTGCGGCGGGAAATCGCGACCGCGTTGCGGACGGGACGCGCACGGGGCCGCCCGCAGAAACCGGATGGCCCCAAGGTGGGGCGGTTCCAGGGCATGGTGATGATCTCTGAGCGGTCGGCAGAGACCGAGGAACGCGCCGTTCCCGGTCACTGGGAAGGCGATCTGATCATCGGGTCAACGTCGACGAGATCGGCGATCGGCACGCTGGTCGAGCGGACCGGCGGGTTCGTTACGCTGCTGCACCTGCCCGAGAACCACACGGCCCTGACCGTGTCGATCGCGATGATCGAGGCGATGAACACTCTCCCGGAACAGCTGCGCCGGTCGGTGACCTGGGACCAGGGGCGGGAGATGGCCAAGCACCCGGAGATCACGATGGCGACCGGAATGCCGATCTACTTCTGCGACCCTCATTCGCCTTGACAACGAGGCAGCAACGAGAACACCAATGGGCCGTTGCGGCAATATTTCGCGAAGAGCACCGACCTCCGAACCAGTCAAATTAAGCCCGCGTTGCGACCACCGCCTGAATTCGCCACATCGAGGGTCGCGCCCCATTCACGGGCCGTGACCTCCGCCGGTTGCACTACTGGGCATCCCGGCCCGCTTCCGAAAGGTCCAGAATGAGGTCGCCCAGAACCGCTTCCTCTTCTATCTTTATGCTGAACTTCGTCATCGCATTAGTTAAGCCTTGATCCCAGTCAGCGGGAACGGGCTTTCCCAGAAGCGGGGTTCCTGCTATGCCAACAATTCGTTCGTAGTCAGGAGCGCGGAACCGCCAGGGGCTGAAGCCGAAGCGCCGGAACAGCCCGTTCGCAATTCGGATGCCGCCCCAATCGAAGTCGCCGTGATAGCGGAACGTCGCCCCGGCCGTACTGAGTTGCGTGAGTAGCCTGACGGTTGCGGCACTCGGCTGCCCGCGCAAGCAGACCAGTGGAGGGGATTCGATGCGCGCTGACGCTGCGACTACCGACGGGTTCTCGCAGACAAAGATCTCGACGCCCGACAGGTCGACGTCGAACAGGTTCAGGCGGTCGAGCTGTTGCAGGGTGAGGTAGTGGGGAAGCGCCGTCGTCTCCGACCGTGCCGAGTTCAAATAGGGCATCGCATGAACAAGAACGGTGCTCGACAGTTCGTCGGGTGCTACACCGACGCTCTCCCAGAGTTGCCGCGCTTCGAGCGCCTGCTCGAGGTCGAGGGAACGGATGGCGGCGAGCACAAGACCTGTGACGGGCCTTCCGCCGTCGAGGGCGTGGGAATCGCCGAGTACTTCGTTGGCGAGCACTCCGATTGTGATCCCGCTCGCCGGCAATCGTTCGAGTACACGCGAGGCCTCGGATGCGAGCAGTCGTGCCTCAACCGAATCAGTGGACCGGCGTCGAAGATTGACTTGTTCAATCCACGGCATCCACCGTGGATGCGACTCGCCGAGGGCGCGAAGTGGCTCGTGGGCCACAGCCCATTCCTCGCGCAGACGCGAGGCCTCGTCGTGCCGGATCGCCACCGGGCCACCGAGAGCGACAACGGCCTCCGCCAGGCCACCATCGGCGATCTCATTCTCACGCAGCAGTCGGTCGACGTCATCCAGAGACACCGATGCCGAATCCCCAGCGGTGACCGGCCGTCCGATGAAACGGGCAAGGGCCTCGCGCTCGGCAGTCGTAACCGACCTTCTGACGACCGTCCCGGTCAGCGGAAGCCCGCGGGAGATTCGATCGCGCGCCCGGCCGACCAGCCATTCCAGGCCCGGCGCACCGAGAGTGCTTCGCAGTCGCGTCTCGTCGGTCACAGGCGCTCGTCGCGGAGAGACGACGCGGGAGTCATATCCGCAATCAACACCCTCGTCGCGCCATCCCACTCCCAACGCTCGACCAGAACGCCATCGATGCCCTCGGTGCGGATGAGCTGGGCGATACCTATTCCCGGAACCTCCGGGTAGCATGCCCACTCCCGCTCGCTGGTCATGACTACGTCGAGGTCGAAAGTGGCAAGTAGGCCGAGGTAGCCTGCGCGAGCACTGTCATCCACGCCCGCGAAAGCCTCGTCGAGGGTGATGATTCGGGGCGCAAGCGGGTTGCCTGCTGAGCGATAGTGGGCGGATGCCGCGGCGAACAGCGGCACGCTTGCAGCAAGCACCCGCTCCCCGCCAGAGGCCGGTCCGCTCGCCGGACGCCACTTTCCCGCCTGCTCGATGTCGATCTTGAATCGGTTCCATGAGCGGTAGTCAAGGGCGAGGGTGAGGTGTTCCATCCAGGTCCCCGCCGGATTTTCGACGCGCACCGTGTCGATTCTCTCGTGCAGAAAGCTTGCGATGGCCTCGCGATCGGCGTTCGACCAGACATCCGCCGCCTGCCGGAGGAGGCGCACCCGCGCCTCGCCATAGCCGGTCGGCCCGTCGCTTCGCGGCTCCCAGCGGATGCGCAATCTCACCCCGGTGCTTGTTGGACGTTTGGCGAGTTCGTCGTTGATGTCGCGGGTCTGACGTTCGGCCGCCTCGATGAGTTCCTGCAATGTCCCCGCGACCTCGTCGACGAGGTGATTCTGCAGAATTTCGCGCTCGCGAGCACTGAGGAGCATGCGACGATCCTCTACCTGATTGGTCAGGATTGTGGCAAGCTCCTGCGGGGTCTGCTCCTCCGCACCGTGGCGCACCGCGACGATGACGACGTCGTTCGCCATCGATCGCTCCGCCCGATAGCTGAACGGTGAGAGTGCGCTGGCGAGAGTGTCGAAGGTAGAGCCGACCCGGTTCTGTGCGCGGTTCCATTCTTCAGCGGTGGCGTCCGTGCCGCCTAGCGTCTCGAAGACGCGGCGGGCGAGCCGCACGGTTGGATCCGGCGCCCACTCGGCCGCGAGGTTCGGCAATTCAATATCGGGTGCGGTGATCGCGATCAGCCCGACCCGCGCGAATGCGCGGAACTCACTGGCTTGGTTCGCGCGCACCGTCGTTCGCTCCGCCACCCGTTGGTCGAGATTCAGAACGCGTTCCTCGGCCGTTCCCTGGGTCGCCGCCGCGGCGGTGGCTGCGTGTTGCGCGGTTTTGAGTTCGGTTCGGGTGGTGTCCCGGAGAGATATCGCCTCTGTCCTCTGCGTCGACAGCCGTTGAACCTCGACACCCACTGAAGCGTTGAGGGTGCGATACCGCACGTGCGCTTCCGCCCTCACGGCGACGGCGTCAGCAAGCTGGCGGACACGCAGCTCTGCGGTCAGGCGATCCCGGAGAAGATCATCCTCGGCTTCCTGCGATTTCGCTCTCGCCGTACGAACCGCATCGGCGGAGAGACCGAGCAATCTCCGTTCGGAGCCCAGCTCTGTGAGCGCGGCTTCGACAGCTCGGATGCCATCGTCTTCAGTCGGCAGGGCCAACTCGACCGCGGTCTCGGTGAGTGAGCGAGCGGTTTCGGCTTCGTCATCCACAGCCGCCGAAAATGCCACGCGGGTGTTGTCCAGCTCGACGGATCGCAGCCGGGCGTATCGCTCGGCCGCGTCGAGATTCGCGTCAGCGGCCCCGAGCGTGCGGCCGGAGGGAAGGGAGTCTCGCTCGGCGTCCAGTCGCGATCGTCTGGCCGCGACGTCGTCACGTTCAGCGCGCAGCCGTTCCCGCTCGGCCTCCGCGAGTGTGCGTGCGACGGCTGCCTCCTCGAGTCGGCGTAACCGATCGTTCTCCCGGGCGGTCGCACCGATGTACTGGGCGGCGTCTTTGGTGAAGTCGCCGACCAGCGGGCCGATTCGGTAAGCGCCGGTCAAACTGATCGCGGCTGGCGCTTCACTCGTCGCAGGAGCGTCATCCACTGCAATCGAGCAAAGCAGCGAGTGGATGACTGCGGGTGCGATCGACATCGATGGCTCGGGGATGAGCAGGCTTGCGAGGGTGTCGCTTCCTTCCATGAGCTCACTTGGCAGCAGGATCGTGTCGCCGCTGGTCGCGATCGCACGGCCGTCGACGGTGACCCAGGCGTCCAAGAGTCCGGATGCCTCCAGCGCTGCCTCGATCCCGATCCGGGCCGCCGCATCGAGCGTCGGGGCAAAATCGATCACGCGCCAGAACTCCGCTCCAGCGCGACCATCGCGGGCGCCGGACGACCGGGTGTGTGGCACGATCGGTTCTGAAACCTGTCCCGATTCAAGGCGCTCAATTGTGCTCTGGAGTTCGGCGAGGATCTGCTCGATTTCCTGAAATTCCGATTCGAGTCGAAGGCCCGCACGGTCGAGACGAACTGCATGCTCCGGATGCACGGAGGCCACCCAGTCGAGCGTCGGGTTGTCACCCGCGCGGGTGTCCACCCAACTTTCGAGGGCAGCAACGAGTTCGGCGAGGGACCGGCCGGAGGTCTCGACCAGCTCGGTTGCGGCGAACAACTGCTCGCGGGTGGAGGTGAGGAGTTCGGCCGCGGCAGTCGCGACATCATCGGTCGCACTCGCTACGTCGTCTTGGGCTGAAGCCATCTGGTCTTCGGCGCTGGCAACAACACTTTGGTGCTGCAGGCGACGACCGTGTGCCGCCTTGACCCCATCCGAGAGGCGTCGGATCTCGACCACCTGGCCGGTGCGGCGCTCTGACTCGACGCGGATTCCTTCGCTTGCCGCGGTGATTCGTTCAAGGTCGTGGAGCGCCACGGCACTCTGGCCGAGCAGCTCGTTCACTTCGCCGGCGATCCCGCCGCGATTCGCGGCGTCGAGCAGGTCAGACAACCGTATCCGCAGCCCGGCGGTCGCCTCCTCTAGCGCGATGACTTGTCGATCACGTCTTTCGGTTGAGCTTGCGTGTTGAGTCTGAGCGTTCTCGTTCTCGTCGCGCGCGCGGGTTGCCGTCTGCGTTGCGCGCGTCAGCGCATCGGCAGCAGCTTCGAGCCGATCGGACCCCGACGCGAGACTCGCTTCCTGAAGCGCTTCGATCCGTGAGTCGAGTGCCAACAGGGCCGAGTCGACGGTCTCGACCTCCGCGTCGCGCCTGGCGTGTTCGTCGCGGGTCTCGTCAAGTTTCAGCCGTGCGCCCGACAGCTCCCGATTGTCGCGCTCGTACTCGCTCTGGGCCATCCGCGGGCCGGCTGTCGCCCGCACTACGGCGAGCCGGGCATAGTCCGCGTACTCGTCCGCGAAGTGGCCGACGGCATCCCGAACCGAGGTCAGACGCTCGAGTTCGTCCTGGTCTTCCTGCAGATTCTGGAATGCGGTGGCGACATCGCTGACGATCGTCGGATCGAGCGGGGCGAGGGCCTCGCTCAGGGAGTGTGACAGCGCGCCTTCGTCTGGTCGCTTCGAGAGCTGGGGTTGACGCAACTGGATAAGCAGGTCGACGAGCGCCCCGTAGCGTTCCTCTCCGAATGAAAACAGTTTCTCATCAACCGCGCGCCGGTAGCTTGCGGCGGTCTCGTAGATCGTTCCGCGCCCCTCGAGGGCCTGGCCGAGGCGGTCCCGACTGAGCACGGTGTTGGTGACATCAACGAGGCTGAAATCCTGCCCCATCCGAGTCTCCGTGCTGAAGAACCAGCGCCGAACCTCCGGGCGACCGGCGATGGCACGCATTCCTGCACCGATAGTGAAGAAATGATCGACGTCGTCGTCGTCCCGGCGGCCGAACTCGAGCCAGGAATAACCCGTGCGATCGTCGTACTCGCCACCGAGCAGCAGGTTCCACTCCATGCGCTTGCCGCGGTCGCCATCTGGCTCGAGGCGGTGCGGGGCGAGGCTGCCGTCGAGTAGAAACGGGAGGGTGAGTGCGAGTACCTTCGATTTGCCGGTGCCGTTGTTGCCGCGCAGCAGCAGTCGGCCGTCTCGAAAGCGAAACTCCTGCGAGTCGTAGTGGAAGAGCTCGACCAAACCGCAGCGCAGCGGACGCCAGCGACCGGGGGACGGTTCAGGCAGGTTGGGCGAGGCATCAGTCATTTAGAAAAGCTCCAGTTGGGCCGTCGGTTCTGCAATTGTTCGGCCAATGAGAATGGGGGCACCAGTGGCATAACGAGATATTGCCGGCCGCGGCACCACCGCGGATCCGTGCCGAGTGATCAGGGACAGGCGTTCGAGTCGGTCTAGGGCCGCAGTGGTGAGTTCGCGCTCCGCGCCGGGTTGGCGCGTGTACTGACTCCATCTGTTTCCGTACTGCGCGACGAGCAGCACGACGTGGTCGACTACTTTTTCGTGCTCGACGCTCGGATGTGCGGCGAGGAATTCGGCGAGCAAGAGCGTGAGGTGACCATGGCTGCCTGCCTCCGGCATCCGCACATCGGTGAGGGCATCGTCGGGGTCAATCATCGCGATTCCTTCGAGCCGAATCTCGGGCACGAGACCGGTCGCCTCAAAAATACGGTCGGTAATCGAACGGCGCTGTCGCGCGAGGTAGGTCAACTCCTCCTCGGAGAGTTCATCGAAATAGACGACCGGGTCGTCGAGGAGTTTGCGCGTGAGTGTTCGTCGCAGTGCCCGGTTTCGCAGGTCGTCAGAGGTATCCGATGGATGCTCGAGAACCGCGTCGAGACGATGTGTGAAATCAACCGCGCCCACGGTCGACGGTCCGACCGAAGTCGCGAGCAGGGTGGCAAGCGCCCGGCGCTCGATGTCGTAGAGCGCATCACCGCTGTCATCGAGGAATGCGCGATCCTCCCCGGCGACGAGCGTGAGGACGCCGAGATCGATCAGGAAGCGCACGACGGCGACCATGTCGCTGCGTTCGCGCCGACTGGTCAGAGCGAATTCGATGCCCGCATCCGCGAACCGTGCGTCGGCCATGGCGGCCACGACGTCATCCGCGAGCCGTCCGAGCGTCGTTTGCAGTTGAGCGCGTTCGAGGGCTGCGAGCGCGAGGCACAGCATCACATACCGGCGGCGTGTGAATGATCCTCCCTTGTCATCTCGCAGGCCACGGGTGCCATCGGGACTGGCCGCGAATCGTTTGTGCAGTCGGGCAACGGCACTGTCGACGGATAGCTGCCACCCGACGTTTAGATCGAGCCAGGCCCGAAGAGATTCCGCGTGTTTGCGCACCAGAAGATAGTTGGCGCGATCCGATCCAGCGGATGCCAGCACCGGTCGCGCGAGCAGTGCGCGGAGGGCGGCCTGCCGCTCCGCTGCGCGGCCATCCTCGATCGCGCTGCCGAGGGTCGTCACGCTGTGCCTCCGGTCGGCACGATCTCGAGCCGGTGGTTCGGACCACGCAGAGCACCGCTCGCCGTGCGCAACTCGATCAACTCGCTGTCGAGGTGCTCTGCGGGGCTGAGGCGAATCTCGAGCGAGCCATCGAGGGAGCGAACGTTGACAGTTTGCTTCGGACGTCGATGGCTGAGCGCCTCTCCGAGCAGTCTCAGCAGGTATTCGAACGCATCGCGGTCAATTTGTTCGAATTGCCCGAGCGTGACCGGGCCGGTCGTTATCAATTGGCGGCGAATCGATTCGAGGTTGCGATTCTGGCGGCCGACGATATCCGACAGCATCGCGCGGGCAGCGGAGCGATCCCGAATCTGGGTCGGGCGCCCAGTTCGGTCGTAGCTGCCGGTCGATCTCAGACGCGGACTGATCAGGAGAGGGGGAGCGTCGGCCCACGGGGTATTCGACGAGACCGGCGACAGCTGGCGGGCCTCGAGGGTAGCGGCGTCTACCGTGAGATGGCGACTCGGCGACACCCCGAAAGCGACTCGAGCCAGGCGCTGGAGGTCTGGTTCGGCGGGGGCTTCGGCGAACCACAGCGCCAGCTGACGAAAGTCCGCCGCGCGATCGCTTCGGCCGGAGCGGCGTTCGTTGATTGCGGTGACCACCTGAAGCAGCTGGGTGATTGCTGTTCGGGCACGGCCGCGCAGCAGTCGACTCTGGCTTTCGTGGGTTGCGGATCCGATGAACCAGTCGTGCACGCCGCGCCAGCGTTCCTGCCACGTGGCGAGGACGTTCGCGATCAGGGCATCTGGGTCGGGTTGCTCGGTACGTGTTGCGGAGAGCGGTGCTTCGTCGAGCGCCTCCCGTTCTGCGGCAAGGCTGAGCAGCCTGTCAACGCCAAGCTCCTCGATTTGGTCGATCAACCGAGCGATATCGGAGCCGGTCGCGATCAGGTCGCGCACAAAGCGCTCCAGATACTGGATGAGGCGGTCCTTGTAGGCGAGAAAGACCTCGGTCTCCACGCCGCTCAGCTCGATGGTGCGCTGGAGTGAGCCGACGAAGGCCTGCGCATTGTCGGCGAGCCCTTGGAAGCGCGAAACGAGGGTGAGCAGCAGGGGATGCACCTTGCCAGCATCCGGGGTCTCATCCTGGGCGAGCGCTGCGAGTGCTCGCAACTGGTTGCGAATGTCGGCGAGGGCAGCAGCTTGCAGCACCCCATCGCGCCCGAGCAGGGAGTCGAACTGGCGAAGCGCGCGCTCCGTGCTTTCGCCAGCGGCAGTGAGTTGGTAGAGAAAGCGCGCCCGGCGGAAATCCTCGACGGAGGTCACCCGACCGGTGTCCGGATCGGCGCTGAGATTGCCCCACTCGGTGAGTTGTTTCAGCGCCGGTAAGCACTCGGTCGCGTCGATGCCGAGTGCGTCGGAGATCTCCTCCGGCCGCAGGTGAACCGTGAAGCGGTCTTTCGCTCGCATGAATTCGAGCATGACCGCTCGGTACAGGGGAGCGTTCGTCGCCGTGACGTAGGAGAAGGTCGTGTAGGCGGTCTCCATGGGCTGCAGTCTACTGAAATCACCATCTGCCCTCATGTTGACCTCACCCGCCGAAACGCGGGCGGGACTGCCAAGCATCCGAGAGTCGTGCCTCAAGTGCGGACTAGTGATGGCCCCCAAACTGTGGGAATATGTTTACACATAGCTTTTATCTGTGAACAATTTGCTACGAAGGGCGTGGAAAAGATGATGGATCGTCGGTTGCCGCCGAAGGCAATCCTTCGCGACGCAGACTTCGCCGCAGCAAAACTCTCATGGCGAGACGTAGATGAGGGAATCGTGAGGGGGGATGTCGAGCGCATCGCTCCCGGAACCTATGCACGAACGGGACACGTCGATGATGACACTGCGTCGCTCGCGTCGATTGCTCTTCGCAAACCGGTCGCAACTATCTGCCTCCTGAGCGCTCTTGATCGCCATGACCTCACTGATGCGATTCCGTCCAGCATTGACATCGCAGTCCCGCGGGGGTCGCGTGCCTTAACGGCACCGCATTCGAGGATCAATTGGCACCACTTCGACACCAGCACATTCAGCGTTGGTAGGGAGCAGCTCGAGGTGGTGGACGAGATATTCGTCGGGCTATATGGGGCGCAGCGCACGATTATCGATGCATTCAGGCTTCGGCACATAGTCGGTAGTGACGCTGCCAACGAAGCGCTGAAGCGGTGGCTCCGCCTGCCCGGATCCCACCCGGCCGAGTTGCTGAAGATGGCGGCACACTTTCCTAAGGCATTGCCTCAGCTGCGCAAGTCCCTGGAGGTGTTGTTGTGATCAGCGGAGCGTCGCGTTTCGCCCACATCCAGAACTAGGTCCTCGCCAACGCCCAGAACGTGAGCCAACTGGCGTGCCTCTAAGTTCTGGAGGGGATGCTGGCAAGAATTGCGGCATCCGACTACGCAGAAGATTTCGTACTCAAGGGCGGTGTGCTTCTCGCAGCGTTCGCTCTTCGTCGACCGACCAAGGACATCGATCTGGAAGCAACACGAATTGCCGACGATGCTCGGGATGTCGCTAGCCGCATACGGGAGATCGCCGCAATCGCATTGGACGACGGTATCGAGTTCACTCTCGACTCGATTCGCGCCGAGACAATCCGCGATGGCGGTGAGTATCAAGGAGTTCGGGTGAAGCTGATCGGTCTCATCGGGCGATCCGAAAACGTGATCGGCCTCGACGTCAGCTTTGGAGACCCGATCTGGCCGGCTCCCCAAAAGATCGACGTGCCGCGGAGTGACCCGGCTACGCGAATCGAGAACGACGTCGAACTGCGAGCACCAGGCCACACCCCATTCCGAGTAGCGCAACGGCAAACATCAGGCTCCTCCACGCCGCGGACTCGTCCGTGCCGGTAGCCGCGAGTGCGTCGGAGGTGGGGGCAGTGGGATCCGACCCCTGCACCCACTCGGGCGTTGTCACGGCGCTGAGCGTGCCCGTGTAACTCGATGGCGAGTCATCTGCCGTGGAGAGTCCAGCGCCCTCTGAGAAGTTGTAACTCGCGAGCGCAGTCAGGGCAGCTGGGTAGAGCCCCGACGAGATGGCAAGGTTGTCGACATCTCCATGGAAACCTCGAGAGTTGAGGTTTATGTCGGTGGACTTCAAGAACTCGCGTCCGATCAGGATGGTTCCGTTGGTCGGGGCCAGGCCGGCAATGGAGCCGAAGTCTTGCGTCGCCACGAGCACGCCATCAACGTAAATGTCAGTGAACTGACCGTCGTAGGTCGCGGTGACCGTAAACCACTGCCCGATCGCCAGGGGCATCGGCGCGATAACGACGCGGCCGACGAGCGACGCATCCTTCAACGCTAAGAATGGAGCGCCTTCAGAGACTCCCAACGCCATGCCGGAACTCGATGCGCCGGCATTGTCCGCGTTCGGCATAGACACCGCTGCCAGGTACCCGGCTGTGCCATCCCAGCGCAGATCTGCCGAGACCGTGAAATTATTGGTCAGTACCGGAGATGACGTCGTGGTCACCACGTTGGCATCCACCGCTGTGTCGCCATTGAACCTCAGGGCGAAATTGCCGGCGGCCCACGCGGGCGTCCCGGGCGCCGCGAGCAGCACACCGGATGCGAGCACAGCCACAGCAATTCCGGCTGCGGCGATTCGACGATGAGCCTGCATGTGGCGTGTTCCAATCTCTGGTCGAGGTACGACAAAGAAAACCCGATCGCTTGCGAAACTATCACTGAGCGCGGGCCGCTTGGTGTGCCAATCGCTTGGGCGTCAGCCGAGTGATCGGCCGCGGCCGACCGCGAGGACCACAGGGACCCCGACGAGTGTCACCGATGTCCTGAGACATGACAGGCGGGATTCGCGGCGGGAATAGCCTGATCGACGTCGTCCATGCTTGCCGAGGGTCGGTCGATGTCAGGGTACTGGGTGTCGTTGCGGAGGCGGCACATCCAGTCGAACTCGCGTATCTCTGCCCGGCGGGGTGGTTCCAGTTGAGCGATTGCCACTTCGAGCAGCACCGCATGCGCACCTTCACCACGGGGTCGGAGCCCTTGGTTGACGAGCACAGCAGCGAGTGCGAGGCGCAATCGATCTCGGCGCGGCCCCGCTCCCAGCGACTGATCACGACTGAAGCCCCGTGAAGTCGAGGCGCGCGAGTGGGCGCTGCACAATTGCCCGAAGGAACGGATCGCTGTCAGCGGATGCCCACTGCTCGACGCTGACAATGCGGGGGTTGACCTCACGTGCGATCGCGGAGCCGGCGAGGCGCACGGCCTCGTAAAGCTCGCCGCGTGGGGGGTTTCCAACGATGAGTAGATCGATGTCGCCGGGGGCGTCGCCCACTTCTCCCGCTTGACGGGCAGCCCAAGATCCATAGATATAAACCTGCTCGATACCGGGGATCCCGGCGAGATAGTTCGGTATGACGACCGCTGGACCGTAGGTTAGGCCGAGCAGTTCAGCCAAAGGTCGGAAGACTGGTGTGTCTCGCCGAACTTGCACCTCGACGGATTGGCCGCGCTTGGTCGTGGTCGCTAGTCCCATCTCAGTGATTCTGGATACTTCGCGGTGTGCGCTTGCATAGGGCGTGTGGGCGGCACGCGCAAGCTCAGAGATCGTGAAGGATCTCTCCGGGTTCAGGAAGAGTTGGGCGAGCAATTCACCTTGCGCATCCGACCGGAAGAGCGGCGCAAGACTTGGTGCCTTGGTATTCATATACACGATAATACTATCGCGTATCTGGATAGACAAGCCGCCGGTACGACCTCACGCCAACTGAACCGCCATCTGGAAGCGGCGCCCGTAGCGGTTTAGTCCAATCTCGGACTCAATGCGCACGAGGTCCCCGTGGAAAGGGGAAGCTGGTTCAATCTCAACAAAACCAGCGGTCGAATAGAAGGATGCATTCCACGGGACGTCATCAAAGGTTCGAAGTGTCAACTCGCTATAGCCTCGGCTCCGTGATTCAGTTTTGGCGGACTCGACAAGCGCCCGACCAACCCCACGCCTGCTGTACTGAGGTAGAACCGAAAGCTGCTCGAGATGCGCGATGCCAGCCGTTTCGATGACGTGCACGAAGCCAACCGGGTCGGAATCCCTCATCTCGGATGCTACGAGAACGAACCCCGGCACCGATATTCGACTCTCGCCCGATGGCGCAGGCTTCCCTGCGTCGGGGTCTAGGTAATCGATCAGTAGAGCGTCGGCAGAGCTCTCTATGGACTCAAGCGCGACGACGTCACCGGGACTCGCAGGACGGATAGCAGGCGAGCCGTGCGGGGATCGACTCGCGGCAGCTGTACCGGCTGCTGGAGAACGAGCAGATTGAGCGCGTCAGTCGTGGGCTCTATCGGCGCACCGATCTCCCAATCGTCGATTTGGATCTGGTGGAGATTGCGGGGAGGCGCCCGGAGGCAACGATCTGCTTGGAGTCGGCACTCGCGCGTTTCGATTTGATCGATGCGATTCCGAGTCGGACTGATGTTGCGATCCCCCGAGGCCAGAAGCCCGCGATGACCCACGCCCCGGTCGATTGGCACCTATTCGATCCTGCGACCTTCCACATTGGGCGCATCGAGATCGAGACCGGAGACGATGGTCATAACATCGGACTCTATTCAGTTGAACGGTCGATCGTCGGTGCGTTCAAGTTGCGAGGCAGAGCAGGCTACGAGCTTGGCATCGAAGCGCTTCGTAACTGACTTAGGCGACCAGGGTCACAGCCAGCCGAGCTTCTCGTGATCGCGCGATCTCTGCCACGAGCGATGGGACCGCTGCGGACAGCGCTCGAGATTCTTCTGTGACTCCGGAATTGGATTGGGTCGCAGTCGGGTCGGCTTGATTTGCGTTCGCTCATTCGTCATTGGGGAGCCGCCCTAGGTTCTTCGCGGCGCGGACGTATGCGTCGAGGCTGCGCCGTTCGCCGACGCCCTCGACGGCGACAGCGCGTACTTCGTTCGGCGTTAGTCGGTATACGAGGCGATAGCGGGGCTTCTGGTTGTTGTCCGTGTCGAAGTAGATCTTGCGGCAGTCGCTGAGGTCGCCCGTGGCCACTAGCTTCTCAAGCTTGTGGCTCGCGAGATTGCCTCTGGAAATTTCGACGAGCAAAGTCAAAGCGCGCTTCATCAATGCGCGCGATGGCAGCGCGAAGAGATCGCCCTCGAAACCCGGGGCTTTGGTGAGTTGCAGGACCACGTATCACAGTGCGCCGAGGTCGATACCGAGCTTGGCAGCCGTTTCCGCAAGGGGAGTAGCAGCGCCGGCCGCAGTGCGCTCGCGCACAATCTGTGCGATCTCAAGATCCTCGATCAACGGCAGCAGCGATGCGTAGAGTTCGAAGGGGATCATCACTGCCTCAGGCTTGCGGTGGGCACCGAAAACGATCGGCTGGGCCGAGATGCCTTGCTCGCGGAATCGCTCGAGCGCCTTCGGGAGCTCGGTGCGGATCTCCCGGCTCGGCAGGACAGAGAACGAAGAAGCAATTGACATGACTACACCCTACCACTCGTGTCCACAAAAGTGGACACAAACGTGACACCATCGGCGGCGAATGTTATGTATCAGGACATCTCTGACAGTTCTGCATCAATAGAGCTCCGACTCTTCGTTGGGTTTTGGTCCTGACACTTCCCCTGATTGTTTGAGGCATGAGTGCTATTGAGCCTGTTGATCCTCGTGTCCGTCTCGCCATCGTTCAGTGGCCTCCCGATGCGCCTCGCGGGGGCGGTGACGACGTTCTGCGCCGAGCACAACATCTCGCGGGAGTCGTTCTACGCGATCAAACGCCGCGCTGCCGAGGAGGGCCAGGCGGCGGGTTTGGAGCCTCGAACACGGCGGCCGAAGTCGAGTCCGAACCGGACCGACGACGCAGTGAAGGCTGGGGCGGTCGGGGTTCGGGCAGCGCCGGAGCAGTCGCGCCTGGATCACGGGCCGATCAGTGTGCACGACAAAATGCGGTCCCTGGGGATGGTGCCGGTGCCCTCGACGGCGGCACTGTCGCGGATCTTCCGCGATGCGGGGGTTGCCCGGGTTGAGCCGCGGAAGAAACCGCGGGCCTCGTTCCGGCGGTTCGTTTATCCGGCGCCGAACGCGTGCTGGCAGTTGGATGGCACCGAATACGTTTTGACCGGGAGCCGCAAATGCGTGATCTTCCAGCTCATCGACGACCACGCCCGCCTCGCGGTTGCCACCCATGTCACCTGGGGTGAAACCTCCGAGGGCGCCATCGCCGTGGTCAAGAAAGGCATCACCGCTCACGGCGTTCCGCAGCGACTGCTCACCGATAACGGGGCCGCACTGAACCCGTCGAGGCGTGCTGCCGTCGGCCAGCTCGTCACCTACGTCACCCGGCTCGGTGTGGGGCCCATCACCGGCAAACCCTACAAACCGACCACACTAAACCGACCACGCAGGGCGAGAACGAACGCTTCCACCAGACCCTGTTCCGCTTCCTCGACAAACAACCCTTGGCTGCGTCTCTCGAGCAACTGCAGGTCCAGGTTGATGAGTTCGACCGGATCTCTAACACTGAGCGACCCCACCAGGGATTGCCCGGCCGCATCACCCCACAGCAGGCGTAGGAGGCGACACCGAAAGCCGACCCACCACTGTCCAAGAATCAGCTGCGGTCTGTCGGCTGGGATGGCATCCGCCGCACCACCGTCGCTGCCAACGGTATCGTCCAGGTCCG
>Ga0123338_10002710_pt1 | contig 16405 bp, 13 predicted proteins | sample grotaG_FD_89793 | JGI IMG/M metagenome (GOLD analysis project Ga0123338, IMG submission 89793) | Glacier valley bacterial and archeal communities from Borup Fiord, Nunavut, Canada, to study Microbial Dark Matter (Phase II) -... | ecosystem: Environmental > Aquatic > Freshwater > Ice > Glacier ...
AGGAGCAACAGGTGGCACGGGAAGTGCTGGTGGTTTCGGTGGTGCGGGCGGTACAGGGGCAACGGGTGGGCAGATCCCAGGTGGTACGGCACAGGGGACAGGTGGAAGCACTGCAATTCCTGGTGTGGGCGCAACTGGTGCGGCGGCCTGTCCTCCACCAACCGTAACCGCTGTGAAGTTGAGCGATGTCGCAACGGTGCGGCAAGACCTCGCGCCCTCGACAACGCTTACGCGTACCAATGGCAAGGATAGTCTCGGCATCTCGATCACCAAAACTTCGAGTGGCAACACCGTTACGATTTCAAACGCGATTAAGAACCAGATTTCGGCGTTGCAGAACAAACTAGGCAACGGGGCCAAAATCACGGTTATCACCGATCAAGCACCATCTATCACGACGGCTGTTACAAGCCTTGTCGATGAGGGGTTGATTGGAGCGGTTTTCGCCATTCTCGTTATTCTGCTGTTCCTGTTCTCGCTGCGTTCAACGCTGGTAACCGCCATCTCGATCCCGCTTTCCATCGTGATCGCGCTGATTGGGCTGTGGGTTGGTAACTACACGCTCAATCTGTTTACGTTGGGTGGTCTCACCATTGCGATTGGGCGCGTGGTTGATGACTCAATTGTGGTACTAGAAAACATCTTCCGCCATATGAGCAATGGGGAAGACAAGCGTACCGCGATTCCCGCCGCCGTAAAAGAGGTATCGGGTGCTGTCACCGCCTCGACGCTCACGACGGTAGCGGTGTTCCTTCCTATCGCCTTCACTGGTGGGATTATCGGTCAGTTGTTCAGTCCGTTCGCGGTGACGGTGACGATTGCCCTGCTCGCGTCGCTATTTGTGGCGTTGACGATTATTCCCGTGCTGGCGTACTGGTTCCTCAAGGCTCCCAAGAACGCGGTTGCGAACGCGGCGCAGAACAATGGGCATGAGCGCATCGGGCCATTGGAGCGGGCATACATCCCGATGTTGCGCTGGGTAACGAGCCACAAGGCAATTACGCTGATCGTCTCGTTTTTGCTCTTCGCGGGTTCACTCTCGCTTATCCCTGCTCTGGGAACCAATTTCTTTAGCTCATCGCAGCAGAACACGTTTACGATTAGCCAAACGTTGCCTGTTGGTACAAGTTTGAGCAAGACCAATGACGCGACGAAAAAGGTTGAAGACCTGCTCAAATCAACGCAACACATCAAATTCTATCAGGTGACGGTTGGCGGCGGTTCTGGCTTCGCGGCCCTCTTTGGCTCATCTGGTAGCGGCAACATCGCGAATTTCTCGGTGACAGCCGACTCAGATGTCGATCAGACGGCTCTTCAGCAGCAAATACAGAAGAATTTGAACGGTTTGACCGACGCTGGCACATTGAAGTTGGCGGTAAGTCAGGGTGGCCCAAGTAGTTCGGGTATTAGCATCAACGTGCAGGCAAACGACGATGCCACGTTGCGTCAGGCATCGCAACAGGTGCTTACCGCAGTTTCGCAGGTTCCGAATACAGCGAATGTGAGCAGCAACCTGACGGATGCCGCGCCATTGATTGACGTACAGGTGGACCCCGCGAAGGCATCGGTACACGGTCTCTCGGCTGTACAGGTTGGTTCGCTACTCCGTCAGATCTATACTGGTACAACGGTGACGACTGTCACCCTCGACGGAACACAGGAAAATGTCAATCTCTTGTTGGGTTCACAGGCCACCACCGTAGACGCTATGAAAGATTTGGTTCTGGCCGCGCCGACTGGCAACGTAAAACTTAGCGACGTTGCGAACGTCGTGCAGACCAAAGGGCCAACGCAGATCACCCATATTGGCGGGACACGTACCGCGACCATTAGTGCGGATACAACCACGCAAAACACGGGTGGCGTGAGTACCGCTATCCAGCAAAAAATCAGCAAATTGAAGTTACCAAGCGGTGTAACCTACGCGTTGGGTGGTGTGACCGCGAACCAATCAGAGGCGTTCAATGGCCTGGGAGTTGCCTTGCTTGCCGCTATTGTGCTGGTCTACCTGATTATGGTTGGTACATTCCGTAGTCTGGTGCAACCGCTTATCCTGCTGGTGTCGATTCCTTTCGCGGCCACCGGCTCTATCCTGTTGCTGCTTATCACACATACGCAGTTGGGTGTGCCCGCCTTGATTGGCTTGCTCTTGCTTGTGGGTATTGTGGTGACAAATGCCATCGTGCTGCTAGACCTTGTGCATCAGTATAGGATGAAGGGGATGGACGCTCGTAGCGCGGTGCTTGAGGGTGGGAGCCGTCGCTTACGCCCAATTCTCATGACGGCGATTGCGACCATTCTTGCGCTCACGCCAATGGCGTCGGGTCTGAGTCAATCGAGCGGTTTTATCGCAGCCCCGCTTGCGCTGACCGTGATTGGTGGCCTTGCGTCATCCACAGTGCTAACCTTGCTCTTAGTACCAACGCTCTATGTGTTGGTTGAGGGCCGACGTGGGCGTCCTCCCATTGAAGAGGAGCATACTGTACCGGCGGTGCGCGAGGAGCAACAAGCACCCGCGTAGTTGTTTGTTGCTATGATAGAAAGGGAGACCGTGCCTTCACTATTCCCCGAATGGTGAAGCACGGTCTCCCTGTACATTTGTACCCTGTCATACCTTATGAAAGGAGGCCTTGTAGTGGCAAATACTCCCCCCACTCGACGCACTCCCGTTCCAGTGCTACAATTACAGCAGGCAGATTTTTGACAGAGCTTCCGATATTCTCACTGTTTAGAAAGAAAACACGACTTGATGTATGTAGATAAACCATTACACCTGTATCTTGACGAACTTGCCTCAGCACAAGCGACGCCAGGGGGTGGGTCAGCGTCCGCTTTGAGTGGCGCGCTGGGGGCGGGTCTTGCCAGCATGGTTGCGCGTCTGACGCTTGGGAAAAAGGGCTATGAAGAGGTGCAGCCAGAGATTGCGACACTTGTTGAGCAGACAGAAGCGTTGCGCGTGCGCTTTCAGCAACTCATACAGGAGGATATAGAGGCGTATGGGCGGCTCTCGACCTGCTTCAAAATGCTACGCACAACTGATGAGGAGAAGGCCGCACGAACAGAGGCGATTCAGGGACGACTGGCCGAAGCCGCGCATGTGCCGTTGGAAGTCGCAGAAAAGGCGGCGGAACTCCTGCGCCACTGCCAGCGCATCGCAGAGATTGGCAACAAAACCGTGTTGAGCGATATCGCAACGGGAACGATGCTTGCCTCTAGCGCGGGAACGGGGGCATCGTGGATGGTGCAGACAAACCTGTCGGCACTGAAGGACCTTGCGTTGGTTGAGCAGTTGAACACGCGCCTCAATGTCGCGCTGGATAGTATCGCGGAATGTAGTCAGCAGGTGGTGACGGTTGTAGAGGAAAAGGTATGAGCGCGACAATTATTGACGGACGTGCGATGGGGCTGGCTCTGCGCGCGGAGTTGCGGGAAGACGCACGAGCATACACACAACAGCATGGTATGCCCCCGCAACTGGTGATTGTGCGCGTTGATGGTGATGCCGCGTCGGGCGTCTACTCAAAAGCGATCTTGCGTATCGCTGATGATATCGGCGTCAAGGCGCGGCTCGAACAGCTACCCGCGCAGACCTCGCCCGCTGAATTGCGCTCGCTGCTGCTGCGTTTGAACGTGGACATGCAGGTGAACGGGGTTATCGTGCAGATGCCGCTACCGGCGCATCTTTCGCAAAAGATGGTCGCGGATACCTTGACGATGGAGAAGGATATCGACGGCATCTGTCCGCGCAGCGCGGGCAATCTCTTTCTCGGCCTCCCAAGCTTTTTACCTTCGACAGCCGCCGCCGTCATGGAAATTCTCGAACGGACACAGACGCCATTGGTGGGAAGACGTGTGGTGATTTTGGGACGAAGCAACGTTGTGGGCAAGCCATTAGCAATGATGCTGCTTCAAAAAAACGCAACGGTGACGGTGTGCCACTCACGGACACCTGAGCTTGCCAGGTTCACGCGCGCGGCTGATATCTTGATCGCGGCGGTGGGACGGGCTGTGATGGTAACGGCTGATATGGTGCTTCCGGGGGCGACGGTGATTGACGTGGGCATCAACGCACGTGCGGAGGGTGGCATTATTGGTGATGTTGATGTACTATCTGTACGCGAGGTTGCAGGCGCGGTGACACCAACCCCTGGCGGCGTTGGCCCATTGACGAATGTGTTGTTGTTGAAACAGTGCATAGAGGCGGCATGGCAACAGGGTGGTGGGCGTATTAAGGACGATGAGCGCGTGGAAGGTGAAGTGGCGTCCACTCGCGTTAATGTCGGGTAGCGAGCGATGGAAAAAGGGTATGCGAGATAAAAAGCAGAGAAAAAACGCGGGTGGGGAATGGGATGACGATCTTGAAGTTGAGCTAATAGACCTGGATACGCTGGAAGACACGACGGAGAGCCACGCCGCGAAAACGGTTGCGCCTACATGGTCGGTTGAACCAATCTTGCGGTGGCAACGCTCGCTCACCCGCAAACGCTGGCGTACTGTGAGTATGCTCTGTATGCTTGCTCTCGTGTGTCTTGTGCTTGTCACGAATGTACGCGGAGTCGCTGGATTTCTTACAAACACGCGCACCGCTCTTGCCGCTCGCCTGATTAAACAGCCACCAAAGCTAGGCGAGCGGCTCCCCACGCCACTTACTGTTACGCCGTCGCTGACCTTGCCGTTTGCAGACGCGGGTTTCTCGTGTGTGACAAGCGATGCCTGGTCGCCTACTGGTCGCGCTATCGCCCTACTTGGGTATGCTGCTGGCTGCGAGTATGATTCGGGGAAGGCGGTTGGTCTTGTCACACTCTACGACGCACAAACGGGAAAACGTTTGCTTCGCCTCAGTCCAGACCCGCTCATCAAGGAGAAATTTTATAAACAGTTCCCCGCGATACATGACACACTGCTTTTTTATTATCATGAGATTTCGTGGTCGCCCGATAAAAAGCACCTCGCCGTGCTGTTTTACCTGCACACCTCGTCGCAGATAGGCGGCGCAGCCTTTTATGGGGTGCTGCTCTTCGATCAACAGCAGCAGAACACGCGCGTTGTATTGCAGCAGCAGGTAAACGTGGGGTCCTATCAGTTAAGTGCTAATTCATACAGGGAATGGGATACGCGGAACGAAGCGGTCATACCGACCCCCTCTGTTGAAAATGTTGACCCTTTTGTCTTTAGCTCCAACATCCCTGTCACAGAAAAATATGCGTGGGGGGACAATGGGGCATTCCTGCCGCAACCGCGAAAAGTCGCATCCACTACTGCTATCGGCAATACAAAAGGGGACGCCTCATTTACTCTATGGCAACCTGGTTCGGTGGAGGTAATCAAGCAAGATCAAAGCGGTGGCGTATACTTTGAACCAGGCATTTTCGTGTGGGTTACAGAGTTCACTACGTGGTCGCCCGACGGACGCTACTTGATTGATGGAATTTTTCTTGCCGCGCTCTTGGAGCCGCCGGGGTATCCGCGACCCAATCACAAAACGCTGGTTGCATTCCACATGGAAAACCTCCCTGTATTGCCAATTCATGACCCCTCATTGTTGTCCGCCTTGCGAATTCTCAACGTGGCGCAGACCGCTGGCGTATTCTATCAGATGAATATATCCTGGTCCTTTAACGGGCGGCTCATGAGTATCACAACAAACAAGTCGGGGCAGAGAATGCTCTATTCGGCGGCTCATGGGTATCCCAGCGTCAACCTTATTGTTCCCAAAGGCCAGGGAGCGCAAAATCCGTCGAGTGGCTATTTCGCGTACAGCTCTATTGATTGGTCGCCGGATAGCACACGGGTGCTTGCTCAAGACCCAACGCTCAATGGCATCGCCGTGTGGGATATTCCGATGCGACTACGATAACGTGGTTCTATCGACAAACGTCGAAGCTACAAACGGGTGATAAAAATAGACAAAATTTGTTTTTGTCCCCCGTTTATAATGAAAGTAGAGCTTTTTAACAATATACTTTCAGGTATGAGGAGAAACGGCTGCCTCATAGTTTTGTACTCTGGTTGTGTAGTGTAAAAAACATGCTTATGTGGTTGTGTGGTTTGGAGGGAGAGAGGAAGAGTATCAATGCAAGAGTATAGAAGCGAGGTTGCACGTATTCGCGCCCAGATCGAGCTAGAATGTGAAGCGATCCGACGGGTCTTTGAGCAGCCCGCGAAATATGCATCTCATGCGGCAATTGATGCGCGCTACCGAAATCTAGGAACGCATCAGGAAGCACTAGAGAAGCATCTGGGGGAACAAGAGGCGGTGCAGACCGTCACGGACATCTATCAAAAAGTTGTTGGGTAAAAGTGTCCTTTTTCAGAAAATGGCGGGGCAACTGGCCGCCCCGCCATTTTCTGAAAACTGCAAACGTCAGGTATGCATCACTACCTGCCCAGATTTATAGCGAACCGTACTCCAATCAAAAATATCATCCAGGGCGTGCCGAAAATCCTCCAACTCCTGTTCTCGCTCAGATTCGCCTGGCATGATACTCTTTTTCCAGATCAGCATAATCTCCACCAGTTGCGGGTCGTCATGGCTCATCACGATGTATCGCGCCACCGTGCCTGGGAAGGTAAACGCTTTACTTTGCCGAATCTCTTCTAAGCGCGTCTCGAACTGCCATTCCTGCCCCGCTCGTATCCGTATCTCTATGAACAGGGCAAACTGCGTATTCTCTTTTTTCGCCCTATGCCATGCGGGAACGGATGTGCGGGGGCGACCAGCACCTTTGAACTGAAATTTTTCAACGTCGCCCACCGGTATCAACAGTACATCGGCAGCCTTTACTGCATCGAGACGCTTGTTTTCAATGTAGGAGTAGACCATCTTATCAGAAACGTTCAATATTTCCGCTACTTCTTTGACAGAGTAGTATTCTTTAATTTTTTGTAGCTCATCATTCTCATCCATAGCATCCATTTTACTGCTTTCAGGAGAATATATATAATGGTATTGAATTGAAGTCTTATTATTCTATTGAAAAAATAAGTACACCATTTTATCGAGGCAACGTTGTTGTTTCACCATCATTCTGGCCTTGTAATTTCCCCATTTTCTAAGTATACTAGAAGCAAGCAAGCCGCGTTTGTACCCCCCCTCCTTTTTTCTCTTCCTCTTCCACAGAAAGGTTCTCCACATGGTTCGCCCTCTTGATACTGCCCTCACCACAGCACTCACGCGTTCAACGCGCCGACCTGCGGTACTGCTTACCGTTGAAGATCATGTCCCTCATTACATTCTCTACCAGACGCCAGGTGTGGCTGATGCATTGAACGATGCATGTATTGCCAACGATAAAAGTATCGTGCGCGCACAGGTGACGCGGGGTGGTTTTGCCGCAACGTTTCAGGTGCAACGCATTACAGACCCCGCCAGTGCCGCGCAGTGGTCTACATGGGCGACGTTACCAGGCGCGGCGAATGTGCTGTTTCAGGATGGTGGGTGCGCGGTCTCCAATTCGCACGGAGTCTTACGGGCTTTCGCACAGCGCGGGACGGGTGGTAGCAACCTCTACGCGTGGACCTCGACAGACAATGGTGTGACGTGGACGGGCCCCGCGACTGTGCTAACGCCGCCTGGGAACGCGCTGCTAAAAGGGATTAGTAGCGCAGGCAACGACGATGTTTTCTTCATTTATGATGTGAGCGGTGGTGAGGCGATTGGCTGTAGCTTCTTTACAAGTGGCTGGTCTGCGCTGACCGTGTGGACCCTGGCGACGCTGGCCGCAGGCGCGGGACTTGCCGTTACATGGAGCGGAACGGTGTATACGATTGTCTATTCCGATAGCTACACGTTGGCGACGTGTACGTTTACGCCCGCAACGACGACGTGGAGAAGCGGCGTCGTTATCGCGCCAGCAACAGGTAGCGCTATTGGGCGTATCGCTCCGCGCCTCTCGTTCGCAAGCGGCATTTACACCCTTGCCTGTATTGAGTTTGACGCCGGTATGCTTACCGGCTCTGTCTATAGTTATCCGCGCCTCAGACAATCAGTTGATCTGCTACACTGGTCAAACGGGGTAATCGCGCACGAAATAACCGCAAACTATGGTATCGTGTTGCTCTCGTTACCCGCGCCGAACAGTGGCACGGCTGGGCCACGTACCTATCTGGCTTCACCGGCTGTGGTGTATAGCGCGGGTATGTTTCAATCGGCAAGCACGGCGCAGTCGCTGGATGTCTCGAACGCGATACTCTCCTATAAGCGCATCGAGCAGGCGGGAAAGCCGGCGCGTCTCGAAGTGGTGGTAGATAATACACGCGGGGTCTTCAATAGTTTTGTCACATCGCCTACGGCATACCGACCTATAGGGCTACATGCTTCGCTCGTGTTAAGCGAGGGGTACAAGGTTGGAACACCGCCGATTGCGGACGTTGTGAAGGTCGGCGTTTTTCATATCGAGCAGATTCGCTTTGTGCGCTCGCCCGTGGAACATTCGCTTTTGCTGGTTGGACATGACCTTTCGGCCACGCTTGACCTTGTTGCTCGCTATCAAAATGTTTATAACAATCAAACGTTAGGTTTTCTCTTGACTGAGGTCTGCGCCCGCGCTGGCCTGTTTTCTGTTGTGTTACCCGCCACGTCACAGGTGAGTCAGATTGTTGGGTCATTCGTGTTGCAGGCCGGCTCGCTGTATCGTGCCGCGCTAAATGAACTGTGTTCAACGTATGGTTTATCGTACTTTCTTGACCAAAACGAGAGTATGCAATTCTATGAACTGTCCAGCAGTGACCCCTCCGTGTGGAGCTATCAACCGGAAATAGAGGCGGTACACTTTGGAAGTACCGATCAACGTGCAAACCATATCGTGGTAAGTGGCAAGCCGCCGCTACACGGACTGTTTGGAGCGTTGACAACCGCGGAGGCATACGATGACGCACATCTGCGTCTGTTGGGAGTCGAACGATTGCTCCATCATGTAGACCCGAAACTCACGACAGTGGCGCAATGTAGTCAGAAGGCCGCGCTACTAATGGCGAATGAGGCGCGTTCGAGCGTAATGCACACCGTGACCATTCCCCTCAATCCCGCGTTACAGCTACTCGATTGTGTCACACTAACCGATGGCGTTGCGCCAATGGGAAGCGGACAACAGGCAACGTGCCGTATTGCCCAGCTAGACGTACGTTATGACGCGCACCAGTGTGTGAACGAGATGCATTTGACGTTAGAGGGTCTATAGGTGGGAGATGATACTATGCTTTTCCCGCTTGCCGACGCCGTGCGGACGCTGCTTTCTTGCGGCGTTCGCGGCGTCGCTGGCTGTATTGTTCGCGCTCCTCTGGTGTCAGATCACGTGCTGGCTCCTGTATCACGCTGCTGGCGCGTGTATTCCCGCCTACGCTACTCTGTGCCACGCTGGTTGCGGGGCGGCGACGGTTTCTCGCGTTGCTGAGACCTTGATAGATAACGAAGCCCGCGAGCAGGCCGGAGGCGAGCAGGAGAACGATGAAAAAAGGGAAAATAATCCCGTTCAGGCTTGACGGAAGTACACGATAGGTAATCCCAATATTGATGAGGAAGACAGAGGCCAGCAAAATGTACTCTATCCCCGTGAGAATGCCAACCTGCTTGTACCAGGGAAGAGTGGGTGTACGCCCATCGCGTTGACGCCGACGCGCCATCAAAATATTGAATATGCCGAGAGCAATGAACATGATACAAAATAAGGCAATGAGTTGCGGTGGAAAGCTGCTCATGAAATTGTCACCATCCTTTTAAGAGTAGTGCTTGCCATTATAACACAGCCAAGCAGAATTGCGGCACGTTCAGGAGAGCGGAAGGTAGGTGAAAAGGATAGCGAGGCAGAGTAGTACAAGCAGGCAAAAAAGAACGAGTAAGGCGAGCGGAAAGCCTCGCTTGTGATGTACTTCGTCCTGTATGGCGGTGGTTACTATGCTTGTTCGTAGTGCTAAGAGCGGCTCGGTCACAGACGCTTGTCCACGTGAGACGTATAACGCAGGGCAACCCGTGGCGCGTTGACGGGCAAGCCAGCTTGTACGCCAATGTTGGGCGGCTCGGCTTGTCGCCTGGATACTGCCCTGGTGGCGCGGAATAGCCGCAATCCGCGCGTTTGTTTGATTGAAACCACATGTTGTACAAAAGCGAGCATCCACTGAAAGCTCAACGTAGCATTTAGGGCAATGAAACATTGCTATATTCTCTCCTCTATCATAAAACCATAGTTCATTCTCGTGATAGCTTTTTTAAGCATGCCTTGTTTTGTGAAACGTGGCGCGTAAGGAACATTCGCGCACTATGCTTTTTTTGGTGATAAAAAGAGAGAACTGACAAGGAATGCATGGGATAGTGAGGCCATCAGCCGAGCGTGTACCACAGGAGGTATGCTACTTACTTTCCCCATCTCCATCCCATGCAGTATAGAGATGTTTTATGACAAGCGAATGGGTAGGGTGAGGACCTGAAAAGAAATCAGGTCCGATTTTGGCCCCAAAAAGCCTTGACTATCTCCAAAAAAACGCTAAAATCTCTATAGAATACTTCTGATTTTAGAGATTTATGAGGTTTGCATGTATATCGTCGTCGTTGGAGTGGATCACACCACCGCGTCCATTGCGTTACGCGAGCGGCTCACCTGTTCAGCACGCCAAATACCACAGATACTTAGTGTCACCAAAGAGTTTGTACAGGAGTGTGTGCTGCTCTCGACATGCAACCGTATGGAGTTGTACGCGGTGTGTTCGGACGTAGAGGCCACTCGTGAGCAGCTCTTGCGTGTGCTAAGTATGGAAAAGGAGCTTGCAAGCGCAGAACTTGCGGCACACTGTTTCACTTTTGTGGATGAACAAGCTGTTTCGCATCTGCTCGGCGTTGCCTGCGGTCTGTACTCGCTGGTTCCGGGGGAGCCACAGATACAGGGCCAGGTGGCGGAGGCGATAGAGATTGCACAGGGCGGTGGTTTCGCGGGGCCGATCACATCCGCGCTTTTTCGGGCCGCGCTCGTCACGGGAAAGCGGGCGCGAAGCGAAACGGGCATCAGTCGGAACGCAGCTTCGGTGAGCCATGTCGCGGTGCAATTGGCGCGTCACCTTTTCCCCGATCTGCACAAGGCGCATGTCTTGTTGGTGGGGTCGGGGCAAATGAGTGAAGTTGCCGCCCGCAATCTGCTCGATAACGGCGCGCAGCGGCTCGTGATTATCAACCGTACACATGCGAACGCGGTTGATCTCGCGGAGACGCTGGGGGCGACACATCGCACCTTTGCGGAACTCTCCGACGCGCTGGTGGATGCTGATGTAGTGATTAGCTCGACGAAGGCCCCACGCGCCCTGATTACGCCTGAACGGATGCAGCCAATCCTTGAAAAACGCGGTGGGCGTTCACTCTTGCTGATAGATATCGCGTTGCCGCGTGATATCGACCCCGCAGTTGGGACGCTGCCGACGGTACACCTGTACAATCTCGACGATCTGCAAGCACAGGTTGAGCGCGGTATTTCGTTGCGGCTTCAGGAGGTTGAGCATGTACAGACGATCATTGCCGAAGAGGATGAGCGTTTTCAGCATTGGCTCGCCTCTTTGAGCGTGACGGGAACGATTAGTGAGCTACGCCAGCAGATTGAGGCACTCCGCCAACAAGAATTGGCGCGGGCAATGCGTCAACTTGCGCCTACCCTTTCAGAGCGTGAAGCCGCCGCCGTGCAAGAGCTTACGACACGCCTTGTTAATAAAATATTGCATACACCAACCCTGCGCTTAAAAGAGGCGGCGACAGAGGGCCAGGGTCATGTATACGCAGAAGCCCTGCGCTATCTTTTTAATGTGGAAGAAAATCATGAAGTACATAACGGTAGGAACGCGGGCAAGCAAGCTCGCAATGACACAGACACAGTGGATCGTCAAACGATTACATCAGCAGTGGCCCGACCTTGAAATCCGTATCGAGCAGATTCGCACGACTGGTGATCGCGTGACCAACGTCCCGCTCTCGCAAATAGGGGGCGATGGCGTATTTGTGCTTGAGATCGAACGAGCATTACAGGAGCGGCGCGTTGATCTGGCGGTGCATAGCCTCAAAGACCTTCCAACGGTGCAACCGGAGGGCCTACAGCTTGTGATTGTCGGGCCGCGCGAGGATGTACGTGACGTACTGATTACAACGCCTGGTTTGCATCTGCACCAGGACGGTTTACAGGCACTGTACCGCGCTACAAAGCAACCTTTGCGGATTGGTACAAGCAGTCTGCGACGAACGGCGCAGTTGCGTGAATTTTATCCACAGGCCGCTATCCACTCGATACGCGGCAATGTTGATACACGGCTCAGGAAGCTCGATGCTGGCGAGTATGACGCGATTGTGCTGGCGGCGGCTGGTCTGCACCGTTTAGACCTGCAAGGACGGCTTGCCAATCGGATGACGTATCTCCCAATCGAGATGGTGATGCCGGCGCCGGGGCAGGGTGCGTTGGCACTGGAGATACGCGACGAGCCGGAATGGCGCGCTCTGCTGACGCCATTGCATGACGCAAACATGCAGGCAACAACGAGCGCGGAGCGTATGTTCATGCGGCGACTGGGTGCTGGCTGCTATCTGCCCGTCGCGGCACACGGCACAATCGCAGACGACGTACTGATGGTACGCGGACTCGTAATTAGCCTGGATGGACAGCGACGGGTGCAGGTACAGCAGCAGCAGCGTTGGATAGCAGGCATGACGAACGCGGAGGCGGAAAGGCTTGGCATCCAGTTGGCGGAAGATGCGCTGGCGCAAGGTGCGTTTGAGATTGTGCATGAGATCGACGCGCTACGCGAACAGGAGCAGGTGCATGTCTAATGGACAGGTGACAACACTTCCGTTGCAGGGCAAGCGGGTGCTGGTGACACGTACCCCCGAACAGGCGGGTGCGCTACGCATGGGTTTACAGGCTCTAGGTGCTATTCCGTTGGAGTTTCCCACGATTCGCATCGTGCCGCCAACAGATTGGACGCCCCTAGACGTGGCATTCAAACGGTTGTATCCGTCCTCGCAACAGGCACACGATTTTGTGTATGATTGGCTCGTCTTCACGAGTGCCAACGGCGTCAATATTTGCCTGCAACGCCTACAGACGCTAGGCTCCAATCTTCACACATTGCGGAACGTTCGTATCGCCGCGATTGGCCCCGCGACGGCTGCGACGCTTGCACAGTATGGACTTGTTGCCGATGTCGTCCCAGACACATATGTGGCTGAGAGTGTCGCCGAGGCGATTATTGCGGATACGCAGCGACGCGGTTTGTCGGTAAGTGGTCAACACATCTTATTGGCACGGGCGGCTGAAGCGCGCAAGGTACTGGCAACAATGCTGCGTGAGGCGGGGGCAAGTGTAGACGACGTTCCCGTGTATGACACGCGCACCGTCGCGAGAGACGACGAACGGGGACGCGAACTGTGGCGAATGTTAGCGCAGCAGCAACTGGATATGCTGACGTTCGCTAGCTCCTCCACCGTGAAAAACTTCATGACGTGGTTACGGGAGTGCGAGGCGGCAATGGGTGTAACGCTTACTCACCTGCCGGCAATCGCTTCGATTGGGCCAATTACGTCACAAACTGCACGAGAACTTGGTCTGACGGTTGCAGTAGAGGCAAAGGCGTTTACAATTGATGGCTTATTAGAGGCACTTGTGCTTTACAATAAAGGAAAAATAGCATGACCGAACAGATTATTACCAACCAGAACGAAATTACCCATCTTGAAACCGCGCCTGCTCCCGCGAAGCCAAAGGTGAAACAGCCGCGCCAGTTTGTGCGCTTCTGTTTCTATAAACTTGATCCGCAGTGGCTGCTGCTTCCCGCAGAGGTACGCGAACGTGGTAAAGCGGAGGTAAAGGTACTATTCGACCAACACGCGGAGAACGCGCTCATTCGCAGCTTCAGCTTGTACGGTTTGCGCTCTGACTGCGACCTTATGTTGTGGCAAGCGACCTATGACCTTGAAGACCTACGCTCGTTCAGCAGCCAGATACGGCGGAGCGCGATGGGGCCGTACCTACGTGAGGCCCATGCGTTTTTGTCGATGACAAAGCGTTCCGTCTACGTCGGCAAAAACGCCCGTGGAGCGCATGACCCGCGTCTTGTGATCATGCCGGAAGACCGAAAGTATCTTTTTGTGTATCCGTTTGTCAAGACACGCGCGTGGTACGCGCTGAAACCAGAAGATCGCAAGCGCATGATGAACGAGCATATCCGCGTAGGGCTAACCTATCCTACGGTTTCGCTGAACACAACCTACTCGTTCGGCATTGATGACCAGGAGTTTGTGGTGGCCTTTGAGACGGATAATATCGCTGATTTCCTTGACCTGGTACAAGAACTCCGTGAGACGGAGGCAAGCATGTTTACGCTCCGTGACACACCAATGTTTACCTGTGTCGCGCAACCGCTCGACGCTATTCTCGACGCTTTGGGGGCGTAAATCTATGACGAATCCAGCACACATAGCGCATAACTTGACGCTTACCCATTCACATAGCCTTTTCGCGGAGGCGCAAACTCTGCTGCCAGGGGGGGTAAATAGCCCTGTCCGCGCCTTCCGCGGTGTTGGTGGGGAACCCGTTTTCGTTGACCACGCGCAGGGGCCGTACCTGTACGATGTTGATGGGAATCGTTACCTTGATTATGTACAATCGTGGGGGCCGATGATTCTCGGCCACGCTTACCCAGGCGTTGTAGAGGCGGTGATAGCGGCGAGTCGGCGCGGCTTTAGCTATGGCGCGCCAACCCAGGCCGAGAGCGAGCTGGCAAAACTGGTGATCGAGCGTGTGCCGTCGGTTGAGATGATTCGCTTCGTCAATTCGGGAACCGAGGCGACGATGAGCGCATTGCGGCTTGCCCGTGCGTATACGGGACGCGACAAGATCATCAAGTTCGCGGGCTGCTATCACGGGCATGCCGATATGCTGCTGGTGCAGGCTGGCTCCGGTGTCGCAACAATGGGCCTACCCGATAGCCCCGGCGTCCCTGCGGAGGCAACAAAAAACACACTGACCGTCGCGTACAACGATAGTGCGGCAGTTGAGCGATTGTTTCAGACATACCCCGACGAGATCGCGGCAATCATTGTTGAACCCGTCGCCGCGAACATGGGGCTGGTACTACCACTCCCCGGCTACCTGGAGAAGTTGCGCGAAGTAACTAAACGGTATGGCGCGTTATTGATTTTCGATGAAGTGATGACGGGGTTTCGGCTTGCTTCGGGCGGAATGCAGCAGCGCGCGGGGATAACTCCAGATATCACCTGCTTTGGAAAAATCATCGGTGGTGGTCTGCCTGTGGGAGCGTATGGTGGGCGACGCGACATTATGCAGCAGGTCGCGCCTGTTGGCACAATGTATCAGGCCGGTACGCTGTCTGGCAATCCGCTCGCGATGGCTGCGGGTATCGCTACGCTCACCGAACTGGGCAAGCCAGGACAGTACGAATTGCTTGAGCAGAAAAGCGCGTTGTTGGGCGAGGGTATCACGAGGGCGATTGTCGATACAAAAGCTGAGGTGCAACTGGTTCGTATCGGGGCCATGTTCTGCTTGTACTTCACAAAAGATGTAGTAACCGATTACGCTGGCGCAAAACGGGCCGATACCGCACGTTTCGCGCACTTCTTCTGGCATATGCTCGAACGCGGAGTGTATCTGCCGCCATCGCAGTTTGAAGCGTGTTTCATCTCGCTGGCACTTGATGACGCGATGTTGGGCGAGACGGTTAAAGAGATCGAGCTAGCATTACGCGCGTAAGAAAGGTGGTATAATGGCAAGTTTCCCAACGGTACGGATGCGGCGTACACGACAAAACGAGCAACTGCGCGGTCTCGTGCGCGAAACTCGTTTGAGCGTAGAGCAGTTGATATACCCGCTTTTTATCGCGGAAGGCATCACAGAGCCGCGTGAAATTGGCTCTATGCCCGGTATCATGCAGTGGCCCGTGGAGGGTATCGCGGGCGAGGTGAAGCGAATTGCGGCACTGGGTATACCCGCAATCCTGTTATTCGGTATTCCTGCTATGAAGGACGAAGTGGGGTCGCAAGCATACGCCACGCAAGGTATTATTCAGCAGGCGATACAGCGTATCAAAGCCGAGGTTCCGGCGATGCTGGTGATAACCGACGTGTGCCTATGTGAATACACAAGTCACGGGCATTGCGGCGTCATTCGCAATGGTGATGTACATAACGATGAGTCGCTGGGACTCCTGGCGCGGATGGCACTGTCGCATGTCGAGGCGGGGGCGGATATCGTCGCGCCCTCTGATATGATGGATGGACGTATCGGGACGATTCGGCAGGCATTGGACGAACGTGGCTTCAGTCACGTCCCCGTGATGGCGTATTCCGCTAAGTTCGCGTCGGGCTTCTATGGCCCATTTCGTGAGGCAGCCGATTCGACTCCCCAATTTGGTGATAGACGCTCGTACC
>Ga0123338_10002713_pt1 | contig 16396 bp, 17 predicted proteins | sample grotaG_FD_89793 | JGI IMG/M metagenome (GOLD analysis project Ga0123338, IMG submission 89793) | Glacier valley bacterial and archeal communities from Borup Fiord, Nunavut, Canada, to study Microbial Dark Matter (Phase II) -... | ecosystem: Environmental > Aquatic > Freshwater > Ice > Glacier ...
ACAGCTTCGACATCCCGCAGCTCACCGACGGCATCGGCTTCGTCGTCATCGCGATGGGCGTGTTCGGCTTCGGCGAGATCATCTCCAACCTCGGCCAGCCGGCCGAGCACCGCGAGGTCTTCACCAGCAAGGTCAAGGGCCTGTGGCCGACCAAGCTCGACTTCAAGGAAGCCTGGCCGTCGGTGCTCCGCGGCACGGCGCTCGGCTCGATCCTCGGCGTGCTGCCGGGCGGCGGCGCGCTGCTGGCGTCATTCGCTTCGTACACGCTCGAGAAGAAGGTCACCCGCAACCCGCGCATTCCCTTCGGCAAGGGCGCGATCCAGGGCGTCGCCGGTCCCGAGTCGGCGAACAACGCCGGTGCCCAGACCTCGTTCATCCCGATGCTCACGTTAGGCATCCCGCCCAACGCCGTGATGGCGCTGATGGTGGGCGCGATGACGATCAAGGGCATCCAGCCCGGCCCGCAGGTGATGACCTCGAACCCGCAGCTGTTCTGGGGCCTGATCGCCTCGATGTGGGTCGGCAACGCGATGCTGATCGTGCTCAACCTGCCGCTGATCGGCATCTGGATCAAGCTGCTGACGGTGCCCTACCGCTACCTGTTCCCGGCGATCACGCTGTTCTGCTGCATCGGCGTCTACTCGCTCAGCAACAGCACCTTCGACGTCTACCTCACGGCGCTGTTCGCGCTCATCGGCTACATGTTCTACAAGTTCAGCTGCGAAGGCGCGCCGCTGCTGCTCGGCTTCATCCTCGGGCCGCTGATGGAAGAGAACCTGCGCCGTGCGCTGCTGCTCTCGCGCGGCGACTGGAGCGCCTTCGTCACAAGGCCGCTGTCGTCGGGCCTGCTCATCGCCGCAGCGCTCATGATCTTGGTGGTGACGCTGCCGGCGATCAAGAAGAAGCGGGAAGTCGCGTTCTCGGAGGACTGAAACCCCGTTGGAGCCCGGCGATACTTCGCCGATGAACTTCGACTGGCAGACGAGCTACCCGTCCACGCGCGTTCCCGTCTTCGCGCGCAATATCGTTTCCACCTCGCATCCGCTTGCTGCCCAGGCGGGGCTGCGCGCCATCCAGCAGGGCGGCAACGCGGTCGACGGTGCGATCGCCGCCGCTGCCGTCATGACGCTCGTCGAGCCGTGCAGCAACGGCCTCGGCTCCGACGCCTTCTGCATCCTGTGGGACGGCGAGAAGCTGCACGGCCTGAATGCTTCTGGCCCGGCACCGGCGGCTTGGACGCCCGAATACTTCCGCAAGAAGCACGGCAACGACGCGACGCGGCCGCCGATCCGCGGCTGGGATTCGGCGACCGTGCCCGGCGCCGTCGCTGGCTGGGTCGCGCTCTCGGAGCGCTTCGGCAAGCTGCCCTTCGCAGACCTGCTGGCGTCTGCCATCGAGATCGCCGAGCGCGGCTATGCCGTGCCGGTGATCGTGCAGCAGAAATGGGCGGCGGCGGTGCCGGTGCTCGAGAACGGGCCGGGCTGGGCCGAAGCATTCATGCCGCACGGTCGTGCGCCCGAGATCGGCGAGCGCTTCGCGTTTCCGGCCGCGGCGCGGTCGCTGAAGGCGATCGCGTCGACGCGCGGCGCTGCGCTCTACGGCGGCGAGATTGCCGAAGCGGCCGCGAAGCATTCGCATGCGAACGGCGGCTCGATGACCGCAGCCGACTTCGCCGACTACCGCCCCGAGTGGGTCGAGCCGATCGGCATCGACACCTTCGGCCATCGCCTCCACGAGATCCCGCCCAACGGCCAGGGCATCGCGGCGCTGGTGGCGCTCGGCATCCTGCGTCACCTCGACGTCGAATCGCTGCCGGTCGACGGCGCTGCCTCGCAGCATCTGCAGATCGAGGCCATGAAGCTGGCCTTCGCCGATGTCTACGCGCACGTCTCCGATCCGCGCGGCATGCGCTGCAGCAGCGAGGAGATGCTCGACGACGACTATCTCGCCGGCCGCGCCCGCCTGATCGATTCGAAGCGGGCACAGTGCTTCGGCGCCGGCAATCCGGTCAAGGGCGGCACCATCTACCTGAGCGCGGCCGACGAGCGCGGCATGATGGTGAGCTTCATCCAGAGCAACTACATGGGCTTCGGCTCCGGTGTCGTCGTGCCGGGCTGGGGGCTGTCGATGCAGAACCGTGGTCACGGCTTCGTGCTCGATCCGGCGCATCCCAACTGCGTGGCCCCCGGCAAGAAGCCCTTCCACACCATCATTCCGGCCTTCCTCACCAGGGACGGCCAGCCGCAGATGAGCTTCGGCATCATGGGCGGCAACATGCAGCCGCAGGCGCACCTGCAGACGATCGTGCGCATGCTCGCCCATCGGCAGCAGCCGCAGGCCGCGTGCGACGCGCCGCGCTGGCGCTTCAACCAGGGCCTCGAGATCAACGTCGAAGGCACGATGAACGCGGCGACCGTCGCCGGACTCGTCGAACGCGGCCACGAGGTCGACGTCATCGACGACAGCTACCAGGACTTCGGCGCCGGCCAGTTCGTCTGGCGGCTCGGCGACCCGGCCGTCGACGGCTACGTCGCCGCCAGCGATGCGCGCCGTGACGGCCAGGCTGCCGGCTTCTGACTACGGCGGCTGGCCGCTGGCCGGAGGCTCTGCCGACGAGGCCCGGCCGCCCTGGGCACGGAACGCGTCGTCCATGAGGCGCTCGGCCTCGTCGTTCGTCGCCGCCGGTTGGGCTTCGGTCGCTCCGCTCGTGCTGCCGAAGTGCGTGAGCGCCGGCCACCCCAGCACGGCCGCGATGACCAGCGCCTGTGCAGCGAGCTGGGGCAGCAGCGCCCGCACCAGCGGTCTCAGGGGAGTCGGCCGGCTGGCCGTGGCGCGGCTCATGACGATCGTGTAGCCGAGCGGTGGCAGCAGGAAGCCGGTCTGCAGGACGAGCAGCGTCAGGGCTGCGACCCAGGCGGCATCGGGGACGACGGCGAGCAGCGGCGGCATGACGATCGGCACGACGAGGAAGATCATCTCGAAGGCGTCGAGCACGAAGGAGCAGGCGATGAATCCGGCGAGCACCGCGAACAGCATCAGCGTCGGCCTCGCGTCGAGCGTGTGCAGGGCGGAGGCAACGAGCGCGTCGCTGCCGAAGGCGCGCAGTACGAGCGAGAAGGTGGTCGCGCCGACCAGCAAGGCCATCAGCATTCCGGTCAGGACCATCGCGTCGGTCAGCACGGCGCCGAGCAGGGCGCGGTCGAGCCGCCGCGACGCCAGGCCGCCGATGAGCAACAGCATGGCGCCGGTGGCGGCACCCTCGACGGCGTAGATCAGGCCGCTCGCCACCGCACCGAGCAGCATCGCGATGACCGCTGCGACCAGGGCGGCCTGAGCGAGGCCGAGGCCGCGAAGCGGCGCCGCGTCGGACCGCGCCAGGCCGCGGCCGCGCCAGGCAGCGATCGCGAGCGCAGCCGCGAGCACGACGGCACCGGGCACGAGCGCGGCGCGCATCACGTCTTGCGTGTTGACGATGCGCACCGCGGCGTGGCTCGCGTTCACGGCTTCGGTGTGTGCCCGCATCATCGCGTCGCCGAGCAGCAGCAGCACCAGCGACGGCGGGATGATGACGCCGAGCGTGCTGGCGACGCAGACCGTGGCCGTCGCCTCCGCAGGGGCGACGCCGCGTGCCGCGAGCGCTGGCTCGATGCGCCTCGACAACATGTGCAGGCTGGCGCCGACCGAGCCGTTCATCGGCGCCAGCAGGGCGCCGACGCCGAGCGCCGCGAGCTGTGGCGCGGCGGCGCTGCGCGAGAACAGCCGCTCGCCGGCGCCGTGCATCAACTCGGCCAGCGGCAGGCGGTTGAGCAGCGCACCGACCAGCGCGTAGAGCGGCAGCGCCTGCAGCAGGTCGTGCTCGAGCAGGCCGACGAGGCGCGACGGCAGGGCCGACAGCAGATGCCAGTCGAACAGGCCGGTCGCGAGGCCGAGCATCGCGAAGGCACTGGCGACGCCGATCAGCACCGCGTAGACCGGCAGTCCGGTGGCCACGATCGCGACCATCGCAACGGCGAACATGGCCATGCCGAGCCAGCTCACGGCGCGCTCCCGGTCGGCGCTGGTGCGCGGCCGAGCGCGAGGTCGAGGGTGGCCTGCAGCATGACCAGAAACGCGAGCAGCCAAGCGGCGCCGCGAATCACGAAATAGAGCGGGTTGTAGGTCTCGGGGAACGCCTCCAGCGACAGCAATGATCGCCACGTCGACGGCGTCGCCGTGACGACGACGAACGCCGCCCACGGGAGCACGCAGATCGCTTCACCGCAGCGCGCCAGCCGCTGCCGCCACGGCCGCCGCGACGATTCTGCCGGCAGGCCGGCCGCCATGTGGCCGCGCTGCCGCGTCGTCGCTCGCAGCGCCAGCGCAACGTAGAGTGCGAACAGCCACTGCGCGGCGTCGTTGGCCTGGCGCGACCAGGCGCCGGCGAGCTCGCGCAGCGGCCATTGCGCGAACAGCAGCAGCGCCAGCGGCAACACCAGCCAGGAGGCGATTCGCGTTGCGTGATCGAGGGCCGTTGCCAGCGTCTCGGCGAGCGAGCGAAGGCGAGAGCGTGCGGGCATCGTCCCTAGAATCGCACGCGATGCATGACCGGACCATTGCGGCAGACCCCAGCCGCGCGCCGCTCTGGCCCGGTCTGGCGCTCGCGATGGCCGGCTCGATCGCCTTCTCGGGCAAGGCGATCATCGTCAAGCTTGCCTATCGTCACGGCGTCGACGCGGTCACGCTCATCATGTACCGCATGCTGTTCGCGCTGCCGCTCTTCGTGGTGCTGGCGTGGTGGGCGGGCCGCGGCCGGCCGGCGCTGACGAAGCGCGACTGGCTCGTTGTCTGCGGCCTCGGCTTCAGCGGCTACTACCTGGCGAGCTTTCTCGACTTCGCCGGCCTCGCCTACATCTCCGCCAGCCTCGAACGGCTCATCCTCTACCTCAACCCGACGCTGGTGCTCGCGATCGGCGTCGTCGTGCTCAAGCGCAAGGTCGCGCGGCGCCAGCTCGTCGCATTGGCCGTCAGCTACAGCGGCGTGCTGATCGTGTTCGGGCACGAGGTTTTGTTCCTGGGCGCCGACGCCGCACTTGGCGCCAGCCTCGTCTTCGCCAGCGCCGTGAGCTACGCGATCTATCTGGTCGCCAGCGGCGAGGAGGTGCAGCGGCTTGGGGCCTTGCGCCTCACCGGCTTGGCGACCAGCGTCGCCTGCATCTTCTGCATCGCCCAGTTCCTGGTGCTGAGGCCGATCACCGCGGCGCTGACCGTGGCGCCGCAGGTGATCTGGCTGTCGGTGCTCAACGCGACCCTCTGCACTTTCGCGCCGGTGTTGATGGTGATGATGGCGATCGAGCGCGTCGGCGCCACGGTGGCGGCGCAGACCGGCATGATCGGGCCCTTGTCGACGATCCTGATGGGCGTCGTCATCCTCGGCGAGCCGTTCACGGGCTGGATCGTCGCCGGCACGCTGCTGGTGCTGAGCGGCATCTGGCTGCTCGCCAAGCGAAGGTAGACGCCGCCGCAATGCTCCGCCGACTCGCCCATCTGTTCCGGTAGCGGAGCGACATGCGCTCGGTGAGCGTGCACTACCTCGACTGCGCCTACTACGTCGTCACGCTCTATGGTTCCGAGGGCGGTGACCCCTGCGCCGAGGTCGGCCCGGTCGCAAGACTGGCCCGCCCCGATGACGCGGCGGAGCTCGGCCGGGCGGTACGGCATGGCCTTGCACAGTGCCGCTACGACTTCGCGTTTCCATCCAGTCGTGACGCCTGGACGAGCGTGCCGATTCCTCTGGTCGGGGCCACGGGCCTGAAGACGTGGGCTGCCGTGGCGAAGCGGGCGGACCATGTCCGAGTCGATGAGAAAGGCTTGAATACGAGACTGAGCCCGACCGCCCGCGGGCCTGCGCAGTCCTTCTATCCGGTGCCGGACCGCGACGTGTCGTTGAACGTCCCGACCGACGAAGACCTGGGAGGCGCGGTCATGTCCGAACTAGACTTCGCGCGCGCCAGGGAAGGCCCGGCCTAGCGGTGCGCCCTGTTTCGTCGGCGTCGCTTTGCGCCTTCGGGTGCGCCGCTCGTTTCTGACAACAGGAGTCATCGCATGGATCTCGGCATCGCCGGCAAATGGGCGCTCGTCTGCGCCGCCAGCAAGGGACTCGGCAAGGGCTGCGCGATGGCGCTGGCGGCCGAGGGCGTCAACGTCGTCGTCACCGCGCGCGGCGCCGAGGCGCTGGAGGCGACGGCCGCGGAGCTGCGCGCGCTGGGCGGCAGCGGCGAGGTCCGCGCCGTCGCCGGCGACATCACCACGGCGGCTGGGCGGGCCGCCGCACTCGCCGCCTGCCCGCAGGTCGACATCCTCGTCAACAACGCCGGCGGTCCGCCGCCCGGCGACTTTCGCGACTGGGACCGCGATGCATGGTTGAAAGCGCTCGACGCCAACATGCTGACGCCGATCGAGTTGATGAAGGCGACCGTCGACGCGATGGCCGGGCGCGGTTTCGGCCGCGTCGTCAATATCACGTCGGGCGCGGTGAAGGCGCCGATCGACATCCTCGGCCTGTCGAACGGCGCGCGCAGCGGCCTGACCGGATTCGTCGCTGGGCTGGCGCGCAGCAAGCTCGCTGCCCGTGGCGTGACCATCAACGGCCTGTTGCCCGGCGCCTTCGACACGGACCGCCTGCGCGCGACGATGCAAGGCGCGAGCGCCAAGACGGGCAAGACCGTCGATGCACTTGCCGAGGAACGGAAGCGGGCGATCCCGACGCAGCGCTTCGGCAACGCCGAGGAGTTCGGCGCGATCTGCGCTTTCCTGTGCAGCGCCCATGCCGGCTACATCACCGGGCAGAACATCCTCGCCGACGGTGGTGCCTACCCGGGGACGTTCTGAAGTTGGCTCTGGGCACCGGCTGGGCTGCTGCGGAACGCAGAAGAATCGAAAGTCATCTCAGCGTCGGGCGTTGAAAGGCAGTTGTCGACCCGATGAGCAGGACAAATTCGGGGTCGGATGACTGCATCCGATCGTCAAATGGGCCTGATCTCGATCTCCGACGGGACGGGCATGGGGTTCGGGCAGCGCTTGACCCACGCAACCGCCTCGTCGATGGAGGGCAACTCCCAGAGCCAATAGCCGGCTACCAGATCCCCGTTGAACGGCCCGTCAATGACCGTGCGCGCCGTCCCGTCGAAGCGCACTCGCTTTCCCTCGCGGCTCAGCCGGAGGCCATCGCAATCCTTCAACACGCCGGCCTTCTTGAGTTCTTCGTTGAAGAGCTCCATCGCGGCCATCGAATCCTTCATCTGCGAGTCGCTCATCGCTTCCAACCGCGCCTCGAGGTCGGGGTTGGACTTGACCAAAGTCATGAACTTTATGTTCAGCTCCTAGCGAGTAAGTGATGCCTCAAGGCGGAGTTCAAAGAACTCAACCTCGGCCATAGCTCAGGCTCGGGTACCAATCACCGCCACGCCCTTCGGGTGTGCTGTCGAGAATCGTCCAGAGCGGCATCAGGTCGGGCGCGCCGAACGGGTCCTGGCCTGGATCGGCGGTATTGCCGCCCATCTCACCGCTCCAGAAGTGACGAACGCTGCCGTCGCGCCGCGTGAAAACATTGAACCCCGGCACGTCCGCGTCGCCGGCGCTGACGTAGTCGCGAGTGAAGTCGTTGCTGCGCTACTTGGATTGAACATACTGCGCGACTGACTTCATGTCGTCAGCGGTCAAGTCCTTGATCACGCCATGCATGATCGGCGAGTCACGAAACTTGTGCTGGATGACTTCGAGCTGCCGCACCACATAGGCAGCATGCTGGCCGGCGAGTCGGGGGAATATTGAGGTCCCCTCGGCGCTCTCACCGTGGCACGTAGCGCAGGCGACGACATTGTGAGACGCGTCGCCCTTTTCGTAGAGAACCTTGCCGCGTGCGGTCAACTGCGCGTTGCCAGGGGTACCACGAGCGGATGGTTGCCCAGCGTAGTAGTGAGCGAGGCCGGCACTGACCGAATCGTCGAGAAGGGTAGCCATGCCCCACATGTAGTCGTGCGCATCCGCTTCTGCCCGCGTCTTGGCCTTGAATGCCTTGAGTTGCGCGGCCAGATAAAGCTCCTGCTGCCCAGCCAGGTTCGGGAAAAGGGGCGACGTGCTCACGCCCAAAGGTCCGTGGCAAGACGAGCAGATCGACGCGGCTACTTTTTGGGACGCTTGGTCGGTTCCTGACGAGTTTTCTTGCGCGCGCGACGTCGTCGAGGTTGTGAAAGCCGCTACGGTCAACGCCGCGATCGCAACGAGACCCAGACCGCGTGCTGGTCGGTCGACCGTTCTTGAACCCATCAGAAGGCCACCCAGAGGTTGAAGAAAAGGCTGTTGTTGTCGCGTGGGCTTCGTGCGGTGACGCCGTCGTATCCGGTCCCGCCCCCATTGAACTTCGAATACGCGACGTACTGAAGCATGAGCCGGACGTTTTGCAGCGGCAGATAGTCCAGCTCGGCGACGTAACCCCGAGAGTCAGGGCTGCCGTTGCCGCTTCCTGAAACCGCGCCACTCGGATAGAGCAGAGCGTCGGCGCTCCCGCCCGAGGAAAACCGACTGACGGTGACGCCGTATTGGTGCTCGAAGTAGTAGGTGGCCTTCACACTCGTCGTGTGGAGCGTGTCGTTTTGATTGGCCGTCAGACCCTGCGCGAAGCTGCTGGAGTAGTTCTGCTTTTCCCTGATGTAGCGCGCCTGCGCCGTAAAGGTATGCGGGTTGGAGATGTACTGATACTGCGCGTCGATTCCGGCGTCGGTGTAGCGGTCCGTGCCGCTGGCGGGATCGGTGTTGTCGACGTACCGGTTCACTCTCAGTCCGAAAGCGCCGAGCATCAAGGAATGGGCATCCCACTCCTTGTTGTAGGCGACCCGAACATACGGGTTGTAGCCCTTCAGGCGCGCCACGCCGCCCGGCGTGCCGATATCCTGACCGTGCCGGAGGACCGAGAACAGCCCGTCAGCGGTGCGATATGCGGTTAACTCGCCATACCAGGTTCGGTCGTAGAAGCCGTAGGCACCTATGCCGGTAACCTGTTGAGCAAGGGCACCTTCGAGTTGCGTTCCGGCAGTGGGGCTGACTGCGGTGGGCGAGGCGGTGAACGGAAAGCCGAACGCCGGCGTGCTATTCCAGACGTCCTGCGCGGTCGGGTTGTTGTGGAGGGTGAGGCCGTACAGAAGCTTCACGACATCGGCGCTCTCATTGCCCATGCGGCCGACCCAGCGCAAGTCGGTGTTGTCGATGCCGCTGTGGCCGACGCTGGTGCCATCCGTGTTGTAGCTTTCGGCGAACGTGTACTGAACGAAGGCGCCGACGTTATCGGTCGCCTTGCCTGCCAGGAAGACACTTGCTTGGTTGAATGCGGGCAGGCCGTTCCTAGCCGTCACCGGCGTGTTGGTCCCGGTACCGTCGTCGTTGTTCTTGGTCCTGGTTACTCCACCCAAGGCCATTCCGGCGAGCGGCACGACTTGGCGAACGCCAATGGTGTATCCGGAGAGCTTGAACCATCTACCGTACGGCGTCAGCTCGGGGAAGCTGACATGGCAAGCGACGCAGTTCTGTCCGGTTTGGCGAGCATAGGACGGTACCGCTTGGACTGCGGTAGCGGAGAGTGCGAGCGCTGCACCGAGCAATCCCGAAAGCAGCCCGCTGGTGGACGAGACAGATGCCATCTTCGGGCGCTTTCTTTCTGTTTTGAGGTACGAGATGTCGAGCGACGAAAAGCGAGGCGCGAGACGGGCATAGCCTTACACCTTATGCGGCAGAAGTCTGTGCGTCAGCGCACAAAGCAAAGGGAAAGGACCGGCCGATCCGGAGCAAAGGCGGCGTTGCCACCTTTCGCCCCCGACGCATATCGAAAGGTGCGCTATCCCGCCGGCATCGCGGCGCCGCAGTTCCAGCACTGCTCGAACGGCCCGTCGACGTGCTCGCCGCAGCCGTGGCAGAGCCAGTGCCGGTGCACCGGGTTGCGAAGCTCGTGGAGCAGGGCGCGAGCGCGCTCGAGCTCGCTGTCGTCGGAGACCCAGACCTCGGGCAGCGCCTGGTCGGGCGGCAGCTCGCCGGCGATGCTGCTCGCGTACATGCGCTGCACCGTGGCGGCGACGCCGGCCTGGCCGAGCAGGTCGGCCCACAGCGTGGCCACGGCGATGTTCGGTGCGCTCGTCAGGCGTTTCATGAGGGGCGCATTCTTGAGGCACGATAGCGCACCCTGCACGAGACGAGAGACCGACGTGACGACATCCAGCCCGACCATCCGCATCGACAAGAACGGCGGCCCCGAAGAGATGAAGCTCGTCGACCTCGCCGTCGGCGAGCCGGGCGCTGGCGAGATTCGCATCCGCCATGAGGCCTGCGGTCTGAACTACATCGACGTCTACCAGCGCACCGGGCTCTACGCGCTGCCGATGCCGCTCACGCTCGGCCTGGAAGGCGCTGGCGTGGTCGAGGCGGTCGGCACGGGCGTCGGACACTTGAAGGTCGGCGACCGCGCCGCCTACTCGGGCGGGCCGCCGGGAAGCTATTCGCTGGCGCGCGTGATGCCGGCGAAGAACGTCGTCCGCCTGCCCGATGCCATCTCCTTCGAGACAGGCGCCGCCATGATGCTGAAGGGACTGACGGCGCAGTACCTGCTGAAGCGCACGCTGCCGCAGGGCGGTCTCGCCGCCGGCGACTTCGTGCTCTTCCACGCGGCCGCCGGCGGTGTCGGCCTGATCGCCTGCCAGTGGGCGAAGGCGCTCGGCTACCGGCTCATCGGTACGGCCGGCAGCGACGAGAAATGCGCTCTGGCGAAGGCCAACGGCGCCGCCTTCGCTATCAACTACCGGACCGAGGATTTCGCAGCGCGGGTCAAGGAGATCACGGGCGGCGAGGGCGTCAAGGTCGTCTACGACTCGATCGGCAAGGACACCTGGGAGAAGTCGCTCGACTGCCTGCGGCCGTTCGGCCTGATGGCGAGCTTCGGCAATGCCTCGGGTGTCGTGCCGCCGTTCGCGGTCGGCACGCTCGGCGCCCGCGGCTCGCTCTACGTGACGCGGCAGACGCTGTTCACGCACGTCGCCACGCTCGAGGCGATGCAGGCGATGTCGGCCGAGCTGTTCGCGGTGGTCGAGAGCGGTGCGGTGAAGATCCACATCGATCAGCGCTACCCCCTCGCCGACGCCGCCCAGGCACACCGCGACCTCGAAGCCAGGAAGACCACGGGCTCGAGCGTGCTCATTCCCTGAGTCGAGGGTGCTCACGCTCTACGGCACGAAAGGCGCGGGCTCGGCGGCGATCGAGGCGGCGCTCGCGATCGCCGGCATCGCGCATCGGCAGGTCGACGCCGCGTCGTGGCAGGCTTCGGCCGGGCTCGACGAGCTGCGCCGCATCAATCCGGTGGCGCAGATTCCGACGCTGGTCGGCGACGACGGCAGCGTCATGACCGAGAGCGCTGCCATCCTCGTCGACCTCGGCCTTCGCCATCCCGAGAGCGGCCTGTTGTCGGCGCTGCCGCGCGAGCGTGCCCAGCAGCTCCGCGGCCTCGCCTACATCGCCGCCAATTGCTACGCAGGCATCGGCATCCTCGACTATCCAGACCGCTGGTATCCCGACCCCGACGACACCGTCAAGAAGGCGATGCAGCAGCGCGGCCGTGCCCGCCTGCACGAGCTCTGGGACCTCTTCGCCGACCAGTTCCCCGCGTCGCCGTGGCTGAGCGGCGAGCGGCTCGGCGCGCTCGACATCCTGGCGGCGACGGTGTCGAAGTGGAGCGGTGCCCGCGCGCATCTCGCCACGTCGCGACCGGCGTTCTCGGCGCTGCTCGCGCGCGTCGACGCCGATCCGCGCGTCGCCGCGGTCTGGGCGCGGCACTGGCCGGCGCCCTGACGGCGCCTCGCCGACGGTGCGCGCCTCGGGCTGGCTCGTCCTCGGCCTGGCGCTGGCCGGCGCCGGTGCGGCACATGCGAACGACGCCGACGATCTCGTCGTCCTGATCAACGCCTTGCGTGCCGGGCCGCCCATGCGCTGCGACGGCCAGGTGGCCGCGGCCGTTGGTCCGCTGGCACCGTCGTCGCCGCTGTCCCTGGCCGACGAGGCCAGCACCGGCGGCGATCTCGGCAAGGCTCTGCGCGCGGCCGGCTACCGTGCCGCCATCGCCACCTCCATCCTCGTCGGCGGCGCCGGTAGCGCCACCGAGGTCGCGCGCATCGTCGAGCGCAGCTACTGCGGCAGCGTTCTCGACGCGCGCTTCGTCGAGATCGGCGTCGCCCGCACCGGCAACAGCTGGCGCCTCAATCTGGCGCGACCGCTGTTGCCGCTCGACCTGGCGCCGTCGCCCGAGGCGGGTCGCGCCGTTCTCGAGCTCGTCAACGAGGCGCGCCGTCATGCCCGCCGCTGCGGCGACATGAATCTCGCGGCAACGCACCGCCTCGCATGGAACGGCGCGCTCGCCGCCGCCGCGCTCGAGCACAGCGAAGAGATGGCGCGGCTCGGCACCTTCAGCCACACCGACCGGGCCGGTGGCGGCGTCGGCGATCGTGCCCGGCACCAGGGCTACGCGTGGCGCGTCGTCGGCGAGAACATCGCGGCCGGCCTCGGCTCGCCGGCCCAGGTGGTGGCCGGCTGGCTGGCCAGCCCGGGCCATTGCGCCAACATCATGGCGCCTGATTTCGCCGAGATGGGCGCCGCCTACGTGATGGACCCGCAGAGCGAACTCGGCATCTACTGGACGCAAGCGTTCGGCAAGCGCTGACGCCTCCCGCTCAGGACAGGATCGTCAGCTCGGAGCGCTTCAGGAGGCGGCGAAAGCCGGTGTCGAAGGTGACGAGATGATCGCCAGCACTCCGAACCGAAGCTGCCAGCCAAGCATCGGGAAGGTCGTTTGAATGGAGCTTCGCGTCGAGGCAGGCGATACGAAACTCGGGCCACTCGTCACCGACTGACGGCATCCTGACGCCTGGACGGTCCAGTAGATCATCGACGAATGTCACTGCTTCTTTGGGCGTGGAAGGCACCGAGAAGATTTTTGGGTGACGCACGAGTCGCAGGAAGCTCGCAACCACCATCGGAAAGAGCAGCAACGCTTCTCCGTGGGTCGCATTCGCAATGGCGCGAGTCAGCCAGGCACGTGCCACTGCATGGTGCGAGTGCTCGGCCCGAGAAGCTGCGATGAGAACGTTGACGTCAGGCGTCATCGCCGTCGGCGGCATCGAGCATCGATCTGTTGCTGCACGGATCGATACCGGGCATCAGGCCACCCTTGCCGCGCACCACAGGAAAGGGCCGGATGACCTCGGCCTGGGTGCGGCGCGGCGCCTGGAGCCGCAATCGCAAACCTTCTTCGATCACGCGGGTAAGCGTCGTTCGCTGGGTCACCGCCAGACTCTTTGCCTTCGACAGCAACGCGTCATTCAGATCGAGTGTGGTCTTCATGCCGATGATCATACATATTTCTGTACGAATCAGCGCATCCCGGCCAGACCGGGCAGTCAGCGCGACCGTCGCACCCGCAGGAGCTCGTCGAGGATCAGCAGCACGGCGCCGACGGTGATGGCGCTGTCGGCGACGTTGAAGGCCGGGAAGTAGGCGCTCTTCCAGTGCACCTGGATGAAGTCGATGACGTGGCCGTGCAGGATGCGGTCGATCACGTTGCCGACGGCACCGCCGAGGATGAGCGCGAGCGCCCAGCCGAACAGGCGCTGGCCGCCGTGGCGCTTCAGCATCCAGACGATGAACGCGGCGGCCACGGCGCCGAGGCCGATGAAGAACCAGCGCTGCCAGCCACCGGCGTCGTTGAGGAACGAGAAGGCGGCGCCGCGGTTGTGGGCGCGAACGATGTCGAAGAACGGCGTGACGAGGCGCACGTCGCCCAGCTGCATCGTGCCGGCGATGACAGTCTTCGTGATCTGGTCGACGAGGACGACCGCCGCGGCGATGCCGAGCCACGGCCAGAGCGACGTGCCTTTGCGCGAGGCCATCGTCAGGCCCGCCGGGCCGCCCCAAGGGCCTGACACGCCCCCGTGGGGGGCAGCGAACGAAGAGAGCGTGGGGGCTGCATTTAAGCCACCGTGCGGACTTCGCCGCTGCCATAGAGGTTGCTCGTGCAGCGGCCGCAGATCGTCGGATGCGCTGGGTCGTGGCCGACATCGCTGAGGTAGTGCCAGCAACGCTCGCACTTGGGCGCTGCGGTCACGCTCGCCTCGACGAAGAACTCGGCAGCATCGGCGGTGTCGCCCATCGACTGGACCCGCGCTGCCGACGTGATGAGGACGAACTTCAGGTCGTCGCCGAGCGACTGCAGCTCGGCGAGCGCGGCCGGCCCGGCCTTGACGACGACCTCGGCCTGCAACGACGAGCCGAGCTTGCCGTCGGCGCGCAGCGCTTCGATCTTCCGGTTGGACTCGGCACGCACGGCGGCGATGCTCGCCCACTTCTTCAGCAGCGGCGCATCGTGCCAATCTCGCGTGTCGACGTAGGTCTCGACGAAGATCGACGGCGAGCCCTTCGGCCCGAACACCTGCCAGGCTTCTTCAGCCGTGAAGCTGAGGAACGGCGCCATCCAGCGCAGCATCGCGTGGGCGACGTGCCAGAGCGCGGACTGCGCCGAGCGGCGCGCGTGCGAGCCGGGCGCCGTGGTGTAGAGGCGGTCCTTCAGGACGTCGAGGTAGAAGGCGCCGAGGTCTTCGGAGCAGAAGACCTGCAGCTTCGAGACCACCGGATGGAACTCGTAGACGCCGTAATGGCCGCCTTCGAAAACGCCGCGCACCGGGTCGAACGTGCCGACGATCTCGGCCTGCAGCTCGGCCGTGCGCGCGAGCATCCAGCGGTCGATCTCGAGCATCTCCGCCAGCGGCACGGCGTCGTGGGCGGCATCGAAGTCGCTGGTGTTGGCGAGCAGGAAGCGCAGCGTGTTGCGGATGCGCCGGTAGGCATCGACGACGCGGGCCAGGATCTTGTCGTCGATGGCGAGGTCGCCCGAGTAGTCGGTCGACGCGCACCAGAGGCGGATGACCTCCGCACCGAGCTTGGCCGTGACTTCGTGCAGGGCCACGAAGTTGCCGAGGCTCTTGCTCATCTTGCGGCCGGAACCGTCGACGGTGAAGCCGTGGGTGAGGAGGCCGCGGTAGGGCGCATGACCTTCGATCGCGCAGGCGATGAGCAGCGACGAGTGGAACCAGCCGCGGTGCTGGTCGTGGCCTTCGAGATAGAGGTCGGCCTCGGGCTGGCTGCCGTCGTCGTCGGGCACGGTGGTGCCCGGGTGGCTGCCGCGAAGCACGTGCGCGAACGTCGAGCCGGAGTCGAACCAGACGTCGAGGATGTCGTTGCTCTTGGCGTAGTTCTCGGCCGAGTGTTCGCCGCTGCTGCCGAGCACGTCGTCGGCGCTCAGCGTCGACCACGCCTCGACGCCGCCGGCCTCGACCACCGCAGCGGCGCGGTCGATCAGCGCCAGCGTGTCGGGGTGCAGCTCGCCGCTGACCTTGTGCAGGAAGAAGGGCAGCGGCACGCCCCAGTTGCGCTGCCGGCTGATGCACCAGTCGGGGCGGTTGGCGATCATGTCGTGAAGACGCGCGCGGCCGTTCTCGGGATAGAACGACGTGGCCTCGATGGCGGCGAGTGCGGTGGCGCGCAGCGTCGCCAGCGCCGGCTCGATGGCGAAGACGCCGCCGGTCGACTCATCAGCTCGGTCCATCCGCACGAACCACTGCGCGGCGGCGCGGTAGATCACCGGCGTCTTGTGGCGCCAGCAGTGCGGGTAGCTGTGTTCGAGCGACGCGCTGGCGAGCAGCCGCCCGGCCGCACGCAACGCCTCGACGATGGCCGGCTGCGCTTTCCAGATGTGCGTGCCGCCGAACAGCGGCAGCGCTGCCTCGTAGACGCCGTTGCCTTGCACGGGGTTGAGGATGTCGTCGACCGCCAGGCCGTGGGCGCGGCACGAGTTGAAGTCGTCGAGCCCGTAGGCCGGCGAGGAGTGGACGAGGCCGGTGCCGTCGTCGGCGGTCGCGTAGTCGGCGAGGTAGACGGGCGCGGTGCGGTCGTAGCCGACGTCGACCGCGGCGAGCGGGTGATGGAAGCGCAGGCCGTCGAGCCGCGCGCCCGGCGCGGTGGCGACGACGCGACCGTCGATGCCGTAGCGAGCCAGGCATTTGTCGACCAGCGCTGCGGCGAGCACGAGGAGCCCCTTCGGCGTGTCGACGAGGGCGTACTCGAGCGTCGGGTTGAGGTTCAGTGCCTGGTTGGCCGGGATCGTCCACGGCGTCGTCGTCCAGATGACGGCGAACGCTTCCTTGTCGAGCGAGGGCAGACCGAACGCTGCCGCGAGGGCTGCCGGATCGGCGGCGAGGAAGGCGACGTCGATGCTGGTCGATTTGCGCTCGGCGTACTCGATCTCGAACTCGGCCAGCGACGAGCCGCAGTCGAAGCA
>Ga0123338_10002720_pt1 | contig 16382 bp, 15 predicted proteins | sample grotaG_FD_89793 | JGI IMG/M metagenome (GOLD analysis project Ga0123338, IMG submission 89793) | Glacier valley bacterial and archeal communities from Borup Fiord, Nunavut, Canada, to study Microbial Dark Matter (Phase II) -... | ecosystem: Environmental > Aquatic > Freshwater > Ice > Glacier ...
AGGTCGACGTCCCACTGGTTCGAATGACCAAGCGGCTGTAGCGGCCCGCTGAAACGTCGTTGCTCGGGGTACGGCCCGTGCGAGCCACTCCCGGTCTGCAAAAAACCGCCCGCGCAAAGCCGGCCCAAGGTTGTCGACGACGCTTTGCCCGGGAAAGATGGTCGGGGAGACAGGATTCGAACCTGCGACCCTCTGGTCCCAAACCAGATGCGCTACCAGGCTGCGCCACTCCCCGACTGGTCGAAATCGCTTCGGCGCTCTCGACAAACATCCAATAACAGACAACGGGCGACGCGCCAACGTCAAAACCGAGCGCTCCGCCCATGGTTAATGGTGCCAGCGCGGCCCAGTGGAAAGTTTACATGGACATTGCTGCCATCTGCGCATAACAGCCGCGTCTGATCTTCCCCGAGAGTACTTCGGAGAGGCACGATAACCGCTGAAAGGCATCTTCATGGACCACACTAACGACAATACCGAACTGCTTTCGCTTACGGCGGATATCGTCAGCTCGCATGTCTCGAACAATTCGGTCGCGGTATCCGATCTTCCGGGCTTGATCAGCAACGTTTACGCGGCACTTGCCGGGTTGGGCGGCGTTCCTGCCCCCGTACAGGTCCAGCAGGAGCCGGCGGTTTCAATTCGCGCATCGATCAAGCCGGATTACATCGTCTGCCTCGAGGACGGCAAGAAGCTCAAGATGCTCAAGCGTCACCTGATGACGAGCTACGGCATGACGCCCGATGCATATCGCGCCAAGTGGAACCTGCCGAGCGACTATCCGATGGTCGCGCCCAACTACGCCGAACGGCGGCGTTCGCTCGCGATTCGGATCGGACTCGGCAACAAGCGCGTTCCCGTCGACGAGCCCGCACAGGCCGCTGCTCCCGCCAAGGCGCCACGAGCCCCACGCAAGGCCACCGCCGCAAAGCCGTGACCGCGCCGCCGCGCTGGCGCATGCGGATCACAATGGCGGCGCTCTATGCGGTCGCCGGCTTCGCCCATCTGGTCACGCCGGCCGGCTTCGTCGCGATCACGCCTTCGTGGATGCCCCACCCCGCCGCCGTCATCGCCGTCACCGGGGCGTGCGAGCTCGCCGGGGCGGCAGCACTGCTGGTGACACGTTTGCGTTGGTTGGCCGGGGTCATGCTCGCGCTCTATGCCGTGTGCGTCTACCCAGCCAACGTCCGGCATGCGATCGACCATGTCGCGATCGGCGGACTTGCACTCGGCTGGTGGTACCACGGCCCGCGGCTGCTGCTCCAGCCCGTCCTTGTGTGGTGGGCGCTCTACGCTGGCGGCGTCATCGACTGGCCGACGACGCAAAAAGGGCCGCCCGGACAAAACCGGACGGCCCCCATTGCCGGTGCGGAACCGGACGTCAGATCGAGGTCACCGCAGTGACACAGGCCACAAGACCGGTCCGCGACGCGAGACAATGAGACACTGGATCACCTCCTTTCGTTGTATGGGCAGAGACATGCAACATCGCGGTGCCGTCGAATGATTGCAAGCCCCGCGACGATCCTTGCCGTCCGCGTCGGCGCGGTTCGCCCGCTAGGGCCTAGGGCGACGCCGAGCGGCTTCGTCAAGCATGCCGTCACCGGACCCGTCGCGGTCGATACCGCGGGTCTTGCCGGCGACGGACAGGCCGATCGCCGGGTGCACGGTGCGCCGGACAAGGCGGTGTATGCCTATCCAGTCGACGCGTACGCCCGGTGGCGCGCCCATCTGCCGCACCACGACGCGCAGCTGATGCCCGGTTCGATGGGCGAGAACCTCGTCGTCGCGGGTCTGGGCGACGACGACGTCGCGCTCGGCGACGTCGTGCGGATCGGCAGCGCCGTGCTGCAGGTCACCGAGCCGCGCCAGCCATGTTACAAGCTCGGGCTCGCGTTCGGCGACGCGGCAATGGTGCGCGCCTTCGCGCAGGTTGGCGTCAGCGGCTGGTACTACCGCGTCCTCGAGGCGGGGACGATCGCCGCCGGCGATTCGATCAAGCGCGTTGCGCGACCCAATCCCGGCTGGACCGTCGCGCGGCTGTTCGCGCTGATCGTTGGCGGCACCTTCACTCCTGCCGAACTAATCGAGCTCGCCGGTCTCGAGGGCGCATCTGCGAAATGGCGCGCCAAGGCGGCGCGGCGGGCGGCGCGCGTCGCACGATCGCCGGTGGGCCCGGAGGGATTCGAACCCCCAACCAAGCCGTTATGAGCGGCCGGCTCTACCGTTGAGCTACAGGCCCCCGCGGCATCTTCGGGCGGTAGCGCCCGTCGCCGCCCGCGGCAAGCGGATCAGGCGACGGCGTGGCGGCGCTCCTCGGCCGGCTCGGCGAGCCCGTCGTGCGCGAGGAAGCGTTCGGCCTCGAGTGCGGCCATGCAGCCCATCCCCGCCGCAGTGACGGCCTGGCGGAACACCTTGTCGCGGACGTCGCCTGCGGCGAACACGCCCGGAACCGAGGTCGCCGTCGAATCCGGCGCGGTGACGATGTAGCCTTCGTCGTCCATCGCGACCTGCCCGGCGAAGAGGGCGGTCGCCGGAACATGGCCGATTGCGACGAACAGCCCGTCGACCGGCAGCCGCCGCGCAGCCCCCGAACGCGTATCGAGAAGGTCGAGCGCGGTGACGCCGAGTGGAACGTCGGTCCCCTCGACTGCCCCGACCTCGGTATTCCAGATGACTTCGACCTTGGCATTTGCGAACAGTCTTGCCTGGTTGGTGCGGTCGGCGCGCAATGCTTCGCGGCGGTGGATCAGATAGACCTTGGCGGCGAAGTTGGTGAGGAACAGTGCCTCCTCGACCGCGGTGTTGCCACCGCCGACGACCGCGACGGTTTTCCCACGGAAGAAGAACCCGTCGCACGTCGCGCACGCCGACACGCCGAAACCGCGGTAGCGCGTCTCCGAATCGAGGCCGAGCCACCGCGCCTGTGCACCCGTCGCGATGACGACGCTTTCGGCCCACAACCGCCGGCCGCTGTCGAGGGTAACTGCAAAGGGTCGCGCGCCGAGATCGACGGCGGTGACGATGTCGCTGACGAGATCGACGCCGACGTGCCGCGCCTGCGCCGCCATCCGCACCATCAGGTCGGGGCCGAGCACGCTGACATCGCCCGGCCAGTTCTCGACATCGGTGGTAATCGTCAGCTGCCCGCCCGGCTGCAACCCCTCGACGAGGACCGGGTCGAGCGCGGCGCGCGCGGCGTAGATGGCGGCGGTATATCCCGCCGGGCCGGAGCCGAGGACGAGAAGCTTGACAGTCGGATCGCTCATGCGTGCTATGTAAACTACGCCAGCGCATGCGCAACTGTTGCGGGCCCGTGAAACTTTCTCATAGCCAAGTGCGTCAAAACGTTGCAATGATTGCGTGATGCACCGATCGCGCCTCCAGCTCGACCCGATCGACCGGGTCATCCTGAAGAACCTGCAGGCCGAGGGCCGCATCACCAACGTCGAGCTCGCGGACCGCGCCGGGTTGACCGCCCCGCCGTCGCTGCGCCGCGTGCGCGCGCTTGAAGAGGCCGGCATCATCCGCGGCTATCACGCCGATCTCGACTCCGAGGCGCTTGGCTACACCATCACCGTTTTCGCGATGGTCAGCCTCAAGAGCCAGGCCGAGGACGACCTGCGCGCATTCGAGCAACACGTCGCCGCCCTGCCGCAGGTCCGCGAGTGTCATATGCTCAACGGCGACATCGATTTCATCCTCAAGGTCGTCGCGCATGACCTGCAGGAGTTCCAGCGCTTCCTGACGCGCGAGCTGACCGCCGCGCCCAATGTCGAGCACGTCCGCACCTCGCTGACGATCCGGACGTCAAAGGTGCTGCCGGGGGTGCCGGTGGAGACCTGACGCGCCCGACGTTCACGGGAGGATTGCTCTTCGCAATCGTCCCGTGAACGCGAGTCGCGCAAGGCAGGCCGGCGGGTCGCGCGATCTTCGCGCCCGAACCCGTCCGACGACGCGGCTTTGCCGAGACGAGCCTGCCTTCAGGAAAGAAAGAGCGACGGGCAAAGCCCATTTCGCCGGACAGGTTCGACGGGAAAGTCCAGCGGCCCCGCCGTCCGGTTTTCGCACGAGTCGGCGCGTAAGGCGGAAATCGCTGAAGATGCAAATTCCGCCTTACGCGCCGGCCGCTCAAAACTTAAATCGCGCGCCGATGCGGATCAGGTAGAGCGACTGCGAAAAGTTGACCGTCTGCGTAGGGTCCGAATAGCTCGAGTAGCGGTAAGTCGCGCACGGATCGGTCTGCGTCTTGGCGACGACGCCGGCCGCCGAGACACAGGACACCTGAACGACCTGCGCCGTCTGACCTCCGACCTGATAGAGACCGCCCCAGTTCTTGTTGAGCAGGTTGGGGAAGTTGAGGATATCGCCGAACAGGGACACGCGCGACCGGCCGACAAACGTTGGAATTTCCTGCTCGAGGTGAAGATCTAGCTGCGTGTTGGCGCGCGAACGGGCGATATTCTTGTCGGCGATCCGGCCGCGATATTTCTTCAACAACGACGTATTGATCAGATTGTCCAACGAACTCTGGGTCGCTGGCGTGTCGTAGCTGACAATCGGGTCGCTCGGGCCGGTCGGGACATACAGCAGGAAGTTCGAGGCCAGCGTGCCGAATACCGCAGCGCGGCTGGTTCCCGCGCTGTCACCCATGGTGAAGCTGTATGGCCGCCCGGCTCGGGTTTCGCCGAACAGCTGCAGCACGGTACGGTAGTCGCGGAAGAAGGCGTGATCGTAGCCGACGCCGTAGCGGAACGACCACTTGGTCTGGTCCGCCGACGTGCCGTACGCCGGGTTGTTCGGATCGTTGAACAGCTGGCCGGCATACAGGCCACCGGCGATCGACGACGCCGCGTTCGAGACGTCCTTGACGTCCTGATAGGTATAGGCCCCCGACAGCGACAGGCCGAAATCGAAGGTCTTGTCGAAACTGACGACGGCGATGTGGCTGCGGCCCTGCGGGGTATTGGTGATCTGCGTGTCACCGTTGTTGTCGGACAGCTGCGGACCGATACCGAGGTTACCCGTCGCACCCGGCGTCGGGCGGAAGGTGTACCGCGGGCGGCCGTCGGGCAGCACGCCGTTTTGAATCGATCGCAGATCGGTATAGGCGATCGACTCGATCGTCTTGTTGAACAGATAGTCGGCGTGGAAATTAATCCCGCGGAACGTGTAGTCGGCTGACAGGGTGATCCGGTGGAAGGTCGGCAAACGGAAGCGCGGATCGACCGATGCCGTCAGCGAGGTCAGCGAGGCACCGCCACTCGACAGATAGCTGTTGACCACCCCAGGGATCGAGGTTCCCGTCACGCCGTTCAGGCCCGCCGTGCATATCGCGGTCGGTGCGCCGTTGCACGCGGCCGTCGCCAGCGACCCCGGAACGCCGGGCGAGCCGAGCGTTGCCGCGGTGCGGGTGAAAGTCAGCTGGTTCTGGATCGCGCCGGTGTTCGAATAACTGTTCGAAACGTAGATATCGGGGGTGCCACCCCCGAAGATCCCGTAGCCGCCGTGGAACGACAGCCGCGTGTTCGGCTTGTAATCGACTGCGAGCCGCGGCTGGATTGCAAACAGCCCGCCGAAGGCCTTGGCATTGGTGAAGCCGTAGCGATTGACGAAATTTTGGTTCACCAGGATTGCATTGTAATTCTGGTCGAGGTCATAGCGTAGACCGGCGGTCACCCGGAGGACGTCGTTGATCTTCCAGTCGTCCTGCAGACCGAAAGTATATTGGCCGTACTTAAAGTTTGAAAAAGTATCGCTGGCATTCAGCGTGGTCGCGTTGCCGTAGAAGAACTGGCTCGCGTTCTGCGCCTTGAAGTCGGCGATCGAGTCGAAATAATAGGTTCCGGCATTGTCCGGAAGGAAGGCGTTGGTCGTGCGGTTTTCCGCGTATTCGATCAAACCCTTGAATGCGTGGTTGCCGGCCTGGTAGCGAAGCAGGAACGAACCATCGTAGGTGTCGGTGAACAGCGCGTTGATTTGCCGGAAGCGGTCCGGGCCGAGGGCGACGACCGGGTTGCCGTTACCGCACGAAGTCGCGCTGTCCGACGATCCGCCAATGACGAGGCTGACCGGCGCGGTGCAGACCCGGAACTGCGAAAAGCCGCGGCCGAGCTCAGGATCCTGCCCGCGCCTGTTCGAGCGATAGATGAAGCGGGTTTCGGTCGAGAAGCGGTCGGACCAATCGGAGTTCAGCTGGACGATGCCGGCCCGCTGCAACTCGCTCAACTTATAGGCATCCGACGACAGGCCGATCGACGGCCGCTGCGTGCTGTTGCTGCTGTTCTGGGGATTGTCGGTCGAATCGTAGGCATTGATGAACGAGAACGACAATTTCTGACGGTCGGTGACGTTCAAGTCGGCGCGGACGGCGAACTTTTCATCGACGTTGTTAGTGATCGGCAGGATGACGCCGGCGTTATAGTTATAGACGTTCTTGGCGATCGACTGGACATCGGTGACGTTCTGATTGGTAAGGTTCGGCACGGCGGCAACCGACCCCGGTGTCAGCGGCCGCGGATCCTTGTTCTTCTCGTACGACCCCATGATGAACAGCTTGTCCTTGACGATCGGTCCGGACACCGTCGCGCCGTAGGTCGGGCTACGGTAGTGCGCAGTCGGGATCGTCTGCGCCCCGATCGTGTCGCCCTGCAGGCCGCTCGTGCTCAGCGAATAGAAGCCGTTAACGTGATAATCGTTGGTTCCCGCGAGCAAGGTGGTGTCGATGACGCCGCCCTGGAAGTTCGATTGACGGATGTCGGTGTCGGCGACACTGATCGTGACGTGGTCGAGCGCGTCGTACGGCACCGGGCCGCGGCGGGTCGGGCTGGCATCGGGGTTGAGCCCGAAGGTGTCGCCGACCTGCGCACCGTTGATCGTGAAACGATTGAAGCGCGGGTTGGTCCCGGCGATCGACACCGCGCCGAACTGGCCGTTCGACCGATCGAGCTCGGCGAACGGCGAGCGGCGCTCGACGTCGCGCAGGTCGCGGTTGATCGACGCGACCTTGGAGATTTCGACGTTGTTCAGGGTCGTCGCCGGGCCGTTCGTCACGATGCCCGCGCGCTTGATCGACGAGGCGGTGACGACGATGTCGTCGTCGCTCGCGACATCGACCGGCAGGTCGTAAGGCGCGCCGACTTCGAGGAAGATGTCGGTGACGGTCGCCTTGCCCGCGGTCGAGGCGACGGCAACGGTGTAGGGACCGCCCGAGCGCAGACCGCTGACGTTGAAGCCGCCCGAAGCGTCGGTGGTCGCGCGGCTGACTGTTCCCGATGGAACGTTGGTGATCGTCAGCTGGGCATTGGCGACCGGCGCCCCCGCGTTCTGCACCGACCCGCGGATGATCGCGGTGGTCTCCTGCGCGTATACCGCCGGCGCCGATGCCAGCGCGATCGCCGTGACCGACGCTCCCAACCACAACTTACGCATGTGTCCACTCCACCCCTGTACCGCGGCGGAATCGCCGCGACCGACGAGCGGCTATCTGGCGGCACGAGATGACGTTTCGGCGTCAGTTTTGCTGGGCTGCGATGACGGCAGCCGCTTGTTGCACTGCAGCAACACAGGCGGGAACGTGGGCGATGACGGGCTCGAACCGCCGACATCTTCCGTGTAAAGGAAGCGCTCTACCAACTGAGCTAATCGCCCGCGGGATGCCGATACCGTGCAACTCGGCCGTTGTCATGCGCGACGGTTCCGGGCGATAAGACGCGCAGGGGAGACCGCAATGATTCAGCGCCTGCTGCTCAGCCACCCACGAACAGTGGGCGAAAGCTATTTCGAGCATATGGCCGCAAGCCTGCGGACCGCATCCCGGCTGTTCGCCGCGGCGGCCGCGTGCGTCGTCCACGCCGTCGTCCCCGGGTTGTGCACCACGACGGCAAGCAGCGCCATCCTCAAGCTTCACGGCGAAATCTACCCGCGCCGCTTCGACCAGCCCACGCTGTGAGCGGGTTCGATCCGGCCCGGCTTGACCGCGTGGGCGCGTTCCTCACCGGGCGCTACATCGCGCCGGGCAAGCTCGTGGGGGCGCAGGTCGCCGTCACGCACCGCGGCGAGCCCGCTTATGCGGTTACGCTTGGCCACGCCGACCGCAAGCGCGCCGTTCCGCTCGCCGACGACACCATCTTCCGCATCTATTCGATGACCAAGCCGGTCACGAGCCTCGCGTTCATGATGCTCGTCGAGGAGGGGCTGGTCGCGCTCGACGATCCCGTCCACCGCTTCATCCCGGCATGGAAGGGGCTCGGCGTGTTCGCCGCCGGAACCCGCGCCACGGGCTTCGCGACGACGCCGACCTCCGCGCCGATGCGCATGGTCGACCTGCTGCGCCATACCGCGGGGCTCACTTACGGCTTCCAGAACCGCACCAACGTCGATGCTGCCTACCGCCAGCTGAAGATCGGCGAGATGGAGAAGGCGGGCGATCTCGACGGCTTCATCGCCGCACTCGCCAAGCTGCCGCTCGAGTTCTCGCCGGGCTCCGCATGGAATTATTCGGTCGCGACCGACGTGCTCGGCTACCTCGTCGGGCGCATCGCGGGCGAGCCGTTCGAGGCGTTCATCCGGCGCCGCATCTTCGACCCGCTCGGCATGGTCGACACCGGCTTCCACGTCCGCGATGGCCAGGCGCACCGCCTCGCCGCGTGCTACAGCCCGACCGCCGAGGGCGGCACGGACCTGCAAGACGACCCCGCGACGAGCAGCTTCCTTAACGCCCCCGCGTTCGTCTCGGGCGGCGGCGGGCTGGTGTCGACGACCGCCGACTATGTGCGCTTCGCCGAGGCGCTGCTGACCGGCACTGCGGCCGACGGCACGCGCCTGATCGGCCGTAAGACCCTTGCGCTGATGACGGCGAACCATCTGCCCGGCGGCGTCGACCTGCCGGCGCTGTCGAAGTCGCTGTTCAGCGAGGCGGCGTACGACGGGGTCGGTTTCGGGCTGGGCGTCGCGGTTACGACCGACCCGGCGAAGACGCTGATGCCGGGGTCGAAGGGCGAGTATTTCTGGGGCGGCGCGGCGAGCACCTTCTTCTGGGTCGATCCCGTCGAGCATCTGACGTGCGTGTTCATGACCCAGCTGATGCCGAGCTCGACCTATCCGGTCCGGCGCGAGCTGCGGACGCTGGTATATAGCGCACTCGACTAGAGCCCCACCCTCTCCATCAGCGCCGTCGTCGATGGATCAAATATGCCGCCGGCCTCGAGCGCGTTTGCCATTTCCTTGCCGAGCTCAACGCCCCACTGGTCGAATGGATTGACGCCGAGCAGCGTCGCGGCGGTGAACGTCCGGTGCTCATAGAACGCCAGCAGGCTCCCGAGTGTGCGCGCGTCGAGCCGGTCGAGCAGGATCGTTGCCGACGGCCGGTTACCGGGAAAGGTCCGCGCGCGGGCGCAGGCTTCGTCGCCGTTGGTGATCGCCAGCGCCGCCGCGAACGTACGCCCCTTGAGCAGCGCGGCACCCTGCGCGAGCGCATTGCCGAGCAGCTGCCGGTGGTGGGTCGCGGCAAGGGCGTGGCCAGGTTCGCGGACCATCACGAACTCGATCGGGTCGGCGTGGCTGCCCTGGTGGAGCAGTTGGAACACCGCGTGCTGCGCGTCGGTGCCGGTCCCGCCCCACGTCACGGGCGCGGTCGGATAGCCGATCGGGTCGCCGTGCGCCGTCACCCGCTTGCCGTTCGACTCCATTTCGAGCTGCTGGAGATAGGCGGGGAGCAGCCGCAGACGCTCGTCGTAGGCGAACACGCCGCGCGTCGGACGCCGCTGGAACGTTGCGGCCCAGACATCGAGCGCTCCCGCGAGCGCGGGGACGTTCGACGCGAACGGCGCGTCGCGGAAATGGAGGTCGACCGCCGCCGCGCCCGTTTGAAGCGCTTCGAATGCCGCGACCCCGCACCGGATCGCGAGCGGCAGGCCGACCGCCGACCAAAGCGAATAGCGCCCGCCGACGGTCTCGGCGAACGGCAGGATCCCGGTCGGATCGATGCCGAACGCCGCCGCCGCCGCCGGAGCCGCGGTGACCGCGATGCAATTAGCGCGCGGATCGGCGACGCCGCCCGCCGCGGCCCACGCAAGTGCACTCGCAGCGTTGGTCATCGTTTCGAGCGTCGTGAACGTCTTCGATACGATCACCAGCCGCGTCGACGCCGGGACGCATCGCGCCAGCACGCGCTCGAGCGCAACTCCGTCGATGTTGGCGACGACGTGGACGCGCGGCCCGTCGCCGCCCGACCCCAGCGCATCGAGCAGCAGCGCCGGACCGAGCGCCGACCCGCCGATGCCGATGTGGACCACGTCGCGGACCGACGGGTCACCGCGCAGCGCGGTTGCGACGGCGCGAAGCCGCGCCTGCCCCGGTGCCGCGGCCGCGACCGCCGCCCCGCCGACACCGCGTTCGGCCGGATGGGTCGCCGCTCGCGCCTCCGATGGGTTGACGATCGCCCCCGCGAACAGGTCCGCTCGCGCGGCGTCGAAATTCCGCGCCGCAGCAAGGGCGGCGAGCAGCGCGACCGTCGCGGTCGTCACAGCGAGCTTGCTGAAGTCGACATGGATGCCGGCGAGGTCGTGCACCAGCGCTGCCCGCCGCCCCGACTCGCCCGTCACAAGCGCGAGGATGTCGGGATCGTGCCGCGCCGCCTCGGCGAGCGCGGTCCACGCGGCGGTGTCTGGCGCGCTTCCGTCTGACTGGCTCATGTCGCCTCCTCGCGGGCGTGTCTTAGCCGACCCGGTGCCGCCTGCCACCCCTGCGCGGTTGACTTGCCGCGATCGTCCCGCCACTCCCCGCGCGATGACGGCGAGCCCGATGTCCCCGCGCGAAATGCACAAGGCATACGCGGCGCAGCAGTTCGCGCGGCTCCGCCGCTCGCTGGGGATCGTGGCCGTGGCGATCGTCAGCGCGCTTGCGCTGCGGACCTTCGTCGCCGAGCCGTTCAACATCCCGTCGGGATCGATGCTGCCGTCGCTCGAGGGCGGCGATTATCTGTTCGTCGCCAAGTGGCCGTACGGCTTCGGCCGTTACTCGCCGCCGATTGTCATTCCGTGGCTGACGGGGCGGCTCGGCGGGCGGCTGCCCCGGCGCGGCGACGTGGTTGTCTTCAAGACCCCGTCGGACAACCGCACCGATTTCATCAAGCGCGTCGTCGGCCTGCCGGGCGACCGGGTGCGGATGACCCACGGCCAGCTCGAGCTCAACGGCACGCTCGTCCCCAAACTCCGGGCCCGCGACTTCGTGCTGCGGGGGTCGGCCGGCACCCGGTGCCACGGGCAGCAGCGCGCGGCGCGCGACTGCCGTTATGCGCGCTTCGTCGAGACGATCGACGGCCGCAGCTTCGCCGTGCTCGACCAGGTCGCCGACGGGCCACACGACGACACCCCGCTCGCCGTCGTGCCGCCAGACCACCTGTTCGTCGCCGGCGACAACCGCGACGACAGCGCCGACAGCCGCCTGACGACCGCCGAGGGCGGGGTCGGCATGGTGCCGGTCGACAACCTCATCGGCCGCGCCGAAGTTGTCCTGTTCTCGACCCGGACTGGCCGGATCGGGTTCGACCGCGTCGGCCGCCGCCTTTGACGATTCCCCACGACGATCTCGCAGCGTGGGCGCGCGACGTGCTCGGGCACGACTTTCGCGATCCCGGCCTGCTGCGCGAGGCGCTGACCCACGGCAGCGTGCCGGGCGCGAGCCACTACCAGCGGCTCGAGTTCCTGGGCGACCGCGTGCTCGGCTGCGTCGTCGCGGCATGGCTCTATGCGGCCTACGACGAACCCGAGGGCAAGCTGACCGCGCGCTACCACGGGCTGGTCGAGGGGCCGGCGTGTGCCGAGGTGGCGCGCGCACTCGGCGTTGCCGACCGGCTCTTCATGGAGAAAACCGCGCGCGCCAAGGGCCTGGGCCGCAGCGACGCCCTGCTCGGTGACGTCGCCGAAGCGATCGTCGCGGCGGTGTTCCTCGACGGCGGCTTCGCGGCCGCCGAAGCGTTCGTCCGCCGCCACTGGGGCAAACTGCTCGACGCGGGACCCCGGCTGCTCGTCGATCCCAAGTCGCGGCTGCAGGAATGGGCGCTCGAACGCAGCCGCCAGGCGCCTGTTTACGAGCTGATCGGCCGCGACGGCCCCGACCATGCCCCGCGCTTCCGCGTCCAGGTCATCGTCCGCGGCCATGTCCCTATCGCTGGCGAGGGCGCCAGCAAGCGCGAGGCGGAGAAAGCGGCCGCGGTCGCGATGCTGGCGACGCTCGACCGCTGAGCAGCGAAACGGCGCGCCCCGATGTGGGACGCGCCGTCTGCAGTGCCGCGAGGCTCAGGCGGCGGCGATTGCCGACCGGCGACGAAGCGCCGAACCGACCAGACCGAAGCCCGCGATCATCAGCGCCCAGCTCGTCGGCTCGGGAACGCCGGCGCTGAACTTGAGGTCGGTGAGGTTGTACGTCTCGGCGCAGCACGACGCATAGTCCGACGTGATGTGAACGCTTGAGAAAGCCGTCGTCGAGATGAAGCCGAAGAAGGTACCCGCACCTGCATCGTGCAGCGTCGTCGAGCCGTCGGTGACGTCGAACTTGAGGCCCTGGCCGAAGCCGCCGGGGGTCTCGTCGAATGTGGCGGCGAACGCCTTCACCGGGCTCGCGAACGAGAAGGTCGTGTCGGCGAGGCCGAAGACCGTCCGATCGTTGAACTTGCCGTTGGCGACATTGCCGACGGTCGACGAAAACGACAGGCCGGTCGCGAGCGGCCCACCCGAGAAGGCCTCGGTCGTCAGCGTGCCGGCGGCGGAAGTGAAGGCGGCGGCGTTGGAATAAACGGTGATGGACGCCTGCGAGGCCGTCGACATGATGGCGGCGATGGCCGCCGCGGCAAGAAGCTTCACTGGACTTGACCCCCTGATCGAAACGAAACCAGATGCGATCTCGAGTGTGCGCTATGCACGGATCATGCCAGCTCGCACAATCGTTCCGGGTCAGTCACTTGATCATCCCTCCCGGGTTCAGGATACGTCGAACTGTAAACCTGAGCGACACCGTAACGATTGTCGGGTTGGTCGGTGGCTGGACACGACGGGCGCTGCGGCGCATCTGGGCGAGGTGCCCGCCTCCTCCGCCCCCACCCGCTGCGGAACCGTCGCCGTCGTCGGTGCGCCCAACGCCGGCAAGTCCACGCTCGTCAACACGCTGGTCGGGCAGAAGGTCGCGATCGTCAGTTCGAAGGTCCAGACGACGCGCACCCGGCTGATGGGGATCGCCATCGATGGCGGGAGCCAACTGCTGCTCGTCGACACGCCGGGCATCTTCGCGCCGCGCCGCCGCCTCGACCGGGCGATGGTCCGCGCGGCGTGGGACGGGGCGGACGGGGCCGACGTCGTCCTGCTTGTCGTCGACGCCAAGGCGGGGTTGAAGGACGACGCGCGCGCGATCATCGACAGCCTGGGCGCAAGGCCCGAGCCCAAGATGCTAGCGCTCAACAAGGTCGACATCGCCGCCAAGCCGCGGCTGCTCGACCTTGCCGCGCAGGCCAACCAGCTCCTGCCGTTCGCCGAAACATTCTTCGTCGCGGCCGAAACCGGCGACGGCGTGCCCGAACTCAAGGGTGCCCTCGCCGCCGCGTTGCCGGTGCGCGCGTGGGAATACCCCGCGGACCAGCTGGTCGACGCGACGACGCGCCTGCTGGCGGCCGAGCTGACGCGCGAGCAGCTCTACACCCGTCTCCACGCCGAGCTGCCGTATGCCTCGACCGTCGAGACCGAGAAATGGGAGGAGCGGCGCGACGGCTCGACCGTCATCCACCAGCAGATCCTCGTCGAGCGCGACAGCCAGAAGGCGATCATCCTCGGGGCCAAGGGCAGCATGATCAAGGCAATCGGCGAGGCGTCGCGCGGCGCGATTGCGACGCTGACCGGGCGGCGCGTCCACCTGTTCCTCCACGTCAAGGTCAAGGCCGACTGGGCCGACGACCGCGCGGTCTTCCGCGACATCGGCCTCGACTGGGTCGAGTAGGCCCGACCTCGCCCCGGGCCGGCGACTGGAAATCGTTCTTTGTCTGCGGCTACGGCGAGAAGGCCGCGGCAGACTGCGCGCGCGTGTTACGGACCTGTCCGCTGCTCACTGTTCGTCAAGAACGCGGTCGGCAACATCGAGCAATGGACCGCGGCGTACAAGCGGATCGAGGCGGAGGAGCGGGCTGAGCCGCCCCTCCGCGCCCATATTAGTTCGGCTTGTGCGGGTGGTACCCGTAGGGATTTTCGGAAGACTTAGGAGTGTAGGGGTTAACGGTCCCCGCCTGCCCGGTGTATGGGTTGATATTTGGTTCACTTGAGTAATTGTTCAGGCGTGTCGTGTCGGGATTGCTTTGGTAGTGCCGAGCTACATAGGTTCCATCGGAGCGGGTATAGCCCCGAACCTCATGTGCCGTCTGTGCCGACAGTGCACTGGCCGTGGTGATGCCAATTACCAGAACGATTAGTTTTCGCATTTGATCTTTTTCATCTGTTTATTTGAAGGGCTCCCTTTATCACCCTTCGGTCCACAGACGAAATGAAATCAAACGGCCAGCCGCCCCTCGTGCAGCGTCACCACCCGGTCCATGCCATGCGCCAGCGCGAGATTGTGCGTCGCGACCAGCGCCGCCGACCCGCGCGCGCGGACCAGCCGGACGAACTCCGCCAGCACCTTCGCGGCCGTCGCCTCGTCGAGGTTGCCGGTCGGCTCGTCGGCGAGGACCAGCACCGGCTCGTTCGCCAGCGCGCGGGCGACCGCGACCCGCTGCTGCTCGCCGCCCGACAGCTGCGCGGGGCGGTGGGTCAGCCGCTCAGCCAGGCCAAGATCGGTAAGCAGCGACGCTGCCCGCGCCTGCGCCGCCGCCGTGCCGGTGCCGCGGATCAACTGCGGGAGAGTCACGTTCTCCGCCGCGCTGAAGTCCGGCAGCAGGTGATGGAACTGGTAGACGAAGCCGAGCTTGTCGCGTCGGACGGCGGTCCGGGCGTGGGCGTCGAGCGCCTCGACCCGCTGCCCGTCGATGGTGATCGCGCCGGAGAACCCGCCCTCGAGCAGCCCGACCGCCTGCAGCATGGTCGACTTGCCCGATCCGCTGGGGCCGAGCAGCGCGACGATCTCGCCGCGCCCCACGGTCAGGTCGACGCCTCGAAGCACCTCGATGGCCACACCGCCCTGCGTGAAGGTGCGGCGGAGGTCACGGACCTCCAGCACGGCGTCACTCATACCGCAGCACGGTCACCGGGTCGGTGCTCGCCGCCTTCCACGCCGGGAACAGCGTCGCGAGGAAGCTGAGGAGCAGCGTCAGCGCAACGATGCCGGCAACCTGTGCGGGATCGGTGAGGCTCGGCAGGTCGGTCAGGTAGCGGACGCTCGGGTCCCACAGGTTCGCGCCCGTCAGCGCCGACACGCCGCTGACGATCTGCGCCCGGAATGCCAGCAGCGAGAAGCCGAGCGCGAGGCCGAGCAGCACGCCCAGCCCCCCGATCAGCGTGCCGACCGTCATGAACACGCGCATCAGCGCCGCCCGGCTCGCGCCCATGGTGCGCAGGATGGCGATGTCGCGCGTCTTGGCGCGGACCAGCATGATCAGTGACGACAGGATGTTGAACACCGCCACCAGGATGATGATCGACAGCACCCAGAACATCACCGTCTTCTCGACGACGAGCGCCTCGAACAGCGAGGCATTGGTGTCGCGCCACGACGCGATCTGCCCGACCCTCGCGACGTGGGCCTTGATGGGGCCAAGGATCGCATCGACGCGGTCGGGGTCGGTCGTCACCACCTCGATCTCGCCGACCGCGTCGCCCATGCGCAACAGCATCTGCGCGTCGCTGAGCGGCATCACGACGAATGCCTTGTCGTAGTCGTAGATGCCGACCTCGAAGATCGCCGCGATCCGGTAGGCGACGATCCGCGGCACGCTGCCGAACGGCGTCACCGCGCCGTCGGGCGAGATCAGGCTGACCGTGTCGCCGACCTGCGCGCCCAGCGCCTCCGCCAGCCGCGCGCCGATCGCGACCGTGTTGCTGCCGGGAACGAGGCCGGCGAGCGACCCGCGCTTGACATTGGCGGCGATGACCTTGGTGCCGGTGATGTCGGCGACGGTCATGCCGCGCACCAGCACGCCCTGCACGCGCCCGCCAAAGCTCGCCATCAGCGGCTGCTCGATCAGCGGCGTGGCGCTGACGACGCCCGGCAGGCGGCGCAGCTCGGCCGACAGCGGGGCCCAGTCGGCGAGCTTGCCGCCGTAGCCCTGCACGACCGCATGGCCGTTCAACCCGAGAATGCGGTCGAACAGCTCGGCACGGAAGCCGTTCATCACGCTCATTATCGCGATCAGCGCCGCGACGCCGAGCGCGACCGCGATCAGGCTGATCGACGCGACGAGGAAGATG
>Ga0123338_10002727_pt1 | contig 16376 bp, 13 predicted proteins | sample grotaG_FD_89793 | JGI IMG/M metagenome (GOLD analysis project Ga0123338, IMG submission 89793) | Glacier valley bacterial and archeal communities from Borup Fiord, Nunavut, Canada, to study Microbial Dark Matter (Phase II) -... | ecosystem: Environmental > Aquatic > Freshwater > Ice > Glacier ...
ACGAACTTCGTTTCAGCCGCACCGGCCGGTTTATCGTGCAATGCTTTGTCGATTCCCGTTTGATAGCCGCTCCATTCCGGGACCAGATCCACATCGGGGCGCAGACCTGAGAAGTGAATCATCAGATCGCGGACGGTAAGATCGCTCGAGCCGTTCTGGAATTCTGGAAGATAATCGGTCACCTTATCGGCTAACCGGATTTTGCCGTCTTCAAAAAGGCGCATGATGCTGGAGGTGGTGGCGACCACCTTCGTGAGCGAGGCGCAATCGAAGATGGTGTCCATCGTCATGGGCTCTTTCTCCGGCAGCAAGGCGCGGCTTCCGTAAGCTTTCCGGTACACAATTTCACCGCGGTGCCCAACCAGCACAACCGCACCGGGAATTCTGCCTTGAGTAACGGCCTGATTGATTGCGTCGTCAAGTGCCGGGCCCCCGGGCCAGCCTTGCGCACAAGCGCCAGAGAATGCCAGAGCAGCGAGAAGGAAAAGCTTAGCAAGGGAAGACAAGATCCTTCTATCCTGATTCATTTCGAGGGATAAATGGCGGCGTTATACTCAGCGATTGGCTTACCGTATTCTATTCGCACTTTTTGCAGTAAGCTCCGCCGCCCGCGCGCAGACCAGTGCGGTGGATAGGGAAGCGGCTCTTAAGCGCCTTCGCGAATTTGCACGGACTTATGAGGCACGCCTGGAAGATTTCCGTTGCAACAAAGTAATTTCCCGCATCGCCACGCGTGTCGGTAAAGAAAATAAATGGAAGCACGTGGATGAATCGGAGGAAGAGATTTACTATTTGAGGCACCGTGAGCGGCGCCAGCTGATTACGATCGATGGGAAACCCTCACAGGGCCGCAATCGTTTGAAATACGGCTTCACCGTGGGAGGCGAATTCGGTCTGCTAGGAAATATTTTTTCTGACAAGGCTAATCCCGAACTGGGTTGGGACCATCAGGAGGGCGCGGCCAGCAGCCCCATTTGCGTTTTTCGGTACCACGTTGCTGAAACCGATGCGCCTCTGGTGGTGAGTATGAACCGGACCCGCGTTGAGCTGGGGCACCATGGCACCGTCTATTCGCACTGCGATACCGGGGTGGTGACAAGGCTCGATACTGCCAGCGATAGCGCGCCGGATTGGGATATCGAATTAAGCACCAGCATCCGGTTTGCGCCTACGCTGATTTCGAACAAACAGTTTCAATTGCCGCAATCGGCGGAAGACCTGAACCGCATCAATGGGCAGATCACGAAGGCGCTGGTGGTATTTCGAAACTACCGCAAGTTCGATGCGAGTTCCGAGATTACTTTTGATACGGGAGAGGAGACCCTCGGCCCGAAGTAGTACAGGCCCGAAGTAGTAACTTTGACTACTGTTTCTTTATCTGTTACAACATAAGGCTACTTGGGCAGCTGGGTGAGGCTGCAGTGTAATGGCCGTTAAGAAAAAAGCTATATCTACTAAGAGCAATAACACGCCGCAAAGCGTTTCGCATGACGGCGTTATGGTACGTCCTTCGCCCAAAGGCGAACCTCGCACCGAATCCGATAAGCAGTTCCAGGTTTTTGATAATGCCATGAAGCTGTTTCGCAAACAACAGTTCCGTGAAGCCAAGGCTGTTTTTGAAGAGGCAACCTCGGGACCGCAGAGAGAAATTTCACACAATGCCAAGTTGCACGTCATCATGTGCGAGCGCCGGCTGGGGAAGCCGGAAGTCTTTTTGGACACTCTGGACGATCACTACAATTATGCGATCGAGCGGCTGAATGCGCGCGACATGGATGTTGCCCGCAAGCACCTGGATTGCGCAATGCAATTGATCCGTCAAGATGGGAACACCTCAACCGATCATCTTTACTATGCGCTGGCTCTTTGCGCCGGTATTTCCGGAGATGCCGATACCGCCTTCGAAAATTTGAAACACGCCATTGAGCTGAATCCCGTAAATCGCATGGCGGCCCGCCAGGATTCCGATTTGGCACCGATTGCACAGCAACCGCGCATCCAGCAGCTCCTGTATCCGGAAAAGCAATCCGGTCCATTTTGAACTCGCCGGCTTGCCTCACGCTACCTGGATAACCGCGGTATGGATGGAATTCAGCCCCCGTTGCGTGTTGTCGCAATTGGCGGCGGCACTGGCCTTTCGGCTCTCCTGAAAGGTCTGAAAAAATATGCGCCGCTCGACATCACCGCCGTAGTCACAGTGACCGATGACGGCGGAAGTTCCGGCCGGCTCAGGCGCGATTTTGAGATTCTTCCCCCCGGCGATATCCGCAATTGCATGGTGGCGCTTTCTGAAGATGAGGCGCTCCTTTCGAAGTTGTTCCAATATCGTTTTGCAAGCGGTCGCGGTCTGGAAGGGCACAGCTTCGGCAATCTGTTCCTTACCGCGTTAACGCATATCACGGGTGAGTTCTCGGAAGCGGTCAAGCAATCGTCGAAGGCGCTGGCCATTATGGGTTCCATCTATCCCTCCACTTCGCGCAATGTGCAGCTCGAAGCCGAGTTGGTGGACGGGCGAATCGTGAAAGGCGAAACACGAATCAGCCGGAGTAGAAAGCGAATTGAAAGAATACGGCTGTGTCCGCGCATCTGCCGGCCGCTTCCGGAAACACTAGCGGCCATCGCCGCCGCGGATCTGATTACATTGGGGCCCGGGTCTCTCTTCACCAGCGTGATTCCGAATCTGTTGGTCTCGGGCGTTTCGAAAGCGATTGCAGAATCGCGCGCAGTGAAGGCTTACTTCGTCAATTTGATGTGGCAGCCCGGGGAGACCATAGACTTCCGCGCCTCAGACCATATCATTGCCTTGCAGAAGCACGCCCGCGTACCCAGGCTGATCGATTACGCCATCGCCAACTCAAGCCCGATTCATAAAGCAGCGCTGAAGCGATATGCCTCAATGGGGGTATGCCCGGTCGAGAATGACCTGGATACACTGCAAGCCATGGGCATCGAGATGAGGACTGCGGCGTTGATTGAGAAAGGGCCGCAGGTCCGTCATAATCCTGACGCGGCGGCCGCGGTCGCTGTCGAACTCGCGCGGGAAGGCCGCCGCAGACGAGAATAGAAGCTTGACCGACATGGAAGACGTTAGCGTAGTGATTCTGGCTGCTGGCCTGGGTACCCGCATGCGATCGCGTAAAGCAAAAGTGCTGCACTCCGCCGGTGGGCGCACACTGATTGAGCAGACCGTGCGCACGGCGTTGTCGCTGGCTGCGCCGCAACGCACATTCGTCGTTGTGGGCCACCAGGCGGAAGAGGTTCAGGCCGAGATTTCGGCGTTTGGCACGGGCTTCATTCATCAGGAAGAACAGAAGGGCACCGGCCACGCCATCCTGTGCGGGCGCGATCAATTGAAAGATCTGGGCGGATTGCTGGTGGTGTTTTATGGCGATTGCCCGCTGATTTTGTCATCCACTCTGCATACGCTGATCGCTTATCAACGCCAGCATGCGGGCGGCTGCACCATGTTGACCACAAAGTTGGCGGACCCAACCGGATATGGCCGCATCATCCGGACCGAAACCGGCGAGGTGGAATGCATTGTGGAGCAGAAGAGCGCCAACCGGGAACAGTTGGCCGTTAAGGAGATCAACGCGGGCGTTTACTGTTTCGACGCGGGCCTATTCTGGAAATATATCGACCAGCTTGGCTGTGACAATGCGGTGAATGAATATTACCTGACCGATATGATCGCGATCCTGATCGGGTCAGGCAACGCGGTACACGCGCTGAAGGTGAAGGACTCCGCGGAGCTGCTGGGCATCAACAATCGCGTGGAACTGGCGCTGGTGGACCACACGTTCCGGGCGCGTAAAATTCAGCAGCTGATGCTGGATGGCGTGACGGTTGAGAAGCCGGAGACGGTGACGGTGGACGCCGACGTTACCGTTGGCATGGATACCGTGATCGAACCGTTCGTTCAATTGCGCGGCAAGACTACCGTGGGTGAGAACTGCCGGATCGGCGCTTGCTCCGTGATTGTGGATTCTGAGTTATCGGACGAAGTGGAGATCCAGCCGTTCACCATGATCGGCACCTCTAAGCTGGAGCGCGGCGTGCACGCCGGGCCTTATTCGCGGCTGCGCATGGGCAACTATTTGGGCGAAGGCGTCCATGTCGGCAACTTTGTGGAGCTGAAAAAGACGAAGTTGGGGCAGGGAACCAAAGCAATGCATTTGGCTTACCTGGGCGATGCCGAAATCGGTGCGGGCGTGAATATTGGCGCCGGAACCATTACGTGCAACTACGATGGCGTTCACAAGCATGGAACGAAAATCGGCGATGGTAGTTTCGTGGGCAGCAACTCCACACTGGTGGCGCCGATTGAGCTGGCGCAGCATACCTACGTTGGAGCGGGAAGCGTGCTTACACATAACGTGCCGGAGGATGCGCTGGCAATTGGCCGCTCCCGGCAAGTGAATAAAGAAGGCTATGCCAAGCGGCTGGGAAAGCTGAAGACCTAATCGCGCTGCTCTGATGTGATAGCTGCGAGCTGGCCCTTCGCGAACCGGATCTGAATCTCCGAGTTTGGCGGAGCGTCTGCCGGGCTCTTCACCAACCCGGCGGCATTCCGCACGATGGCATAGCCGCGATCCAGGATGCGCAACGGATTAAGCTGTTCAAGCTTCGCCGTAGCAGTTTCCAGTCGCTGGCGCTTTTTAGAGATGAAGAGCGTTGCTGTTTGTGCCAGGGCGGCGGTACTTCTTTCCAGCCGGTGCCGGTCCTGTGCAAGGCGCGGTCGCATGTCGTGATAGCGAAGCCGCGCTTCGAGACCGGTGATTCTTCCCAGCCAGGCGGCGTTGCGCTTACGCATGGCATCGCGAAGGCGGGATTCTTTCTCATCCGTGCGTTGTAGGTTGCGGCCGATCTGCCGGTGCAGCAGAGTTGCCGCCCTATCGGTGCCAAGTCTGCCCACGCGCCGCGCACCTTCGGAAAGCCGGTATCGTACTGCCTGCAGCAGCCGGCTTTCGCAACCTGCGATGCGCGTCAATAGCTCCTCGCGCGTGCAGCAAAGCATTTCGGCAGCGGCGGAGGGCGTCGGCGCCCGCAAGTCCGCGACGAAGTCCGCTATGGTGACGTCGGTTTCATGGCCCACCGCGGATATCACCGGCACCGTGGAAGCCGCGATGGCGCGTGCCACCGCTTCGGAATTGAAGCTCCACAGGTCCTCAAGAGAACCGCCGCCCCGAGCCAGAATCACGATGTCGGCCCAAGGGTGGCGCGAAAAATACTCCAAGCCGCGGCACAGGTCTTCTACAGAAGCTTCGCCCTGCACCTGCGCCGGGAAGAGCCGGATTTGCAGACCGGGAAAACGGCGCTCCAGCACGTGAATCATGTCGGAGATCACGGCACCGCGCGGAGAAGTGACCATCGCGATGTGGCGGGGGAACTTGGGGAGAGCTCGTTTTCGATTCGCTTCGAACAGCCCTTCGTGGCGGAGCTTTTGTTTCAGTTGTTCGAACGCTAATTGGAGTGCCCCGCGGCCTTGCGGGTCCAGCCCTTCCACCATCAGTTGGTATTCGCCACGAGCCTCAAAAACATCCAGACGGCCGCGGGCCACCACCGCGATACCGTCCAGCGGTTTGAACTTCAGATACCGGTAAGTGGACCGGAAGCAGACGCAGCGGATTTGCGATTCCTGTTCCTTAAGCGTGAAGTAGGCGTGTCCACTCTGAGCCATTCGCAGGCCACTGATTTCGCCTGAAACGCGCAGGTCCTGGAATTCCTGATCGAGCGTTGCGCGGATTGCCCCGTTCAGCTCGGTGACGGTGAAAACGCGTTGTTCCGGAACGAAGAGTAGCGATTGCTGCAACGCTTTATTGTCTCTCTTTATCGAGCAGGGCCTGCTTGCGTTTCAAGCCCCAGCGATACCCGCTGAGCGCGCCGCCTTCCCGGACCACGCGATGGCACGGAATTGCCAGAGCTACCGGATTTGCGGCGCAGGCCCGGGCAACGGCGCGAACCGCCGTGGGCTGCGCTAATTCGCGGGCCACCTGCGAATACGAACGCGTTTCGCCATACGGTATCTTTTGCAATTGTTCCCAAACGCGCCGCTGAAAGGCCGTTGCCTGGATATCGAGCGGCAGCCGCAGCAGCCGGTCAGCGCCGTTCACGTGAGCCAGCACGGCAGCTACATAAGGCGAACTGGCTCTGGTTATTGTGGCTGACGAGAACTCTTCTTTGAGTGACTTTTCCAGTTCAGAATCGGTATCGCCGAACGCGATGGAGCAGACTCCGCGCTCTGTCTGCGCTACCAGGACGAGCCCCAGCGCCGTGCTCGCAATCGTGAAGCTGATCTGCGTGCCTCGCCCGTGCTTGCGGTAGGTGGCGGGGGTCATGCCGAAGTGCGCGCCAGCGTTCTCATAGACGCGGCTACTGGATGAAAATCCTGCGTTGTACAGCGATTCGGTCACCGGGCGGTCTTCGCGCAGGTCTTGTTTCAAGGCGGCAACGCGGCGCGATTCCGCATAAGCACGGGGAGTGATGCCCAGCGCGGATTTAAAGGAACGCTGGATGTGGAACGGGCTGTATCCCATGTGGCGGCCCAGCGAAGCTAATTGAAAACCCTCCGTGTGTGCGTCGATGTACCGGCAGGCGGCTTCCATCAGATTCGCTTCCGGGTGGAGCGCATCGGCGGGCCGGCAGCGTTTGCAGGGGCGGAATCCAGCGGCTTGCGCCGCGGCTGGAGTATTGAAATATTGCACGTTCGCAGAAAGCGGGCGGCGCGAGGGGCAACTGGGGCGGCAGAACACTCCCGTCGTTTTCACCCCATACACAAAAGTGCCGTCCTGAGAAACATCCCGTGTTTCAATCGCGTTCCAGTAAGCTGGCTCAACCGGTGTCATGGCTTTACGTTAGCGGCAGGCGCGGGCAGCTTTCTATCGGAATCTTGCGCGGCAATTCCATAACCTGACTTGCTGAAAATCTGCTGCGCTTCAGCGGAAAGAAACCACTCGGCGGCGCGGTGCGCTTGCTCGGCGTGCTGTGTACCCGCCGGTATGCCGAGTGCCTGATTCAGGGGTTCGTGCAGCGAAGGATCCACCAGCACTTTGTTGCCGGGGCTCTCGTTCACTAAAGCAAGTGCCGTGAAAGCCGCGTCCACGTTCGAACTATCGACAAACTGTAGAACGGCTCCGATGTTTTGGCCGTAGACCACCTTAGGCTCGACCGCCGCCCACAAGTGCAAACGGGAAAGCGCTTCGACCGACGCTTTCCCGTAAGGCGCAAGTTCCGGCTTGGCGATGCCGATTTTCCTGACCGAAGCCAGTGTCAGGTCCTCCAATTTCCGGATATCCAGGCGGCGCGGCGCATAGAGAACCAGCCGGCCTTGTGCATAATTGTGCACGGAATTCGAAAGCATCTTATGCACAATCTCCAGGTTTGAAACGTGGCTGGTGTCCGCTGCAAGAAACAAATCGAAGGGCCCGCCATTTTCAATCTGTTGTGCAAGTTGTGCCGTGTTTCCGAAAGTCGGCACAAGGGTGAGGCCGGTAGCACCGTGGCAAACCCGGGCCAACGTGGGGAAAATATGCGAAAGATTGCTGGCGGCGGCAACATGCAGAGTGCCGGCGGGGTCTGCTGGAGCCGAACAACCCGTGAGGGCCAGAATGCCGATAACTGTAAGTCTGTTCATAAGAGCACGGTTGCGAATCGGCGAAAGGCCACTGACCCTAGGATAATCGGACATGTCCAGAAAGCTGCGGCATCGCTCCCACCACGGTGCACATCCGGAGGATCAGAACTCCGCTCACGACGAAGACTACCAGAACGATCTTGAAATGCTTGCCTATCAATATTGGCAGGAACGGGGCAGCCCCATCGGATCTCCCGAAGAGGACTGGTTCCGCGCGGAAGCGGAATTACGCCGGCAGGCGGAAGCGGCCACCCGGCTCTAAGTGACCGTCCTTACCATTAACAGCGGTTCTTCCAGCATTAAGTATTCGGTTTACGCGGACGAGCAGGAAGTCACCAGCGGCAAGGTTGCTGGCGACGCCATGCGCGACCGGGATTCAGCCGTCGCCGCCATTCTTGATCAACTGCGCGGGGCGGGGCAATTAGACCGCGTTGCGGCAGTTGGCTACCGTGTGGTGCACGGCGGGCCTAACCACATCGACCCGGAACTGGTTACGGATGAATTACGAAACGAACTTACCGAGCTGACCGGACTGGCGCCCGATCACATGCCTGATCAACTGGCAGTGATTGCGGCTATCACCAAAGCTCTGCCCGATCTGCCGGCTGTCGCCTGTTTCGATACCGCGTTCCACCGCCGCATGCCGCGCGTGGCGCAACTTTACGGCTTGACGCGTGAACTGGCCGCGGCCGGCGTCATTCGCTACGGTTTTCATGGTCTCTCATACGCTTACATCGTTAGCGAACTTGAGCGTGAGGGCGCGCTTCCTGAGAGGTTGATTGTCGCTCATCTGGGCAACGGTTCCAGCATGGCTGCTATCCGCAACGGTCAAAGCGTGGATACTTCCATGGGCTTGACGCCGACTGGCGGCTTCACCATGAGCAGCCGGTCCGGCGATCTGGATCCGGGCGTGGTGCTGCACCTGATCAGGGCCCGTGGCATGAGCGCGGATCAGGTGAATCGACTGGTGACTAAAGAAGGCGGACTCAAGGGCCTCTCCGGCCTGACGTCCGACATGCAGGAGTTGATTCAGGCTAGCCCATCGAATGCTGATGCTGCTGAGGCGGTTGCCGTGTATTGTTACCAGGCGCGCAAATTTCTGGGAGCCTTTGCCGCGGCTCTGGGCGGCCTGGATATGGTGGTGTTCACAGGGGGCATTGGGGAAAACTCACCTGAGGTGCGCGAGCGGATCTCCGAGGGCTTAACAGCCTTGGGAAATCCGCCCGTGCGGGTAATGAAAACCAACGAAGAGTTGATGATTGCGCGCGGCACTCGCGCAGTATTGCAGGGCTAAGCGCTTAGCAGTTTATCCAGAATTGCGATCGCTTCGTCCACCTCGGCTTCCACCAGCGTGTAAGGCGGTAGAAAGCGGAGTGTGGTTCCGTGCGTGCAGTTGATCAGAAGGCCTTCCCGGATGGCGGCTGTGACCAATTCGGTGCATGGCTGTTTAATTTCCATTCCCAGCATCAGGCCCTGCCCTCTCACCTGGCGTACCGATTCGTGCTTCTCCTTCAGTTCCAATAGACGGTTCCGGAAGTAAGCACCTACACGACGCATTTGGGGCAGCAACTCATCCAGAATGTCGAAGAACTCCAGGGCGACGCGGCACGCAAGCGGCCCTCCTCCGAAAGTGGATCCATGCATACCCGGTGAGATGGCGGCAGCCGCAGCCTCGTTCGCGGCGATAAAACCCAAAGGCAACCCGCAGGCGATGGGTTTTGCGGCAACCATCACATCGGGAAGGATTACCGGGGCCATATTCTGGTACGCAAAGTACGTGCCGGGCCGGCCGACGCCGCACTGCGTCTCATCGAAAATGAGCAGCGCGTTAAATTTTGTGCAGAGTTCGCGGGCGCGCGCCAGATAATTCCGGCAAATGGGAAAAATGCCGCCTTCGCCTTGAATTACTTCGACGATGAATGCTGAAGTACGTTCGCTGAATGCCGCCTCCAGCGCGGAACAGTCATTTTTCGAAACGAACTCGACACCCGGAAGCAGAGGTTCGAAATCCTTGCGGTACTTCGGCTGGCCTGTGATGGAAAGCGCACCCAGGGTACGGCCGTGGAACGAATTCTCAAGCGAGATGACCTGGAATTTATTCGGATTAATTTTGGTGCCGTGAGCGCGCGCCATCTTCAACGCGCCCTCCACCACTTCCGTGCCGGTGTTGCCGAAAAACACGCGGTCAAGACCGCTGGCGGCGGCGATACGGTTGGCAAGCGGCCCCTGGAACTGGTGATAGTACAGGTTCGAGGTGTGGATCAGACGAGCTGCCTGTTCCTGAATAACCTTCGTGATACGCGGGTGATTGTAGCCCAGGGCATTTACACCGATGCCTGAGATCAGGTCCAAATAGGAGCGGCCCTCTGTATCGAAGAGTCGGGTGCCTTCTCCGTGCGAAAGCACCAATGGATACCGGGCGTAATTCTGTAAAAGATGAAGCTTTTCGAGCTCCATAACGTCTTGCATCCACTAAGTATAAAGGGCGCGCGCTTGGAACTCACGCGCGCCCCCAGGCTTAGGCCTTCTTGAACAGACCGAGCGCGTTGAATGTTGCAACAACACGGGCCACGGTCTGCGTTACTAGCGCCATCAGCCGGTCTAACGGCATTTCAGGACTCACCTGCTGTGTAGATGAATAAACGTCAGACACCGTACCCAACACGAGGTCAAGTTTTGCCTTTCCAGTGGATGGGAGCGGGATTGCCATCTCCACCGCCTGAACCGCCCCGAGAATTACGGGGAACAGCTTCAAAATCAAAAGTAAACTAACCAGTTTTTAGTACCTCCTTCTGGCTGGATTGTAATTGGTCAGGCCAGCCGTATGAAGGTAAGAAAAAGCGCAACTTACTGCAAAGAAACCCAAAAATAATTCTGTTTTTAACGTGACCGGGATTTCGAAATTAGCGTGGTGACTTATTCTGCGTCAGACGCATCGGTTCGACGGTCAGCGACAGTGCCATGGATGCCCATGCCGTGCCCGCGGCGGATATCCATTGATCGTGGCCGTAGGGAAATCCGCCCTCAAAATAGGGCTGTACCCAGATGGAGCGTGACTTTACGTGCCAAGAACCATCGCTGGCCTGCGTTCGCAATAGATACTTCACGCCTTTGGTATATACGGGGTCGTCCGCGCGCATGTTGCCCGCGGCGTTCAGGGCGTAGAGTGCTTGGCCCGTTGCGTATGCGTCGGAGCCCATGGAGGGCATTTGATTCCAGCCGCCATCGGCGCGCTGCGACGCGGCCAGCAACTTCACCGCACCCCGAACGGACGCTTGGCTTGCGTTGCCCCAGGCCAAGGCCATCAGGTGAAATGCACGGTCCTGCGTTGTCATCGGCTTCGAATTTTCAAGCCAGGCCACGGCGCGGGCGATGGATTTATCGGTATCCGCTTTCTCAGCAGCCGGGCCATAGTTCCGCAGCGAGTACATCGCCATCGCCGCGGTCTGGAACTCTCCGGCGGCCATCGGCGGGCGGCGGCTCTCAAACGAAAGCCAGTGGCCATCGGCGTCCTGCATCATTTTGATGTAGTGAACGGTGGCATCCGTATACTCGTCTCTCGGCGCGGCGTTGCTGCCGAAATCAAACAACTCCCACCCCATGCCAGGGACGCCGAACGCGGTCAGATCCATTAACCGTTCCGGGTTCAGGAAGTGCATCGTCTGCGGCAGTTGCGGAATCATTTTGGGGGCCGGAAGACCGTGATCGCGGGCAATTGCGGCTGCCGCTGAAGGCAGATCCTGAGCGTGGCAGGAATTGCAGCCGCCGATGCGAATAAAATTATGGCTCTGTTTTTCCAGCAGCGTAAGCGCGGGTTTGACCGCTTCGGCAACAGAACGCTCAGGCACCATAGCGGCTGGTGCCGGGGCAACACCCAACCGCATTCGCTCTTCCGCCCCGACGCCCAGCATGCGCGCGACTTCCGTGTCACCGCGCTTGGCGGCCAGCATGGCCGGTGTCTCATCATCGCCGCGCGCATTCACATCGGCGCCCTTGGCTAGCAGCAACTTGACGACGCCCGTTGGAATCGTGTCAGAACCCGCCGCGTAGCCAAGCGGCGAGTATCCGCGGATGTCCTGCACGTTCACGACAGCGCCCGCATCGAGCAGCAGCTTTACCGCTTCTTCATTACCTGCTGTTGCGGCGTCGGCGAGGGCGCTCTCGTTCTTCTTGGTCCGTGCGTTCGGGTCTGCGCCCTTAGCCAGCAGAGCGGCAATTGCCTCCGGGCGACCGGTGGACGCCGCAGCCATCAGGGCGGTGCCGCCTGCCGCGTTCCTGGCATTGACATTCGAACCTTTCTCAATCAGCAGGCGCATCCCTGCCAGGTTGCCGCGAGAAGCAGCAATCAGCGGCGTCATTCCGGTTAGTGTCTTTTCATTCGGATTGGCACCTTTTTCGATCAGAAGCCGGAGGACCGGAACCGCGTTCCCCATAATGGCTGTCTGATAGATTGCGCTGCGGCCGTCCACCGTCTTGGCATTCACATCGGCTCCACGGGCAAGCAGCAGGCGAACCTTGGTTTCATCGTAGAGCGACCACAGAAGAGGCGTGGATTTGCGGAGATTGCCGGCGTTCGCATCCGCACCATGATCCAACAGGACCTTCATGGTAGCCAGATTCCCGAAGCCGGCGGCGTGATGGAGCGGCGTGTTGCCGGCTTTATCTTTGGCCTGCACAAGCTGCGGATTTGCGGCAATCATCCGGCCCACGGACTTACTGTCACCCGAACGAATTGCGGAGATCAACGTGACCAGCTTAGGGTCCATGGGCTTGGCAGGCACGCTCTCTTTTACCTGAGTTCGAAAATCCGCGCCCTGATCGATCCACGCGCGCAGTACCCCGATCTCTTCATTCGAAAGTGGCCCGGTGGGAGGCATCTGCAAGCCGCCATCCCCGTTCACCAGCCTGCGGACCAGCTTGCTCGCGGCGCTATCGCCCGGCACAATCACAGGGCCGTAATCCCCTCCCCGCAGGGCGTTCTGACGCAGATCGAGCCTTAGGCCAGATTGCTGGGCGGTCTCGCCGTGACAGGAGTGGCATTTCTGCTCAAGCAGAGGCTGCACGTCCTTTTCGAAATCGACCTTGCGGTCCGCAGCTGGGGGCAACGTGGTATCGCCGTAGCACATTGCCACAGTGAGAACAAGAAATACTGCGCACATGTCAATCTCCTGGGGCCAGCCCCTGCCAGAACGCGTGTTTTAACGTCTGGCGTGAGGAGATCATACACCCAAATGGTCCGACTCCATCTTTTTTCTTGGGTTTCCATGCGAAAACGAAGTTGGAAACCCAGGTTTCCTGCCTTAATGGATGGTGCGGGTCTTGCGGTTCATGTAATCCATCAGTAAGTACTGGCCCAGGTTGTAGGGCGTAGTGAAATAGGCCTTGCCACGGCACATTTCAGTCACTTTCTGAACAAAGGCGACCAACTGATAATCCTGCGCCAGCATGAAGGTATTGATGAGAATACCCTGCTTCTTACAGCGGTTCACTTCTTCAAAGGTCTTGCTGATCACCAGCGGATCAAGCCCGAAAGCGTTTCGATAAATCCGCCCATCATCCAGCGTGAGTGCCGATGGCTTGCCGTCGGTGATCATGACGATCTGCCGCATATCCTTACGTTCCCTGGCGAGCAACTTTTGCGCTAAGATCAGGCCGTCTCTTGTGTTGGTGTAGTAGGGGCCTACCTGCGCCCTGGCCAGTTGGCTGATGTCAAGTTCCTCGGCGGAATCGTGGAAGAGCACGCAACGCAGACTATCGCCGGGATACTGGGTCTTGATCAGGTGCTTCAGAGCCATGGCGACCTTTTTTGCCGGCGTGAAGCGATCTTCACCATAAAGAATCATGCTGTGGCTGCAATCCAGCATCAGCACCGTCGCGCATGAGCTTTGGTATTCGCACTGGTGCACGTGAAGGTCTGAATATTCCAGGTTCAGCGGGAGCTGTGCGCCTTCGCGCCGCACGGCGTTAAACAGCGTCTCGGTGATGTCGAGATTCATTGTGTCGCCAAATTCGTAGAGCCGGGAGGAGCCGGAAGATTCGACGCCGGTTGCGAAATCGCGCGTATCGTGGCGGCCGAAGCTGGCCTTGCCTAAGGACCCGAGCAAATCCTTGAGCGTCTTAAAACCCAGGAAGTCGAGGGATTTATCAGTGACTTGGAACTTCGTAGGTGCTTCGGGACCCGCGCCCTGCCCGGTTCCCGCTGGATCGGACGGCGAGATGCTGCCATCGTCCACCAGTTTCTTCACCATCTGATCCACCAGCTGGTTCATTTGTTCCGGAGACAGAGCTTCCAGGCGTTCCATCATGTCCTTCAGGCGGTCGTCCGGGAAGAGCTTGCCCTCTTGGAGTGCGCGCTCAATGGCCTCGCGCAGATCGTCCATCGATTGTTCCTGCCACTGGCCCGTAGGATCGTAGGGGTTGTTAAAGCCGCTTTGGAGGAAAAAGTCAGACAGCGCCTGCAGCAGATCCTGCGCGTCGATCCCGAAATCATCTCCGGTGTACTTGCTGTATTTGATCTGCTTCATAGGGATAGGTCGCTAATTGAACCGGCGGCGGCCGCGGTCCTTTTGGGGGAGTTCTTCCTCCTCTTCGGGCCGGCGCTCGCGAGCTTCTTTTTCGCGCTTGCGGCCGCCATCGGAGGCATAGCCTTTTTCTTCGGTCCTGCTGATACGCTTGTGCGCGTAAAGCCCTTCCAGGACAAATTCGGCGGCGCTGGCGCGCACTGCATCCGGCTCGCTCGAGCCCAACCCGAGGGCGCGGCCCTTTTCCATCAAGCCCTGAATCGGATCAAGCTGCGCCACCATATCCGAGGACGAAACAGATTCATCCAGCTTCAGCGTGCCGCCGATATCGAACCATTGCACGATGGGCGCAACGTTAACACCTTCGAAGTACTTGTTATAAACCAGACCGACCGATTGGCGTATCAGTTCGCGAGCCACTGTGTCGCCACCCTTCAGTTCCCCTTCGTATTCGAGCTCAATCTTGCCGGTGATGGAGGGCAAAGCCGCGTAAATATCCAGAATGCGAGGGACGGCTACCTGCTCCCCATTGCGTAAGGCGCGGCGCTCGGCGTTCGACGCCACGTTTTCCATAACGCTAATCGGCAGGCGTTGCGAGACGCCGGAGCGCTTATCGACACGCTTATCTTCGCGGGCGGCGAAGGCGAGCTGCTCTACTATTTCGTGAATGTAATGCGGAACGCGCAGCTCCAAAGTAGACGCGCGCGTGACCCAGGCTTCCTGCTTCGTGATTTCCAGACCTTGTTCGATGGATGCTGGATAGTGCGTGCGAATTTCGCTCCCGATGCGGTCTTTGAGCGGTGTAATAATCTTGCCGCGGGCGGTGTAATCTTCCGGGTTCGCGGTAAAGACCAACAGAACATCAAGCGGCAGGCGCACCGGGTAACCCTTGATCTGCACGTCGCCTTCCTGCATGATGTTGAACAAACCGACTTGAATCTTGCCAGCCAGATCGGGCAGTTCGTTCACGGCGAAAATGCCGCGGTTGGCACGCGGGAGCAGGCCGTAGTGGACAGTCAGTTCGTTTGAGATGTCCTGACCGCGCCGCGCCGCTTTGATGGGATCGATATCTCCAATCATGTCAGCGATTGTGACGTCCGGCGTCGCCAGCTTTTCCACGTACCGCTGATCGGGCGTGAGGTACGCAATCGGCGTTGCATCGCCAAGCTGCGCGATCAGATCGCGAGTTTGCTGCGTGATGGGATGGAATGGGTCGTCATGAATTTCGGAGCCCGCGACATAAGGCACGTGCGGATCCAGAAGCGTGGTGAGCATGCGTACCAGACGCGTCTTCGCTTGGCCGCGCAAACCGAGCAGGATGAAATTGTGTTTCGAAAGAACGGCATTGACCACTTGCGGGACGACTGTATCTTCATAACCGACAATGCCGGGAAAGAGAGGCTCTTTCGTTTGCAGTTTCGCGATCAGGTTGGCGCGCAACTCATCTTTCACGCTGCGGCCCGCGGTACCGGGTGCACCGAAATGGCTGGCGCGCAAAGCTCCCAGAGTTTGGGGTAGATCCAGAACGGGTGTGCTCATTAGTTTCGTTTGAGGTACTGCTTGTTCAGATGCCAGGACCGCTTACTCTGTTGCGATAATTCTTTAGATGCTACTGCGTCGGGTTGAACTCGTAAACTTCCTGGCCGCTATGAACCACCAGTTTCCCGGCTCCGAGTGCTTTGTGATCTACGGGGAAGAATACAGCCCCATCGGTAGACTGGCCGGGAGCGAGGCGCGTCGAAACCAATGCGAGCGCGGAAGCGGCGGCGGCAGCCTTGAATTTGGCCGGAACGCCTTCCGCCATTGCGTTGCGTCGGCGCTGTTCATAGCCGTTAGTGGTGCGCATGTTGGCAATTCCATATAGGTTGGTTTCGTAGGCTACTACCAGCTTTTGTACGTCGCCCAAATTGCCGCGGTCCAAAAGGTTCTTGACAACCTCATTGGCGGCCGACGCGCGAATGGTCTGGCCGTCCGCCATGGTGTACGCGAAATCTTCCGGCCGGATGGTGGAGTAAATCTGCGAACCGTTCGCGACGGAAACCTGAATCATGGCGTAATCGCGGACGTGAGCCTGGCTGGTGGCGAACATAACGGTGATGCCGTTGCGCGTGAGGGTTTGGTGTTTGACGCCGCCGGTTTCGTATTCAATGACCTGCGCGCACGTCAGGGCCGGACAGGCAAACACTGCCAGGAAGAGCCAGACGCGGGACACCATACTTTTA
>Ga0123338_10002728_pt1 | contig 16366 bp, 14 predicted proteins | sample grotaG_FD_89793 | JGI IMG/M metagenome (GOLD analysis project Ga0123338, IMG submission 89793) | Glacier valley bacterial and archeal communities from Borup Fiord, Nunavut, Canada, to study Microbial Dark Matter (Phase II) -... | ecosystem: Environmental > Aquatic > Freshwater > Ice > Glacier ...
CTGCTGCCCGACCTGCCAACCATGCAGCCGACCGCGTGGGAGCGCTTCAGCGTCTCTGCTGATGGTATTCTCTACACCGGGAATAATAGGCCGGGTGCGGCGCTCGTCCCGATTACGCAGTGGGACGCGGTGAGCGGCGTCGGGCTGGAAATGCGCCCGGTCTATAAATATGCGCCTGCCACACGCAGCGTCTGGGACATTGCAACGCGCATCAACACGGGTTATCAATTCAACATTGTGATCGTGCCGCGCGTCGGCAACACACTCGATATTATGTTGCCGCTGCGCAACAATCAGGAAGCACTCGATTTCGCGGCGCACCTGCTCGCCTTTGCTCGCGCTCGTGAATGCCGCCTCAGCCTGATGGGTTTCGATAAGGCGCTGACGCGGGGCGTGGTGCATCTGGATATGTTCTAATCAGACCGTTACACCATATTAAACAAGACATCGGCGTGCTGACGCCAGGAATGCTGCTACAACCAAACGCGCTATCTGCGTAGGGATGCCAGTCTTGGCCTCCCAAACATTTGAAGTTCCTCTGAGGGGGGGCGCTAGTAGGCTGCGTAACGACAAAAGGTGCGTTTCTCACTAACTTTTACACAATGTTGAAAATTCGTCTTTGGCAATTTTCAAAATTTAATATAAAATCCTTTTGTGCTTGGTGGTAAGCAAACTTTACGTTTTATTTTATCACAAGGCATAAATTTGTAAGGTGTCGAGAAAGAAGGATTCTCACATGCCCGACCTATCGTTCTCCCAGTATAGTCTGGTCTACAATGCGTTCTCTTTCGCATTCGCCGCTATGTTTGCGGCGTTCATCTATTTCGTGTTGGTGCGCCAGCAGGTGTCCCCGGAACTACGCAATGCACTCACAATGTCCTCGCTGGTCGTCGCAGTCGCGGGCTACCACTATCTGCGTATCTTCGAGAGCTGGCAGTCGGCGTACACATTGCTGAATGGTGTCTATACACACACTGCCACTAACCCGGCGTTCAACGATGCTTATCGCTACATCGACTGGTTGCTGACTGTGCCGCTACTGGTCGCCGAACTGGTTGCTGTACTGGGCTTGAAACGCGCCATATCGATCAACCTGACGGCGCGTCTCGCAGGTGCTGCGGCCTTGATGGTCATCCTCGGCTATCCTGGCGAAATCGCCACCGATAACGGCGCACGGCTGCTCTGGGGCGTGCTGTCTACGCTGCCCTTCCTGTACATCGTCTATACGCTCTACACCGAATTCAATTCGGCAGTTGCGCGTCAGCCCGCCTCAGCGCAACCGCTCTTCCGCTGGGCGCGTCTGTTGCTCTTTGCGACGTGGGGCTTTTACCCGATTGTCTATTCGCTCAAGTATCTGGGCGGCTACAATGCCAATGTTCTGGTCGCCGTACAAATCGGCTACTGCATCGCGGATGTCATCGCGAAAGCCGGCTTCGGCGTGCTGATTTATCAGATCGCGCGTGCCAAGGGCGTCGAGCTGCAAAGCACGGGCGCGGCAGACGTCGCGGCTGCTATCGCCTGAAGTTGCTGTCTCATAAAGCCCGGTCGCGAACGCGCCGGGCATCCCAACAGACCTGACGAGCGCGGTGGATTCATCCCCGCGCTCTTAATTTAGTCAGATGTTATGCAGTCGGACGCGACTCACGCCTGTGGACGGCAAGAATGCTGCCCCTACAAAATGTACTATCTGCGTAGGGACGCCAAGGACGGCGTCTGATTTGCTCATCTTTTATGATCTTCCCAAGACGAAAGTTTCATTGATGCGACTAAGCGACCTCCAGCGCGGGGCTTGCCGTCGCGACGGTGGGTAACATTCTTTTTGTGACGAAACTGCGAATCAGGTATTTCTGCGCCGGGACCTCGACGCCCTGATAAATCGCAATACTCAGCAGCGTCACGCCAGCGTAATATTCGATGTAGCCGAACGGCAGAAACTGGATTGCATACGGCGCAAGATGCAGAATGTAGAAGACGTAGCTGATGCGTCCGGCGTATACGAGCGGCGGCATACTCATGAACCGCGCAACCCTCGTCTCGGCGGTCAACCCATAGATGATCACTGCCGCGACCAGTGCAACCGGAAACAACAGGAGTCGTGCGGTGAACGCGCCGAGCGCCTGATAGAGCAACCATTGCAAGCCGACAATACCGAGCAGGCCAGCAATGATTAGCAGCAACCCGGTTCGCGGCGGGCAGCGGCCATATTGCAGGAATATTCTGCCGAGCGCAATCCCAATCGCAAAATCCCACATGTAACCGAATACGGTACGTGACATCACGAAAACGAAATCCGACGGGTATAGAAGTGCGCCGATCAGCATCCCGCCAGCACATACGCTCAAAACGAACGCGATATGGTAAACAGGTTTTTTACGCGGAATATAAATTCTCAGGAGCAGCGGGAGTACCAGATAAAACCCGCACTCGACACTGAGTGTCCAGGCCGCGTGCAGCCCGCTCCAGATATGATTAGGACTCAGAGAGTGCAATAGAAATACGTTGAGAATCGTGATCGGTTCCCCGGCCAGTGCGGTAAGCGCCAGCACGAACAGGTAAACCGGAAAGATGCGCGCGACGCGATGTACCAGATAGGTACGCCAGCTAAACGAATGATCTCTAACGCTTGGCTGATACCGGATCGTGAGAACAAATGCCGCCAGCACGAAGAAAATATCGACGCCGATGTACCCCGACTCGGAGAGGAAAGTTTCAGCGGCGGGAACCCGGCCCGTGTAGTGGCAGGTGAATACGATAAACGCAGCGATGAAGCACAACGAGGTCAGTGATCGAATTTCCAAAGGTGCGCCTCTGGCACTTCGTTGATTGCTCGCGCGCGGCGAACCTGTCGCATCGGACACGGGCAGCACTCCGAAACTGTGACTGAACCGAGCATGGCGCTAGAGTATCAGTGTATCGGGAAATATGCTGCTGTAGTCATCAAATCATTATGAAATCGTAACGGAGAGGCGCAGGGTTGCGCCTCAAGTATGGAACGTGCCGGGTCATATCTTGTTCAGGGCTGCGCCGGGTGATTCAGGCTTTCGATCTGTGGTCGAACGACTTCCAGAATGGTTTCATCCGGCGCTTCGCCATAGGCAGCGTGCCATTGTTGCGTGAACCCGGCTTGTAAATCCGCTGTAGAAGCGGGCAGCATGAGTGGCGTCGAGCGAATGACACCGTGCTTTCGGAAGTAGTCCAAATGTGTGCTGATCGGCTCCGGGAAGCCTTGCAAAGTGTATCCGCGCACCACCAGCAACGGCACGTCTCCAACCATCATGATCGGAAAGCGCGGCAGCTTTGTCGTGTCGGCAGGCGCGGCGGGGAATGGTTGCCCAAGCCGAACCGGGGGAAAGCCCGTGTTGACATCGAACAGCACGCGCAGCACCCAGAACATACCGTAGGGCGATTGCCCGGAAGCAACCGCTTTGAGAGACTCGTTGAGGGCATCCAGCGCCTTTTCTTTGCCGAGCGGCTGGAGCGCATTCACAGCCTGGATGACCAGTGCGGGCTGATAGTGATCGAGCGGCATGGCCGCAGCGCGTTCGAGCAACGTCGCCATTGCAAAATCTCCTTGAGTTCGTAAAACTTTCAAAACAACCGACGGTTCGCAGGCGAGACAGATCACTGCGAGAAAGATGATCCACCATGAGCGGCGCTGAATGGTCATGCAGGTATCTGTACCACCAACGGTATTTCTCCCAACAGAAGGCCATCGGTCAGGAGCAGGAAGCGGTAGCGCCCGGCATAGGGTAGCGGCAGCGGCGGCACTTCCAGCGCAAAATCGACAGGCAGGCCATCCGCACTGGATACCTCGAATTGTGTTTGTAGTAGCACATCACCCGCCGGGTTGGACAGGAAGGCAAGTTGAATTACCCGCGTCCCGATGAGACCACCCAGCGAGGCAAAGACGCCGATGGTTCGTCCGAACGTGGCCGGGACAGCCGCGACGTTCAGTTGGTGAAATGTCCCCGCGACGACGAATTTTCCTGTTTCGGCATCGCGGTAGATCGCATCGGCGAGCAGAAAAGCGTGCAGCGTCAGCGCGGCGTTCGATGGTTGCGCGCTCACGGGTTACAGCAGATCACGTCGCTGAACCCGTGTGGGTGGGTGTCGCTCCGGTTGAGTCCCATGTGCCTTGTGCGTAGCGGTGCTGACGTGCCACCCCCAGACCACTGGGTGCTGTGGTCGAAGACAGAAGGATACCTGCGTTTGCTACGCCACCTGCCGTAAACCCCTGTGTTGCCGGGTCGGTCGCCGTGAAGTAGAGCGCGCCGCTCATGGACCAATGCCCCTGTGTGTTGTTGCCCCGGCTTGGGCGCAGCCAGTAATCGTGATTCGCACCGTTGCTCGGCGTGATCTTACTGGTTCCATCGACCGCCCAGGCCTCCCAATAACGCGGGACCACGCCGGGGTCGGGCAACGCCGTACCCGCCGCATCTTCTGCCCGATAGGTATTGTTGATCTCCTGCACAATCCAGCCACTTGTCCCGGACGTCGTGAAACCCACAATCCATTCGAAATCGCCGTGATCTTTCCAGTTGGGCGCGGTCGTATTGGCAGATGAAATAGTTACGCCCGTCAATGCACCGGCTGCCGAACTAACGACGTTCCCCAACGCGGCTCCGACCGGACGGCCAATATCGCCCAGCATCTCACCAAAGGTTGCGCCACCAATGACCTGGTGGTTTTCTTCTTCTGGCTCCTGCGCGGGCAAGCCCCCGGACAATGCGGGCATTCCTCCGCTGGGTGCAGATGCGGCCCGCGACCCGGCCAGCATATTACGGACGGCGTGATTACCAACCGACTTTTGGAGTTGCAGCACGTCTCGATTGGAGAGTGCGGTGGGGGATATCCTTGCGCGTTGCAGGCTAGAGAGTGGTTCTGGACTCTGAACTAAATTCGACTCTGCTGGAGTCGAGTCACCGCCAACTCGTGGTTTGTCGGTGTTCCGCTTTTCTGATGCGTAGGTCGTGGTCACGCTCGCCTCCAACTTGAATATTGCATCTCGCTGATCAGCATAATACAGTTTACACAATTGCGCAATTCGACAGGGTAGTCCGCTCGTTTCGCTACGGTTTCTCCGCCGCGAACGCTGCGAATCCGGCGGCGTCATCATTGCCCGCGAAGCCAAGCGCCCGTTTCGGCAGCGGTTCGCCACCCTCGCGCACCTGCTTCGCCAGCCGCTTGCAGGTCGTGCGCAGCAACTCGACACTGACTTCCGCGCTCCCAGCCTGCGCCGCCTGCATCCGCGCGTGCAGCGACATCTCGCGCACGAACGCGCCTGTCTTGCCAATCAGCAGCGGCGCAACCGCCGCGTGGTCGTCGCGGTAAACATTGCCCAGATAGCGCTTAAGCATCCGTAGCGCCTGCTCGCCGTCCTCGATGGGCGGGATCGCGATGATACGGTCGATCCGTCCGGGGCGTTTGGTCAGCCGTTCGTCGATTTTTTCCGGGAAGTTGGTCGTGGTCAGGAGCAGCACGCCGCGCGGGTTGGTCGGCGTCTCCAGCCCATCGAGGACATTCAGGATACGTGATTTGTCCTCGTCGATCAGGTAGTTGTCCAGTTCTTCGATGATGAGTAGTACCGGACGGCGTGCATTCGCGACGAGTTGCAGCGCATCGTGAACCTTGCGGAAGGTGGCTTTGTCCTTATCCGACGCGGAGACGTAGATCACGAGGCATTTTTGCTTGATTGCGAGCGCGGCCAGCGCCGAGCAAAGCGTCGTCTTCCCCGTCCCTGGCGGTCCGACGAGCAGCAGCTTACGAAACGGCGCGAGGTTGAGCTGTTTATAGAGCGCGACTCCGCTCTTGAAAAATGTTTCGAGTTCGCCGCGCAGGTCGTTCTTGATCGCGTCGGAGAGGATCACATCCTCCCACGGCATTTTGACCTCGAAATGCTTCTGCTGCCCACCGATGACGTGAACCTTCGTGCCGTGTTCGAGGTAGCCGCTCGCGGTCGCCATACGGCTTTCAAAATCATCAAAAGCATCCAGCAGGTCGGGCGGCGTGAAGGCTAGCGAATGATTTTCGAGGCCGGACTCACCGACGTAATGCCCGTTCATATACAGCACCGATTGACGCGCGCCCTTGATCTCGAAATGGAACAGGTACGCGCCCGCGCTGGTCGTCAGCAGCACGGTTCGCCCGCGATATTCCCCGCCGGAAATCGGCGCGATAATCGGACAGGTAATTTGCTCGAACCCGGCATACACGACCTGCCCGCGCAGTTTGCGCCCGACCTTGAAGCGTGTCAGCGCGACGCGGTTGGAAGGGTAGTTATATGACCAGACGATGTTACACGGCGTCTCTGCATACCGCCGCAACCATTCGCCCGCGCCCCAGCCAATCATGCGCTCGTGCATTGTTTGTTTCGGGTCGGTCGGGTCCAGCCTGACCAGCGGTATATCGTTTTGGAATTGGTCGCGTTGTGTGTTCATCATCTACCCAGTATAAATTCAACTTGACGGTTTTTGAAGGGTCAACTTGGCTCAAAAGGTACAAGATTGTGCGCTATGGGTATCATGTAGAGGTACGCAATGTACAACATACAGGAACACTCAAGATGCGTTTTGGTTTGCAAGTTCCGATATTCAGCTATCCCGGCGGTCCGGCGACAATTCGCCCAGTCCTCAAAAATATCGCGCAGGCGGCGGACGCAGGCGGCTTCTACAGCCTATGGACGATGGACCACTTCTTCCAGATGGAAATGATCGGCGGTCCCGAACGCGAAATGCTGGAAGGCTACAGCACGCTCAGCTACTTCGCGGCGCTTACGGAGCGGGTCAAGCTCGGCACGCTGGTCACGGGCGTGATATACCGCCATCCCGGTTTGCTCATCAAGACAGCGACCACACTGGATGTCCTTTCCGGTGGGCGCGCGTATCTCGGCATCGGGGCGGCGTGGTATGAACGGGAGGCGCTCGGCCTCGGCGTGCCGTACCCGGATACGAAAGATCGCTTCGAGCAGCTTGAAGAAACGCTGCAAATCGCGCATCAGATGTGGTCGGATGAGGTGAAGCCCTATCATGGCAAGCATTTCACGCTCGAAGAAGCGCGCAACGTACCAAATGCACTTACGAAGCCACACCCACCGATTATGATCGGCGGTATGGGCGAACAAAAAACGATGCGCCTGATCGCGAAATATGGCGACGCCTGCAACTTCTTCGCGCAGGCCGGGAACGAGGCGATGCAGCAAAAGCTGGACGCACTCAAAGCGCGCTGCGAGGAAGCCGGACGCGACTACGCGCAGATCGAGAAAACCGCGCTTGGCAGCATAGACCTCGACAAGATGACGGCAAAGGATGTCGTGGAGTGGTGTCGCGGGCTGGCCGCGCTCGGCTTCCAGCACATCATCGTCAACCTACCGAACGCCGAAGCGATCACCCCGATTGAGACGCTCGCGCGCGAGGTCATCCCGGAGATCGCGGCGCTGTAATCAGAAATACCGGGCTGGGCTTGCCCGACCCATCGATCAAACCGCAGGAGAAGGGACCGTGCAAACAATCCGAAAACCGATGCTGCTGGCGCGCCGATGTCGATTGGAATTAGAAGAGCTGCCACGATAGGCCACTCGTGCAGATTCCGCGTAGTAGGCCCAAGAACCGCCACGCAGCGACCTGTTCGCACTGTTGCTCCAATCGCGTTGCTCCGGCTTGTTATATTCGTTCAACTGCCGCTCCCACACGTTCCCACTTAAGTCCGCCACTCTATATGGTGACTCACCTTGAGGATAAATCCCGACCGCCGTTGTCTTCCTCAAATAGGTTCCAGCAAAAAGGAGTTCGCAAACGTTTGCGTATCCGACCTTGTATCCATTGCCCCACGGATACTCCCGCCCGTCTGTCCCACACGCTGACTTTTCCCATTCTTCTTCCAGAGGGAGCCGCACTTCATAACCGAGTTTATCGGTCAGCCATTTGCAGAACGCCATCGTGTCGTACCACGACACCCGCTCACAAGGATGATTGTCGAGTTTCCATTGTTGGTTGCCCGGACCCTCTTTCTGCTCTCTCAAGCCGTCCGTGTGCAGACCCTCCCACCACTCCGCATTTTTGAAACCGTCAGGTGCGTCAATAAATATGCCGAATTGCTTATATGTGATTGGATATTTGGAAATATTGAATGACGGAAGCGTCAGCTTGGTATTCGTTTGGTAGACGAACTCACCCGCCGGGATCTCGCACCACGCAATATCCGGCAGCCCGTCCGCACGTAGCCCAACCCCCTCACGCGGATCGCCCACCTTGTTGATCTCGCGTCCGGCCTCGGCGCGTTCTCTGGGTGGACAGTCTGCATCGAGCATGATTTTGAGAAGGCGGTTCTGTTCGGGCGTGATGCGCAGGATGGCGGGCGCAGATTTTGCTACTTCAACAATGGGCATCCTTCTAGCGGAACCAATATCTTGCGGTAGCGTTGTTGAATATGCTTTCGTCTCGGTAGGCGACTGTTTTGGTTTCGGCGCTGCCGCAGGCGGTATCGAAATAGATTTTATCGGCTGCGAGATCGGCGGCGCACCACTGAGTTTCTCGCGCACCTTCAGCGGATCGAACCCCGCATCATAATCTGCATGCGCTGCATATTCACTCCAACGTTTGGACGCCTTTGCTAATGTCGCACGATGTTCGGCGAGTTCGGCGATGTCCGTATAAATTTGCAAGCGCGTGATCCAACCGTCGCACTCGTCGCCCCAATTCACATAGTCCAGACTGGCGACCATCCGAAAGCGTTTCATGGCCTCATCCAGCAGACTATTTTCCGCGAGCGACACGGCTTGCTGAAATTCCCTGGCAATTGAGCCGGAGCCTTTGCCCGGTTCTGCCGGACGTGACGATGCCCGGTCGTTGTATAAATTCCAATTCAGTGTGCTGATCGCATTATTCAACTGGGTCAGCATGTGCGCGGGTTCGCCATCGTATAAAAACCACTGATTGCGCATCGGTGTCACTTCCGACGGGATCACATATTTGGAATGGTCATCGATCACGAACGGCAATATCGGACGATTGCGCTTCGTCGCGTATTCCAGTTCCTTGAGGCAATATGGCGATTGCACCGACTTTTCGGAGACGACAAATACACAAAGTTTTGCCGTCTCGATATTTTCCAGAATGGATGCCCACCAATCCGCCATTGCGGGAATATCGGCGTCCCACCAGACCTCGAAACCGTCATATCTGAGCATCTCGATGATTGGCCGGAGTTGCGTTTTGACGCTGCGCGAATAACTGATGAAGAGTTTGGGTTTCATATGTGGGTGGTTTGTTGGAGATATGCTGTACAGCATAGCGTAAGAATTCTAACCGGACAAGGCAAAACCATACCGTCACCCGACCACAATTGGACCGGACTATTACAATTCACGTCCCCGAAAGCTTAGATTAACCGCACCATAATAGCGCGGCGGCTTCAGCCCCGCGCGACCCTTTCCCGACCCGCACTTCCGACTACCCCACCCCCAAACCGCTCAACAAAAACACGACCCCGCCCACCATCAACAGCAGCGCCAACACTCTCGCTCCGACCCCGGCTGCCGGACGTGCGAGGAGCGCGCCCCCACACGCCAGCGCCGCCATGCCCGCAAGCGCATTCGCGAACGAGCGTTCCGTTAGCGGCGGCGTGGGGTCGAGTACCTGCGCGACAGGCGCGGCGCTCACCGTCGGCTGAAAATCGACCACCATATCATATTGCTGCGGACGTTGCACCGTCAGCCGCACCCGCCACTGTCCCGGCGAAGACAGGTTCGCGCCTTCCACCCGATACACACCATCTTTAGGCTGCGCGCCGCGTATGTCCAATTCGCTTTCGCCACTGCCATCGGCCTTGTCGAAGCGCAACCGCAGACGGTCCGCGTCGTTGATCGGCTTGCCATTGAGCGTGAGTAGCCTCACCTCGAACGTATTCTGGCCGACATAACCGGGCTTCGCGGTGAGCATCACATGCGTACCCTCTTTGATGACCATACCGCCGACCTCGTTGGGCATCATGGCGGTTGCGCGCTGCTGCAAAATCAACGCAGCACGAGCCGTATCGAGAGATGTCAGCGCGCCGACTGCAAGCAACATGCCGCAGGTCAGCATAATCTCCGCGCCGACGAGCGCCCGCAGCCGCCCTCCCCAAACCTCCGCGCCGCCTGTCAATCCGCGCTGCGTGAAGATCAGGTTGACCGCTGCAATCGCCAACAATGGAATAATCAGGACAATCTTGAATAGCAGCGCTTGTCCATAAAGCGTCCCGGTCAGCGCATCGAGCGAACCGACATGCAGCCACGCCGCATAAACTCCCGTAATCAGCAACACCGCGACCGCCACCCGCACATAGTTCGAGAACAGCGCGACCGCCCGCGCAAGCATCCCCGTCTGCGTTCGCAATACTGGAATCGTTACCGCCAACGCGATCAGCCCGCCGACCCAACATGTCGTCGCGAGCAAGTGCAGCCAATCCCCGGCAAGCGCGGCGGCGCGTTCCGACGCATTCCCGGCATGGCTGAATAGGCTTTGTGTGAGCAACATGACCGCGCTCAGGGTCAAGACAAGCGGCATAAGCCACCGATAGCGCGCATTGCGCACCAGCAGCACGCCGACAACCAACCAGCAGCCCACGCGGATAATCCACAACAAGCCGTAAACCGTGCTTAAAGTTTGCAATATGAGCGCGGGCGTCAGGCCGTCATCGAGCGCGGTAGCCGTATTCAATCCAGTTTGCAAAACGAGCATCGCGACCCCTGCCGCGCCCGTCGCGAGCCAACCGATCCATATCAATCGCATCAATCGCTCTTCACCGGATTGCAGCGCGAGTGGTCGCCAGATGAAGACGACGAACGCCGCCCCACCAGCCAGCAGCGACAGCGCGAGCAGGTTGAACGCACGGACCAGCGCCCCATCGACGGGCAGCGCTTCCGACGCGGAGACGTTCGCGCTTGCAGCAGCAATCGGCACACCCACCGAGAATGGAAAACTCCCGGTCGTGGGGTGTCCATCGCCAGCGGAGGAGGCCATCCATGAAACGCTGTAGAGGCCGTTCGGGAGCGGGTTCAAGCGCATGAACATCTGGTGCGCGTCAGTCGTATCGACACTGCTGGCCGCCGTCACGCGGATCACCCCATTCGCGTCGCGCACGTCAAAACGGCTGTAGCGCGCTTCCAACGGCTCGCTGAACCACAGCCGGATTTCAGCGGGCGTGCTATCTAGCCGCGTATTTTCGGCGGGCGACGATTTGACGAGAATCGAATGTGCCTGCACATGGTTCAGCGCACCAAATAGGCACAAACACAAACAGACCGCGAGCGGCAGCCTGCACCGGTTCATTTTCATCGACCTGACTCCCTGCGGGTACGGTGCGCTCTATCTGCACCGCACCCATTTTCAGTGACGAGCGTTACTTCTTCGCGGCCTTAAGCGCGTCGATTTCTGACTTGAGTGCATCGATCTGTTGCTGGAGCGACACGGCATCAACGTTCGTATCCGGGAAGAGAATATCGGCGGCGGGTTCAACCGTGCCGAACTTCTTATCCGCACTGGTGAATGTCTGATCGACTTTCAAATCTTCGATGGTCCCGGTCAGGTGGAAGGTGTAGTCGCCGGGGCGCGTCGGGAGCAGCGAACCCACGAGGTTGGCCTGACCCGTGCCTTCGTATTCCGAATAGTACGGATAGTTCCGTTCCAGCTTAATCGTCTTCTTTGCCGGACCGAGCGTAACCTCGACCTGCAAATCGATCTTGAGCGCTTCGAGCGCCTTTTTCGGGTCGCTACCCGCGTCCTTCGGGTCCGCAAACGAGACGTACACATCGGGACCATTCATCACGCCGACGGCGGCGGGTTCGACGCGCCACCCCAGTTCGACATTGTATTTGCCGAGTTTGCGCTCTTCGTGCGCAGAGACGTTCAGGCGCGCGGTAAAGGCAACCGCGCAGGTGAGGATAGCCACGAGCAGAAACGCGCGTGAAAGACGGAAGTTTTTCATGGTCTGATTTTCCCTTAGCTCAAATGTTGCGAGTCTATAAGTGATCCACCACAGTAGATTTCACGGATTGAGGTGTGCGGCAAGTGGGCCGTAGGGACGCCATTCTTGGCGTCCGAAAATTAGTGTGGTGGATGAATAGCAGTTGTGACGATGCGAGACGGAAAATCAGACGCCGCGCGGGGGTTCATCTGGCAGAGGTAAATCGGGTTCGGCGGGGAACAGCGCGTCGGCAATCCGAATGCGCGTTGTGAGAAAGTCAGGTGCAGGTGCAGTGCCAACAGGCAGCGCTAGAGTCAGGATCGACATCGCGAGCGTGACCTCGCTGGCGGGTTCATGCGCGCTCATGTGCTGCGCGTCGTCTTGCATGGAATGTGGCGTACCTGCGGTAGTGTGATGATGATGCACGTGCATCAGCGGGTTGGAAGGCAGCATCAGCCCATGATGTTCGCAAATCATCGGCGCGAAAATCGCCAGCCAGCACGTCAGTAGCCCGACTCCGAAGGTGTGGAGCAGGCGCAACCGCTTGGCTTGGGTGACGATACATGGCTTGACCATACAGTAAATTCTACCAACCCATCGCCCCCCTCACACCCTCCTGTGCGGAATGCCCGCACCCCGCCCGCGCCGCACCCTGTTATACTTGCGTGGCAAATGGACCAACCGGAAAGGCGAGGTATGCGATGTTATTGAGTCGCGTTGCGAATGCGTGCTACTGGCTATCGCGCTACCGCGAGCGTGCGGAGTTCACGGCGCGCGTGCTGGATGTGAACCTCGTCTCGCTGCTGGATACGAGCGCATTCATCGGCAACGACGCGGATTGGGAGCCGATTGTCCGCATCAATGGCTGCGGAGCATTCTTCGCGGGCAAATCGAGCGAGCAGATCGACGCGCTCTCGGTGACACAGGTGGTCTGCCTCGAACCGACCAACACCAACTCGATCCTCGGTTGTATCCGCTCCGCGCGCGAAAACGCACGGCAGGCGCGCGAACAGATCAGCAGCGAGATGTGGGAACAGATCAACGAGATGTACCACTTCGTCAACCGTCTGCAACTACACGAGCTAATCCAGCACCCGCACGAAGTCCTCTCCGTCGTCAAAAATGGGGCGCTCCTGATGCAGGGACTCGCGGACCAGACGATGATGCACGGCGAAGGCTGGCATTTCATCCAGATGGGGCGCTACCTCGAACGCGCGAATACGACCTGCCGCCTGCTCTCGGCGCGGCTCGACCCGGCCTACAGCCGCACGCAGGGGTACATGGAAACACTCTACTGGATCGCGGTGTTGAAAAGCGCGAGCAGCCTCGAAGCGTATCACAAAACCTACGGCGCGCCCGTCTCCGCGCGTGAGGCAATTGAATTCATGATGCTCAACGAGCAATCGCCGCGCTCGATCCTGTTCTGTTTGGAGCAGGCCGCGCATTCGTTACGCTACGCATCCGGCCAGATCGTGCAGCGCTTCGCCAACGACGCGGAACGGCTGATGGGGCGCATGGCCTCCGACCTGCACTATTTGCGCTTGGAAGACATCGAAATTTTGCCCTTCTTGCAGGAATTGCAAGACAATCTGCTGGTGGTCAACGAAGCGATCACCGATGCCTATTTTTCCTACGAGGTCGCCTGATGCACTTGCGCGTCCTGCACGATACCCTGTACCGCTACTCCGAACCCGTCCACGCGGTTGCGATGGAAGCGCGCTTACAACCAGCCAGCGACAACATGCAAAACTGCCTGCGTTATCGCCTGACCGTCTCCCCGAAGGCGGCGGTCGGTGAATATACGACCTACGCGGAACTCGTAGTCGAACACTGGACCATCCTGCGTGCGGAAGAGGTGCGCGTCACTGCGGAGAGCGTGGTCGAGACGCGCGAACGCTCGCTCATCCCGATTGAAGCGCCGCCTTCCAATATCGACACAGTGGAGCAGTTCGCCTACATTCAGCCCACGCTCCTCACCCGCGACTCGCCCGCCGTGCGCGCATTTACGGCGCAGTTCGCGCGGCTCGCCGCTGAAGATTGGTATCAGGCGGCGCTCGCGATTCGTGAGGCGGTCTATCACGGCTTGGGCTATGAGCCGGGACGCACCACGACGCAGACGACCGCCGACGATGTGATGACCATCGGCGCGGGTGTCTGCCAGGATTTCTCGCACCTGATGATCGCGGCGTTGCGGGCGCTGCGCATCCCGGCGCGCTACGTGAGTGGCTACCTCAACCCGGTCGTCAACCAGCCGACGATGATGCAGCTTGCTAGCCCCGGCGCGATGATGCAAAGCATGTCCATGGGCGAGGAGCGGCGCGTGCGCAGCGCGACCGCAAGCCATGCGTGGTGCGAGGTGTATATGGGACCCGGCGCGGGCTGGCGCGGCTTCTGCCCGACCAACAATCTGCTCGTCGATCAGCATTTTGTGCGGATCGGTTGCGGGCGCGACTATCGCGATACGACGCCGATCAAGGGTGTGCATCGCGGCTCGGCGCGTGAGGAGATGATCGTCGTGGTGAGCGTCGCACCGATTGACTACTAATCATAGACGTTACGCACTTCAACATGCCCTGTATTCTGTAGGGGTCACGGCTTGCCCGACCCGTTGCCTCATTCGCGCTCCTGTGTAGGGGTCGCGGCTTGCCCGACCCGTTGCCTCATTCGCGCTCCCGTGTAGGGGTCGCGGCTTGCCCGACCCATCTTGCAGTTACAATGTACGTCTATAAATCGAATAACGAGGCGACAGTATGCTACGGAAACCTCAAATCAAGAGTATTTGCATTATATCCTTCGGTGTAGCCATAGCATCCAGCCTTCTGCTTCTCAACGTAAAACCAGTGAGCAGCATTTCTGTGCAGGTGGCATGTCAATCTACGCTTGATAAAGCAACGCCTTATTTATCTACGACTTCCAGTGCAACAGGCATTGTTGCGACTGTTTTCCGCGGAACACTTCCCCCGACATCGACCAGCACGATAACGCCATCTCCTGCGTTCATCGGTGAAGCAGACGTTACGCTTACTGGCGAGGTCTTTCCAGCAGTGAATTGTGGTCCCGACGGTGGATTAGGTTCGCCCAATCGGGACTATCAAACTGCGCGACAACCGATGGAATATCACCTCATCGATCCTCAAGGCAACGATGTACGTTTATCTTTCGACACCGAAAACCTCTACACCATTTATAAGGAAAAGTGGCTTGTTGACAACCACTCTCTAATTGCCTCCATTCAAGAAATTATGACTCGAACACCAGATTACTACAGAAACTATCCGAAGTTCGCTATATACAATGCCGTCTGGCAGGATTTGGCGGGGCGGTGGGTTATGCTTTCAGGTCGGCGCGACCGAGAAGGCGTCTTTTATGTAAACTCGTTTCAGGTTGTTCCTACTCCTTCGGATGGCTCCTTTATAACGTCGGTGGTGAACACGGGAGCCGCAAAACTTGGCTCGCGACAAGTGACCGTTACAGGTCAGTTCGTCGTCACGAACCAAAATCCACGCGGTAGTATAACGACGCCGGGCTTTGTTTGCTGTTACGTATATCAGCTAAAAGATATTAATGGATGGATAGTTGATTTAATCATCTATCATTCTCAGCCCAACAATGCTACGAGAATAATCACCTCCGATAGAACGCTGAACTTCCAGGGAATGGATGGCAAATGGATGAAATTCACAGGGTGGATGTTTTCACCACCGCGTGGTCACTCCTATAGCGGCAACCAACAAATCGAAGTCCAAATCGCTCAGGAAATAGCGCCGCCTAAGCCCATTACTGCGACTCCCGGCACAAAGCAGCCTAATTAAGCTACCGGGCACTAGTACCCAGCCAGTATAGTTTTGATGGATATAATTTGTACAATTCACGCTTAAAACGCGAGTTTGTATCCATTATATCTACGTTGACTGGGTACTAGTCAAATGTGGACGGAGCCAGAAGTGGAGCGTATGGTGTAGGGGTCGCGGCTTGCCCGACCCATCTTCCGACCCATCCCGACCAATTCTCCCAATTCTCAGATTGCCCCTTGACAATTTAGAACACTTGTTTTAAAATGCTCTCTACAAGCGATGCGAGCTCAGCCGATCCGCTCTTACCTCATTCGTTTGTGTGAATCTCTTGTCTCTCGTCTCTCGTCTCTGTTCTCCTGTCTCTGCTCTTGTCTGGTCTCTCTCGTTTCCGTCTCTGTCTCTGTTCTTTTCCTATCGTGTCCTACAGGACCAAATGCCGTATCCTCGGTTTGGAGGTTGGCGCTGGTGAAGCGCGCAGCCCGTGTGTCTCGGTTGTCCTACGACTACGCATCCTCTGGTGTTTGCATAGGCTGGTCTCGGACTGCGGTTGATTCGGTCGATTCTCCGGTGATTGTTTAGTCCTTGCTGTTGGTATGTTCGTGGGTGCTGTGAAGGTGTACGTTCGGGATACC
>Ga0123338_10002730_pt1 | contig 16349 bp, 15 predicted proteins | sample grotaG_FD_89793 | JGI IMG/M metagenome (GOLD analysis project Ga0123338, IMG submission 89793) | Glacier valley bacterial and archeal communities from Borup Fiord, Nunavut, Canada, to study Microbial Dark Matter (Phase II) -... | ecosystem: Environmental > Aquatic > Freshwater > Ice > Glacier ...
ATCCTTGATGGCGTTCCCGTGATCAAGACGGGTCGTCCGTCGAAAACGAAAGAGAACGCGAAGCCGGCCAAGCGAAAGAGCTGACACGGTTGCGGAAAAAACGACGAAGGCGCGATACGCCGCGGAGAAGAGTCGAGTGGGGCCGTATGCTTTCGCGTGACGACCCATCCGGTGGTACCAGCTAGCAAGGCTTCCAATGCAGTGGAGCGCCATTGCTCGTTGCACGCCGGAACCCTCGAACAGGGATGGGCGCTCGAGCGAGGCCCGTCAAGTCTGACGACCCGTCAGTGTGGCAACAAGGCCATCGCATCGCGCTTCGTGGAAACCACGGCTGCGACGCGATCGGACGCACTGTCGAGAATGGCTCGCACCGGACCGACGGCCCCGAAGAGGACCAGACGACCGCCCTTGAATTCGAGGGCTCTAGCGGCCGATGTGAGAAGTCCGAGGCCCCCGGCGCCGATGAACGTGACACGGGAGACATCGACGATCGAATGCTGGCTCCTCACCGCGACGGCTGCGGTGAATTGCAGGCCCACGTCGTCGGCCGCTGCGTCGTCGAGACTGCCGTCGAATACAACCGTCGTGACGGATTCGTCGATCTCCGTGAGGAGCATGCGCATGGGAATTCTCTCTTCGGTCGGGTAGGCGTCTAGTGCCAAATCGTAATGGCTTGACAAAACAGCAATGTGACAAGCTCGAGACATTTGTTTGGCCCTGAAAAATCGCCGGCCGGTCACCCCGGTGCAACTCAGCCCGATTACCTTGCTAGGTTGCCTTCACGGAGATCCAGGTGGAAGAGATCAGCGATGTCACGGTCGGGCGCCTTCGCGCGGACCTACTCGACAGCTTCGACGAAGAGCTCGAGCTGGAGCTGGATGATCAAAGCGTTCGAGGCAGCGACGGCGGTCATCCCGACAGCTCTGCAAGTCTCGATCGCCGGCTCTATTTCCGCGAGCTCTTCCGCTTGCAAGGCGAACTCGTCAAGTTGCAAGACTGGGTCATGCAGTCGCGGCACAAGCTCGTGATCATTTTCGAGGGACGTGACGCGGCCGGAAAGGGCGGCATGATCAAACGCATCACGCAGCGCCTCAATCCGCGCGTGTGCCGGGTCGCCGCGCTGCCGGCACCCAACGATCGCGAACGCACGCAGTGGTATTTCCAGCGTTACGTCGCGCATCTGCCTGCCGCCGGTGAGATGGTTCTCTTCGACCGCAGTTGGTACAACCGTGCGGGCGTCGAACGCGTCATGGGATTTTGCGACGACTCTCAATACGAGGAGTTCTTTCGGTCGGTTCCCGAGTTCGAGAAGATGCTCGCGCGTTCCGGAATCCAGATCATCAAATACTGGTTCTCGATCTCCGATGAGGAGCAGCACTCGCGCTTCCTGGGTCGCATCCACGATCCGTTGAAGCAATGGAAGCTCAGCCCGATGGATCTGGAGTCGCGCCGACGGTGGGAGGAGTACACCAAGGCGAAGGAGCTCATGCTCGAGCGCACTCACATCACGGAAGCGCCCTGGTGGGTCGTCAACGCGGACGACAAGAAGCGCGCACGGCTCAACTGCATCCGGCATCTACTGGACCAGATGCCTTACGAGGAAACCATGCACGCGCCGATCGTGCTGCCCGCTCGCATCCACCACGTGGACTATCACAGGCATCCGGTTCCACCGGAAATCGTCGTGCCAGAAGTGTATTGACGGCCAGTCGGCGCCTTCCAGCGCGCTCTCGGGAGCGGGGCCGCCGGGCGTTGGAATTCGGGAGGGCCTCGGTCGAGCCCGCAGGGCGCGACAGCTCACCGTTCTGCAGTCGGTCGACCGACGCTCGTCCCGGGTCGGATTCGTCCGACGTCTATGAACCGTCATCGAATCATCACATCGCGTGGCAATCATTCGCGCAGCGCCTCGGTCCCCGTCGGCCGCACAGGGGTAAGCTGAGGCGCTGATATCGTGCTGTCGCCGACGGTATCTTCCGCGCTGTCACGCGACGCTCTTCCACTTGGGTGAACCCCATCGCGACGGGTCGGCGTGATCTTCCTCCCGAACCGCGAAGGAGCAAGCCCATGCAGCAGCAAGACCGCGTGATCCATGACCTGCGAGTCCGTATTGTTTCGGACGAGTCGCCGACCCGGATCGGAAAGGACATCCGTTCGCTCATCCTTCGACGGATCGACACCGCGAATCCGCTATCCGATCAAACGAAAGGCCGTCTGATTTCCGCCATTTCCGCGTTGGATACTGCATCCAGCACAAGGGGTGCCGAACTGACGCGAAGCCGTCTGTCGTCCGCATTGCTGCACCTTCAACTCTCGTTGACGGACCGCGCTCTACCGGGAAGAGAGAGCGGCTATCCGGACGAGATCCTCGGCGCGCTTTCTCGCGAAATGCTCAGGGACGCTGCGCGCAAGCTCGCGTCGTGACGGAGCCGCGGCGAGCGGCTAGGCGCGAAGCCTGCCGAGTCTGCGTCGTTCGCACCGAACGCCGCGGATAGCAACCCGGGATCGAGGCCAGTGCCCTGACAACACGGGTCCCTGCAGTGCTCGTGGTACACACAAACCAGTCAACATAATGCTGCCTCGTCGCTGATGCGCGCGCGGGAATACCTGCGGTCACCCCCGGATCGCGAGCGACGTACCTCTGCATCCAAATAGTCAAGGCACGTTTGCCCGAAGCAGCCGTAACTCTGCCTCCAGCGCCGCGATCCTTCGATCACGCTCGGCCAGCGCAAGGTCGACCGTCGTCGCGTCGAGTCTGCGGGGGATGTGCTTGGGGCAATTGACGTCCCAGGCCGACACGGTGAACAGGATCGCCTGCTGCCCCCGCGCGTTGTATCCGGCAGGCATCATTCGGGAGAGCAGGGCGTCGTTGTCGACCACGCGCGCTTCCCCCCAGATCTTGACCCGTCGCCGCGCTTCATGGTCGATCAGGAAGAGCTGCGCCTTCGCGTTTTCCTGCAGGTTGCCGCTGCTGATGAACTGCCGGTTGCCGTCGAAGTCCGCGAATCCGATCGTGTGCGGATCCAGGACGTGCAGAAAACCCGGAGGCCCGCCGCGGTGCTGGACATATGGCTGACCTTGTGCGCTGGCAGTCGCCAGGAAGACACTGTCGCGGGCCTCGATGAATGCCTCGAGATCGTCCGTGATCACCGTCTCCCAGCCACCGCCTTCTTCCATTCGCGCATAGGCGTGTCGTGATCCTTTGCGGGTCTGGAACGCCTTGACGGATGGCGTGAAGGCGACGTCGCTGGAGAATTGCCGGATTGCTTCCATGGTTCTCTCCTCTTGCAGGGCCGGTTCACTCGGCTCGGGCTGACCGTCCGGCCATCGGCCCCCGCGACGAAACGAAGGTCGGTGGTCGTATTCCTCATGCCGCCTCGCGCACCGCCACGACCGGAAAGTCGATCTCGGTCTTTCCGACTTCGTTGATGTAGTTCGTCCAGGTGTTCAGCGCGACGTGCTGCACGATCTCGACGATCTGCGCGTCCGAGTAGCCGGCTGCGCGGACGGACTGCACGTCGGCGTCGCTCGCGTGTCCGCGCAACCGGGTGACCTTCGCTGCGAAGCGCACGGCCGCATCGGCGCTGGCGTCGAGGGATCCGCCGTCCCGATTGGCGGAAATCTCGCCATCGTCGAGTTTCGCGAGGTTCTTCGCCAGGTAGGTATGGGCCGCGAGGCAGTAGTTGCAGCCGTTGATTTCGGCGACTGCCAGCGCGATGCGCTCGCGCGTGGCGGCGGGCAGGCTTCCTTTGGCCAGCGCGCCCGACATCGAGAGATAGCCTTCGAGGGCGGCGGGGCTGTTCGAGACCAGCCGAAAGAGATTGGGCACCGATCCGAGCTGCGTCTTGACGGCGTGGAGGAGGGACTGCGAGGCGGTGGGCGAAGCCTCGATGGAAACGGGGGTGGGGATACGGGACATGAGGACACTCCTTCGTTTGATCCGGCCGGTCGGCCAGCACGGAGCGAAGAGTAGATTCTCCCGTTATGCGTGAATAGACGAAAAAACAAAGATAGAATCTCCCGAAAAATGGGAGAATTTTGTGGATCGTCTGAACGCGATGAACGTGCTGCTGGCTGTCGTGGAAGCCGGCAGCCTGTCCGGCGGCGGCCGCAGGCTCGGGATGCCGTTGGCGACGGTCAGCCGCAAGGTGGCGGAGCTGGAGGGCTACCTCGATGCCCGTTTGCTCAACCGATCGACGCGCAAGCTGGAATTGACCGATGCGGGCCGGGTCTACGTGGACGCGTGCAAGCGCATTCTCGAAGAGGTGGCCGAAGCTGAGCGTGCCGCTGCCGGCGAATACAGCTCGCCGCAGGGCGACCTCGTCGTGACGGCGCCCGTCGTGTTCGGCCGGCTGCATGTGTTGCCCGTCGTGCTCGCATTCCTGCACGCCTTTCCGGCCGTCGACGTGCGGCTGGTTCTCGGCGACCGGCTCGTCCAACTCCTGGACGAGCATATTGATCTGGCGGTGCGCATCGGCAGTCTCGAGGACAGCAGTTTCAAGGCGATCCCGGTCGGTTCATTGCGGCGGTCGGTCTGCGCGAGCCCGGCCTACCTGGCCGCGAGAGGGATTCCGCAGCAGCCGAACGATCTGGCCTCGCACGCGTGCATCTCCTTCGACGCGCTCGGCAGTCCTGCGCGCTGGATGTTCGAGGTCGACGAGGCGGCGGTCTCGGTGCCGGTCCATTCCAGACTGGTCGTCAACACCGCCGAAGCAGCCGTCGATGCGGCCAAGGCGGATCTCGGCGTGACCCGCCTTCTTTCGTACCAGATCGATGCCGCCTGTCGAGCGGGCGCTCTGTCGGTCGTGCTCTCGGCGTATGAACCTGCGCCGGTTCCGGTCAATCTCGTCTTCGACGGCCAGAAGCGGATCGCCCTGAAGGTCCGGGCGTTCCTCGATTTCGCGGCACCCCGACTTCGCGAGAGACTGCATCACCTCTCGTCATGATTGCAGCGGGCTGAACCCGAGGCATAGAAGCATGGATTCGTGCGCAGGATTTGAGAGCGCCGCCATGATCGACGATGCGTTGCAATTCCGGCGATGCTGCTGTCAACTCGGAAGACGCGCGATCGCGCGGATGATCCGAGGAGACAAAAATGAAAAAATGGCTGACGAAGTTGAGCTTTGAATGGAGCGCGCGGCGTCGCGAAGCGCTTGCCGCCCTGGTATGCGTGTTCGGCCTTGCGGCATTCGCGCCGGTGTTCGCCGACGGCGGACGGGACCGCGACGAAGGCGACGGCGCCAACCCGCACTGGGTGGCGACGTGGGCTGCCAGTCCGCAGTCGGCCGACTTCGCGACGGTTCCGAGTCCGGCGACCTTCTCGAACCAGACGATCCGGATGGTCGTCCACGCGAGCATCGGTGGCAATCGACTCCGCATCCGCCTGACGAACGAACTCGGCGCTCAGCCGCTCGTCATCGGCGCTGCGCACGTGGCGCTTCAGTCATCGGGATCGTCGATCGTCGCTGGAAGCGATCGCGCGTTGACCTTCAGTGGCCAAGGCACGATCGCGATTCCGAAGGGCGCGCCGATGTACTCTGATCCCGTCGACCTCCGCATTCCCCCGCTCGGCAACGTCGTGGTGACCCTCTACCTGCCGCAGGCGACGCCGAACACCACGTTCCACGCGCTGGGCCAGCAAACGACATGGATCAACGCGGCTGGCGATTCGACGAATGCGACCCTCTTTCCGACGGCGACCACGACGACCTCCTGGTACGCCCTGTCTGCGCTCGAGGTTCGCGCGTCGTCGCATAGCGTCGCCGTCGTCACGCTGGGCGACTCGATCACGGACGGGTATGCGTCCACGGTGGACGCGAATCGCCGCTGGCCCAACCTGCTCGCCGAGCGCCTGCAGCAGTCGCGACGCTACGACGACGTTGCCGTCGTGGACCAGGGCATCAGCGGCAACCGTGTCCTGCACGACGCGATCGGTCCGAACGCGCTGTCGCGTATCGATCGCGACGTCCTCGCCACGTCGGGCGTCAGGTTCGTGACGCTCCTCGAGGGCATCAACGACCTCGGCTTTCCGGGCGCTTTCGGCCTCGCCAGAGAAACGGTGACGGCGGACGACATCATCGCCGGCTATCGCCAGATCATCGCGCGTGCGCACGCGAAGAACCTGTTGATCTACGGGGCCACGCTCACGCCTTTCGAGGGAACCGTCTTCCCGGGCTACTACTCCGTGGCCGGCGAAGCCAAGCGGGAGGCGGTCAATGCGTGGATCCGCACCAGCGGGGCCTTCGACGCGATCATCGACTTCGATCGCGCGGTCCGGGATCCTTCCCATCCGACCCGGATGCGACCGGCGTTCGACAGCGGTGACCACCTGCATCCGAACGACACCGGATATCAGGCGATGGCCAACGCGATCGACCTTCGACTGTTCGAAGTCGACCGGTAGCTCGCTCGCCGGCTGACCGTTCGAATTTGTCGCATCTGGGCGGTGGCCAACTCGGGCAGGGCGTCAGCCTTGCGGTGCGCGGGAGTGACCCGCGCACCGCTCCCGTGAATTGACGAAGGTTTTTTCGCTACCCGAAGGTCGGGCGGCAAATTGCTTGAGCATCCAAAGTCTTGACGGCCGTGAGTTGCTCGCCGTGCATTGACCTTCATCTGGATTCTGTCTAACCTCTCCCCTCCTTAGCAAGAATACAACAATCCTATTTTCGGGTGACATCGGTGCGCTTGGACGCCCTGCAAGGTGTCCCCAGAACCCCTTCCACAACTCGTCCAGTCATTCTTCCACCATGAACGATGCGCAATGAGCGCTTCTCCGACCGATCTAGCCCGCACCGCCCTCCGTCGAATCTCTGAAAAGCGCCTTTCGCCCACGCCAGAACACTTCTCGCGGCATTACTACGAAGCGGCCGGCTTGCCCACGCCGATACCCCTTGCGACGCTTTCGCGGGACCAAGCCGTTTCTTCGGAACTGGTCGAACAGCTCGACACGTTGGTCGAACAGATCGTGAACACCAGCGGCAACCTGGCGACCGGGATTGACCAGCGCAGCACGCGAATGGAAGCCTCGCTGGTCGAGCTGGTCGCCGACGCCCCGACGGTTGCGACGAAGCAGCTGCTGGGAGCCATCGTGGCGACGGCAAAGGACATGCACTTCACGTTGCGGGCTTCGCATGCAGAGCTGGTCAGGACTCGCGAGAGCCTGGCAGACATCAAGAGCGAGTTGATCGAAAGCCGCAAGCTCCTGGACCAAGACGCCTTGACAGGCACGGACAACCGCAGAGCCATGAGCGCGATCTTGGTCCGTGAGATCGATCGAGCGCGCCGCGAGGGAGAGCCGTTATCCGTTGCGATGATCGATGTCGATCATTTCAAGCGCATCAACGATACCTACGGTCACGCTGTCGGCGACGCGGCGCTCGTGCACCTGACCCGACTGGCCAAGTCCATGCTGCGGGGTCACGATGCCTTCATTCGCTACGGCGGTGAAGAGTTCGTCCTGGTCATGCCGGCAACTGGGCTGCAGGGCGCCGTCCATGTAACAGGGCGCCTGCAGGCATTGTTGGCCAAGACCCCGCTCGTCCAGTCGGGAATGCCCATCGCCATGGCCTTCAGTGCCGGTGTTGCCATGTTGAAGGACGACGACGGCGAAGAGTCGATCGTTCAGCGGGCCGACGCCGCACTCTACGAGGCCAAGCGCGAGGGCCGCAATCGTGTGACGACCAAAGAGTGATGTTCCGGCCCTGAGGTGTTGCGACCACTCTCGAATCTGGGGAGCGCGACGTCGGTCTCGATCGTTCAACTCACCCTCCGCAAACCGGCTCTTCATCACGGCAACGCCATCACGGCGAGCAATGAAGCCGTGATGGTCCGGCTTGGACAGTGTGGCGTGACGAGCACCTTCACCACGGCACCCCGGCCGGCAATTGCTCACATCCAATCGTGCGCTGCGAGCGAATCGATCACCGCCTGCTGCGCCTCGGTCGTCGGCCGTTCGGCCTGCACCAGCACGCTGACTTCGCGCACGATCGGCACATCCGCGGTCCGCACGTACGCAAGGCCGGCCGCCTTCGCGATCGACACGGGCATGAACGCGACGCCGAAGTTCGCGCGGACCAGGGCCTGGATCCAGTCCTCGCGCGACGACTTCTGTACGACCTCCAGGCCGACGCCATGCGCACGCAGCAGCCGTTCGATGTAGACCGAGAATTCGCACATCACGCGTTCGCAATACCGCTCGCAGTCGAGCTCGGCCATCTCGATCTCCTCGCGGCCGTGGAAGCGATGGTCGTCGCCGATGGCGAGCACGTAGTCTTCACGAAACAGCGGCGTGGCCCTGAACCGCTTGGGAATCTCGTAAGGCGAACACATGATGCCGACGTCGACCTCGCCCAGATCGAGCGCGTCGGTGAGACCTTCGAGATTTCCTTCGCGAAACGACAGCGTGACCTCGCTGGTGCCTTCCTGGCTCTCGACGAAGCCGGGTAGCACCTGGTGAAAATCGATCGTGCACATCACGCCGACGCGCACCACTTCCTTCTGCTCGCGCGTTAGGCGGCGCGCCTCCTCGCGCGCATGGTTTGCGCTCTCGTAGATCTGCCGGAAGTTGGGCAGCATCGCGCGGCCGAGTTCGGTGAGTTGCACCGCGTTCTTCGCGCGGTCGAACAGCCGGCCGCCGATGGTTTCCTCGAGCCGCTGGATCGCCTTCGTCAACGCGGGCTGTGACACGAAGGACCGCTCCGACGCGCGCGTGAAGTTGAGCGTGTCGGCGACGGCCAGGAAATAGCGGATCTGGTAGAGCTCCATGCGAAGTGACCCTGGAAAAGAAAGCGGCCGCGATAACCGGCGCGCATCGACCGATGAAATGAAGTGATTTCGCGCCGCGGCGCGCGTTGCCTATCCTGATCTCAACGCCCGAGTAGGCCATGACGACAGAGACCATGCAACCCGCATCGCTCTCGATGGCTTCGCGGACTTCATCCACTTCACCGGCAGGAAACGACGATGTTCATCGGCAAGACGGCGCTCGTCACCGGCTCGACCTCAGGCATCGGCCTGGGCATCGCCCAGACTCTTGCCGCCCAGGGCGCGAGCGTGATCCTCAACGGCTTCGGCGACCTTCGCGAGATCGAATCCCTGCGGGCCGGGATGGCCGAGCGCCACGGCGTCGAAGTGCGCTACGACGGCGCGGACATGAGCCGACCCGAGACGATCGAGACGATGATGGGGAAGGCGCTCGCCGAGTTCGATTCCATCGACCTGTTGATCAACAACGCCGGGATCCAGCACGTCGCGCCGGTTGATGAATTCCCCGTCGAGCGCTGGTACGCGATCCTCGCGATCAATCTTTCTGCGACCTTTCACACCGTGCGCCTCGCGCTGCCCGCGATGAAGCGCTGCGGCTTCGGCCGTATCGTCAACATCGCGTCGGCACACGCGCTCGTCGCCAGTCCCTACAAGTCGGCCTATGTGACCGCCAAGCACGGCGTTGCCGGCTTCACCAAGTCGGTCGCCCTCGAAGTCGCCGAAGCCGGCATCACCGTCAATGCGGTGTGCCCGGGCTATGTGCTCACGCCGCTGGTCGAGAAGCAGATCCCCGATACCGCGAAGGCGCGGGGCATCAGCGCCGAAGAGGTGATCCGCAACGTACTGCTGGCCGCGCAACCGACCAAGAAGTTCGTCACCGTTGAGCAGGTCGCCGCATTGACCGCGTTCTTGTGCTCGGACGACGCGGCGTCGATCACGGGCGCCATCCTTCCCATCGAGGGAGGCTGGACGGCGCAGTGAGTTCCACGACCTGCAAAGGCAGCGCTTCCCGTTTTCAACCATCGGAGAATCAACTTGAAACGCCAGGCTCTCGTCAAAGTTTTCGTCCAGACCGCGATCGTTACAGCGCTTGCATCCAGCGGTGTGGTCCACGCAGGCGAATGCCCCGCCGGCAAGGCCGGGGTCAATCCCTTGCCGGATGCGCCGACCGCCCCGGTCGGCGTCGTCGACACCGAACTCGCGTCGATCGATCTCGCCAAGGAAAACGTCATGCTCGACCAGAGACGCCTGCGGCTGCGCCACATGACGATCGCCCCTGGCGGCATCGTTCCGCTGCACAGTCACGCCGATCGGCCCGCACTGATCATGGTCAACAGTGGCGAGATCTACGAGAACAACAGCAAGTGCAGCGTGCCCATCCTCCACAAGTCGGGCGACGTGGCGCGCGAGTTCCTGGGCACCATGCACTGGTGGAAGAACAGCGGCACGCAACCGGTCGACCTGACGATCGCCGACCTCGTCAACGACAGGAAGCCGGAGACGATGAAGGAAAAGATCATGTAAGGCGCCGCTCTTGCGACCGACTCACGGACGTGCCGCACCAGAAACGAACCTGAAATGACCGCCATGCGAACCGCCCGCACTTCCCCGACGTCGTCGAAATCCACCCGCGCCGCCAAGCAGATCGGTCTGCCCGGACAGGTCGTCCTGGTCCTTCAGGGGGGCGGGGCGCTCGGTTCCTATCAGGTCGGCGTCTACGAAGCGATGCACGATGCCGGCATCGACCCCGACTGGGTTATCGGCACGTCGATCGGTGCGATCAACGCCGCGCTGATCGCCGGCAATGCCCGAGAGCATCGCATGGAGCGGCTCAATGCCTTCTGGAGTCACGTCGAATCCCCCGCGGCGATCGCCGGTCCGCTCGACTGGCTCGGCATGGGCAACCTGGTCGGCAACATGACGACGGTGATGCGCGGCATCCCGGCCTTCTTCGAGCCGAGCCTCGCCGCACTGCGCGGCTCGCAAGCGGTGGTCGGTGTCGAGAAGGCCGCGTACTACAGCACCGAGCCGTTGCGTCGCACGCTGGGCGAACTGGTCGACTTCGATTCCCTGCGCGACGGCCCGACCCGGTTGACGGTCGGCGCCGTCCATGCGACGTCGGGTGCGATGCGGTACTTCGACAGCGGCAAGGAGGCGATCGTGGTCGAACATGTGATGGCCTCGGGTGCATTGCCTCCGGCCTTCCCGGCGATCCGGATCGACGGACAGCCGTACTGGGACGGCGGCATCTACTCGAACACGCCGATCGAGGCGGTGCTCGAAGATCATCCGCGTCGCGATTCGCTGATCTTCGCGGTCAACGTGTGGCACCAGGCGGGTCCCGAACCCGAATCGATCTGGCAGGTCATGGGCCGTCAGAAGGACATCCAGTTCGCGAGCCGCGCCGACAATCACATCGCCAAGCAGAAGCAGATCCATCACCTGCGTCACGTGATTCGCGAACTGACCAAGCAGTTGCCGGAAAACCGGCGATCGGATGCTCACGTCAAGGAACTGACGAGCTGGGGCTGCAGCACCACAATGCATGTCGCGCACCTGGTCGCGCCGCGCCTCGAAGGCGAGGACCATACCAAGGACATCGACTTCACCGCTGCGGGCGTGCGCGCGCGGCGCGAAGCGGGCTATGCCGACACGCTACGGATGATCGAGCGTTCTCCATGGCGCGTACCGACCGATCCCATGGAAGGCGTGATCGAACACACGTGATTGAGAACTTCACCATGTCTCCTGTCCTCTGCGGAAGCAATCCGCCCAGCCTGCCGGGGTCGCGCCGTCGATCGGGTCGACCGTGCGAGCGCGATAGAGGATTCCCGAGATCGGCGCGACGGTCTTGAACACCTCGTACGACGCCATCGTCATCGGCAGCGGGCAGGCGGGCCCCTTCCTCGCGGTGAGGCTCGCGAAGGCCGGCATGAAGACGGCGCTGGTCGAACGCGAGCACCTGGGCGGCACTTGTGTCAACGACGGCTGTATTCCGACCAAGACGATGGTCGCGAGCGCACGTAGCGCGCACGTGGCGCGACGCGCTGCGGACTACGGCGTCGTGATCGACGGTGCGATCCGGGTCGACATGAAGGCCGTCAAGGCGCGCAAGGACGACGTCGTCGGCCAGTCGATCGCCGGGCTCACGAAATGGCTGCATGACACGCCCGACGTCGACCTGATCTGGGGACACGCGCGCTTCGTCTCGCCGTCGTCGATCGAAGTCGGCGGTCGGGTCCTCGAAGCCCCGAAGATCTTCATCAACGTCGGCGGGCGCGCCACGCTGCCCGACTGGCCCGGCATCGATCGCGTGCAGGTGTTGAACAACACATCGATGATGGCTCTCGACGCGTTGCCCGAGCACCTGATCATCGTCGGCGGCAGCTATATCGGCCTCGAGTTCGCGCAGATGTTCCGCCGCTTCGGCTCGCGGGTGACGGTGCTCGAGCATGGCGATCGTCTGATCGCGCGAGAAGACACCGAAGTGTCTGCGGAGGTTAGGGCGATCCTCGAACGCGAGGGCATCGTCTTTCACTTCGGGGTACGCGATGCGCGCGTCACGCCCGAAGGCGGTGGCGCCCGGGTTCGTTGCACCGCGGCCGGCGCACCATGCGACGTGACGGGGAGCCATCTGCTCGCCGCCGTCGGCCGCCGGCCCAACACCGACGACCTGGGACTCGCCGAGGCGGGCATCGCGACGGATGCGCGAGGGTTCATCGTCGTCGACGACCAGCTCCGCACCAATCTTCCGGGCGTCTGGGCGCTCGGCGATGCGAACGGCCGCGGGGCGTTCACGCACACGTCGTTCAACGACTACGAGATCGTCGCTGCCAACCTGCTCGATGGCGTACAGCGCCGGGTGAGGGATCGGATCCCGGCGTATGCGCTCTTCATCGATCCACCGCTCGGACGCGTCGGCATGACCGAGGAGGAAGTGCGTGCCAGCGGCCGCAAGGCGCTGGTCGGCCTGATGCCGATGACGCGCGTAGGCCGCGCCAGGGAGCGCGGGGAGACACAGGGCTTCATGAAGGTCCTAATTGATGCCGAGACCGAACGCATCCTCGGCGCGGCGCTGCTGTGCATCGAAGGCGACGAGATCGTCCATTCGCTGCTCGACGTGATGTACGCGGGCGCGTCTTACGAGGTGGTCCGACGCGCGGTCCATATCCATCCCACGGTGAGCGAGCTGATCCCGACATTGCTCGGGCAACTGAAGCCCCTCGAGGATCAGCCGTGAGGCGCAGATGGACATCATGATCCGCGGCTTTGCGTTCGCCGTCGCGGCCCTGTGTGCGGTGACGATGGGTTTCGCGATCCAGCGCGGGGCTACCTGCACCGTGGCTGCGGTCGATGAAGTCGTCCATGGTGGTGGCGTCAGTCGGCTGGTTGCGCTGGTCGAAGCGTCGGCCTGGGTCGCGGGCGGTCTGCTGATCGCGCGTGAGATCGGCTGGCTGGCCCAGGCGCCGTCGGGTTACGTCGTCAATCTCTGGACCGTGGCCGGGTCGTTGCTGCTGGGACTCGGTGCCTTCGTCAACCGGGCTTGCGTCTTCGGGGCGATCGCGCGCTTCGGGTCGGGCGAGTGGGCGTACATCGCGACGCCGTTGGGCTTCTATCTCGGCTGCCTCGCAGAGGCCAGGCTGATCGCGCCACCGGCGCCGCAAAGCCTCGACGCGGGATCCGTCGTGCTGGCCGCGCCGAGCTTCGTCGCCTGGCTGGTCGTCGCGTTGTTCGCCTGGCGGCTCGCGATTCCCCTGATCCGGCATCGAAACGTAATGCGCGAACTGATGACCCGGCATCTGTGGTCGCCGCACGCATCGACCACGGTCATCGGCGTCACGTTCCTGTCGACGATGCTGTTGGTCGGTGCGTGGTCCTACACCGATGCCCTTGCCGAGCTGGCTCGCGGCATGGCCCACAGCGTGCCCGCGCAAGCACTGCTGCTGGTGTGCCTGCTGGCCGGTACGTTGGTCGGTGGATGGACCGCCGGATGCTTCAGGCACACGCGGATTCGGGCCGCCTCTGTCCTGCGTTGCCTGGCTGGCGGCATGCTGATGGGATGCGGAAGCCTCCTGATTCCAGGTGGCAATGACGGACTGATCCTGGTCGGCATGCCGCTGCTCTGGCCCTATGCGTGGGTCGCATTCGCAACGATGTGCATCGTGATCGGAGTTGCCTCTGTCGTGCAACGTCGGTTCACGATCGGAGCGCCTCCAGGCTCGACGATCTGACGAGGAGTAAGTCCAGCATGGCATCCGACCCCGACATCCCGACACCCAGGCTTCTTCGCGAAGGCGTCGATGTCTATGCGCGAGCGCTCGGCGGCGCGGGAGGGAACGAGCTCGAGGCGCAGATGCGAAACGACGATCGGACCGCCGCCTGTGCCGCGATCTATGCATCGCCGCCCTACGACCTGCAGGTTCCTGCGCTGTCCGTGTCGCGCGTGTCGGTCAACCTGACCCGCGCACATGTGAGCGGCGGAGCGGACGGCGAGCGGCATCGCGACTACGAGGCGTTGCGCTACTCGACCTTCCTCGTGCCCGCCGGCATGCCGGTGGCATGGCGAAAGGATGCGCCGAGCCGCCACCTGACGATCTATTTCCATCGGGATGCGTTCGCCGGTTCCGAAGACGCGGGTGCTGTCATCGACCGCGAGCAGCCGCTCTTCAACGCCAGGATCGCAGGCATCAGGCCACTGGCGGACCAGCTCGCCGCGGAGCTCGATCATCCGGACGGCCTGACGGCGGAAGCCACCGATAGCCTGGGGCGGCTGCTTCTCGTACGACTCGCGCGCCAGCTGCGGGATCCCGATCGGAACGCGAACCCACTGACGCCCCGGATCCTGATGTCGTTGCGCGACTATGTCGTCGCCCATCTCGCCGAACGAATCCTGGTGGCCGATCTGGCTCGGGTGGCGGGGCTTCCTCCCAACCGCTTCGCCCAGGCGTTCAGCGATCGCGTGCGCGTATCGCCGCACCAGTTCGTGCTGGGCGTGCGGCTCGAACGCGCGGCGCAGTTGCTACGCACATCGAATCGCGATCTGGTCGAAGTGGCGCAGGACTGCGGATTCGCCAATCAGCAGCACTTCAGCAACGCGATGCGCCGCCGCTTCGGCACCACGCCGAGCCGCTACCGACGCCTGCATCGCGAAGGCCCCGCAGTGACGGGTTGAAGGGGCGAAAAGATCGGCAGGGCGGCCGCTCCCTGCCGCCGCCGATTTTGCAAGAACGCCTTCGCGAGACGCGCGACTTCCGGGTGCTCCGTGCAAGACATGCCTGGCGCATGCGGGCCCAATAAGTCCGGTCCACGCCTCCTCTCGACGAATCGCGGAGTCCGCGGACGGGACGTCATTCGTCGTCCCCATCCAACGAGGAGAGAGCGACATGATTCCCGACCCGAAGAGACTTCCGACCGGCAAGGCAGGCCGATTCGCTGCGAAGTACTTCGATCGGCTGCCGCTTCGCCTGTTGCGTTCCCGGTCCGTCCTCGCGGCGTCGATCGCGCTTCTGTGCTGCGGGTTCGCCGCGCTCCCCGACGGCGGTGAAAACGACGGGGACCGCAGGGGCGATCGCCCCGCGAGCCCCGATCAGCTGCGCGGGTTCATCGGCCGTGAGGTGGGCGGAATCGACAAGCTGAGGGTCCCTGCGAAGGATGCCGACCTCCCCGTGCCGCGTCAGCCGGATGGGACCGTGAACCGCAGATTCGAGACCACGGAAGCCAAGCGCTACCTCGGAAAATTGCTCTTCCACGATCCGATCAGGACCGCGCGCATCAATGCGAACCTGCTCCAGCCGGTCGACCTGCCGACCGGGACGGCCTTCGGCGGAACGGTGAGCGCATCCGATCCGAACGTCCAGTCGATCGTCGATGCGACGAAGCAGACCGGATCGTGCGGCAGTTGCCACCTCGGCGAGGCGGCGACCAAGGCCGGACAGCGGATCAACCTGCACGTCGGTGCCGAAGGGCGCGGCTACACCGACGAGAACGGCAATTTCATCATCCGCCGGCGAACGCAGGAGATCCTCCTCAAGAAGCGGCCCGCCCCGCTGTTTCCCGGTGACACGCTGGTCGATGCACTCCCGACGCTGACCGATATCGACCTGATCGACGGACTGCGAACGGTCACGACGCCGGCCAATTTCTACCATGTGCCCAACCCGTCGGCGCTGCTGGCGACCGGCCGCCTCGACGAACTGGACAGCGTGGGGCGCAACTCGATGTCCGTGATCGGACTGGCATTCAACAACCGTCTGCTCTTCGGTGGCTTCGCCGGGGAGCCGCAGTCCACGATCGGCTCGCTCAACCCGTTCGCCGATCCGGCCGCGGAGAACATCGCGCTCCTGCTGCTCGACGCGCACCGCATGCTCGGCGCGCAGTCGGCCGAGCTGATCAAGGTTCCGGCCTTCGTCAAACTGTTCCAGGATGCCTTCCCGACCGAGGCCGCCGATGCCGCAGCCACGCACGACCTGACGAAGCTCGTCAACGACGTGACCGCGTTCCGCGCCACGGCGACCTTCATGCGCACGGTGGTCACCAGGAACACGCCGTTCGACCGGTTCGTCGCCGGGGACAACGACGCGATGACTTCC
>Ga0123338_10002731_pt1 | contig 16349 bp, 14 predicted proteins | sample grotaG_FD_89793 | JGI IMG/M metagenome (GOLD analysis project Ga0123338, IMG submission 89793) | Glacier valley bacterial and archeal communities from Borup Fiord, Nunavut, Canada, to study Microbial Dark Matter (Phase II) -... | ecosystem: Environmental > Aquatic > Freshwater > Ice > Glacier ...
CAGTTACGCAACTATGAGCTGTATCCCTTTATCAAAATTGATGTGCAACATCCCTTTCCACGTGTCTACTCCTCAAAAGAAGTGACCGCCGACGGCGCACGCTATTTTGGCCCGTTTCGGAGTCGGCGCGTCGTGGATATAACGATTGAACTGGTACAAAAGGTTTTCCCTGTGCGTACCTGTACACGTTCGCTCCCGCCACTAGCAAAGGCGTCCGAGCCGTGCCTACGCCTGTATCTTGATCGCTGCTCCGGCCCCTGTCAGGGTGGGGTGGACGCGGTGGAATACCAGAAGGTGATTGAGCAGGTATGCGCGTTTCTTGGTGGTGAGCGTGAAGACCTTTTGGAACGTCTGCGGCGTCAGATGCACGATGCCGCGCACAACCTCAACTTTGAACGCGCGGCATGGTTCCGTGATGCCATTCGGAGCGCGGACGAGGTATTGATTGGGCAACGTCTCATCACGGGAGCGGTTGAGGCAAACAATCTATTTATCGTGTATCCGTCAGCGAAAGAGGCGCATGATGAGGTATTTCTCATTCGGCATGGGCGTCTCGTGCAACAATTGCCCGTTCCTCATGAGCCGCAAGCCATGAAACGCGCTATTTGCGAACTGCTTGACGCGGCATCCACACTGGGCGATGCACCGAGTATGGTTGGCAAGGCCGAGGTTGACCAGATCAACATCATCAGTCGTTGGATACATAGACACAGTGATGACCGTGCCTTTTTCTCTTTCCAGAGTGCCTTGACCGACGAGCAGGCCGCACACGCGCTTATAGATCACATCTGGCTAGAGGTTGATGCCGCCCGTTTATTGACTGTCGAGTCGGCAGAGATTGATGACCCAATCGAAGATATTGGTTAAACAGAGCAAACAGGCGATGAGCGGCGTTAAATACTGTAGCTATACTTCGTTAAGAATAGTAGCAGCTACCTGTCTTATCTACCCCCAACCCAGCGCGAGGAGGCGTTTTGTATTATGTTACTATCCGATAAACGTATTGTGGAAGAGCGCGAGAACGGAAATATTGTTATTGAACCGTTTGACCGTCGTCACCTGGGAACAAATTCTTATGATTGTCGCCTCGGCGAGTGGTACTTTCAAGGCAACGCCAATATTGAAGTGATGCATTTAGACAACCCAGAAGAGATTCGGAGCTATTGGGGTGAGCCACGCAAAGCGCATGGCAACAAGATCGCCATACGTCCAGGCACAACAATACTGGCCCATACGCAAGAGGTTATCGGTGGACATAACGGTTATCTGGCGAAAATGTATTCGCGGAGTACGGTGGCGCGTTCTGGCCTTTCGGTGTGTCGTTGCGCGGGTGTGGGCGACGTTGGTTATATCAATCGCTGGACAATGGAGATCAGCAACCACACGCAAACCGTGATCTGGGTTCCGGTCAACTTTCGCATCTGCCAACTCACGTTTGAGTACGTTGGTGAGACGCTCAAAGAGTATCACGGCAAGTATGGGAAGCCAGGGACGGATTGGACGCCCGAAGATATGTTGCCGAAGCCGCATTTTGATTGGGACTATGAAGAGTATCGCACAGACCGCGAACGCTAAAAAGGAAGTGGTATGTGAGCAGGGGTAGGTTAATCTCATTTGAGGGACTCGACGGCGCGGGTAAAAGTACCCAGATGCGTCTTTTGGAGCAGTGGTTAACGACGCAACATGTCGTGTATCTGCACACCAGGGAGCCGGGGGGAACGCCATTTGGGGGCGAGATACGGCGGCTCCTGTTCAATCATCCCGAACTGGTGATTACGCCCCTGGCCGAGGCGTTTCTGTTCCAGGCAGACCGTGCCCAACATTTTGCGACGGTGATTCTGCCCGCGTTAGCGGCGGGGACACACGTTCTCACAGACCGCTGTTTCGACTCCAGCATCGCCTATCAGGGTGTGGCGCGTGGGGTCGGGGCCGACCTTGTGCTGCGCCTCTCGATGCTGGCAACCCAAAACCATGCGCCCGACCTCACGATTCTGCTCGACCTCGACCCAACCCAGGTACACGCGCGTACCGATGTCACGCACGATGCAAGCGGCCTACGTGAGCAGCAATCACGCTTCGATACCGAGTCCGAACGCTTCCATCACCAACTGCGTGACGCGTTTCTGGCACTCGCCGTAGCCTATCCCGAACGTATCTACGTAGTAGACGCCTCGCACTCTCCCGCCGCAATTCACCAGGAAATTATCGCGCTGGTGCAACCTCTGGTCATTGTACAGTAGCCACCACCTGTCACAAACGTTCTATGGGCGGTGTCTTATAGGTGCATTGCGGAGTACGTACCTGCGAAAGCATGCGTTTAGTTAAAAAGTAAGGAAAAGAGAGGCATGATCCTACAAACGAGCAACGAGTCTCTCCCCACTCAGGCTCAGGATGAGCCGTTCGAGGCCGTGTTTACGCGGTACTATCCTCTGGTGTATCAGCTCGCGTATCGCTGTACCGGACGATGTGATGAGGCGGACGATATCGCGCAAGAGGTCTTTCTGCGCTTCTATCGCATCCCGCCCCATGCGACGACGGAGGGAGAGCAACGCGCATGGCTATGTCGGGTCGCAACAAACCTGAGTTTGAATGCCCTGCGTGGACAGCAGCGCCGTACCCAGCACGAAGAGCGGGCGGGCGAAAGAGCCATACAACCATTGAATGGGACCGAGCAAAGCCCCGAAGAGCAGCTTGTGGCGGCGGAGCAAGCCGCGTTGATACGCACGGTTCTAGCCGAACTTCCCGAAAGACAGCAATCCTATATCTTATTGCGAAGTATCGGTCTAAGCTACAATGAGATTGCCCAGGCGACAGGGGTTGCAGCAGCTTCTGTTGGCTCATTACTAGGACGTGCGGAACGTGAATTCCGTAGGAGATACAATGAACGAGCAGCAACATTCCGAGCAGAGTGACGCATGTTTAGATAGAGGCCTACTTGTCACGATGCGCGACGGGGAGCTATCCCTAAACGAGAACGTGCAAGCAATGGCTCACCTGCTTGAGTGCGCCGACTGTAGTGCCAATGAGCGCGACGTACAACACAGTGGGCAAGAGATATACACCCTCTTTGATGCGTTAAGTCCCGCGCCAAATGAGATACCCAACGCTGCGAAAGCATTCGCCGCATTGCAAGCGAAAATCAGCGTAGAACGCCGTACAACGGGTCTGCACATGGTGACACTCGCGCACAGGAAAGCACCGCGACCAGCCGTGAAACGTCCGCGTGTCCGTTGGGCGATGATCGCGGTTGCCGCCGCGGTGATTGCTGCGCTACTCTTGCCAAACGCGGGTGTGCTTGCGAGCCAGTTTCTCGCGCTGTTTCGTGTACAGCATTTCGAGCCTGTGCGCCTCGACGCAGGTCAAGTGACGCAAAACCTCTACAAAAACCTGAACAACTTTGGCGATGTGAAGTACAATACAGCGGATACGAAACTGATAAATAATTCCACCAAAGCGCAGGTTGAACAGTATATTCACTTTCCCTTGCTGCTTCCCCAAATGTTGCCACAGGGAGTAAGCAATACACCACAGTACAACATTTTTGTGGGTACACGCGCAACTTTTACCTTTAACACCGCCAAAGCGCAGGCGACCATGCAACAAATGGGTGATGGCAACCTGGGCATCCCGTCCCAATTGAGCGGTGCTGCCTACACGATTACCGTTGCACCAGGGGTCGCGATTCAGTACGCGCTCATCTGTAATGGCGATACATCGACGGCATGTCGCAATCGGAAGCAGCTTGGTGTCATCGAGGTTCCCAGCCCCACCGTGCAGGGGACAACCGCGAACGCGCTCAATGATCTACGAGCGTATATGTTATTGCTGCCGCATCTTTCCACCGATATACACAACCTCTGGCAAAGTGTTGACATGAGTACGGGAACCATTCCGCTTCCCTTGCCAACCGCGCAAACAAATGCGGAACAGGTATCGGTTCAGGGCGTATCAGGTGTGTTACTGGTCGATAGCTCCATCAAGTACGGTGGTGTGATCTGGCAAAAAAACAACGTTGTGTACGTTATTATCACCAACACTAGCGAGCGTACTCAGATTTTAGCTACGGCAAACTCGCTACGCTAGAGCATTAGCGGCAGCAGAAAGGGGTGTTGCATCCCTTTAAACAAAAGCAGGGATGCAACAACAACGGGTATGAAGCAACAGCTACCCGCAATCGAGGTAGAGGGATTATATAAAGCGTACCATCACCTGATCGCGGTGGAAAATGTGAGCTTCACCACCTATCGTGGTGAGGCGTTTGGCTTCCTCGGCCCAAATGGAGCCGGTAAAAGCACTATTGTAAAAATCATCACTGGCCTGGTCGCTAAGACACAAGGTACTGTGCGCGTTCTGGGGCAACCCATAAACAGTATGGAGACAAGGCGGCGCGTTGGCTACTTGCCAGAACTCCCAAATTTTCATCGCTGGCTCAAGGCACAGGAGTTTTTGGAGTTTCACGGGCATCTATATGGGATGCGTGGGGCCGCGTTACAAAAACGTTGTAGAGAGGTGCTGGCACAAGTTGGACTCGCGGGTAAAGAGAAACAAAAACTTGGCACGTTCTCGAAAGGTATGTTGCAACGGATTGGGTTGGCGCAGGCACTCCTAAATCAGCCCGACCTGATTATTCTTGACGAGCCGGTATCGGGCCTCGATCCCGTCGGTCAGCACGATATGCGAACAATCCTCTTGCACCTGAAAGCCGAGGGGGTCAGCATCTTTCTCAACTCGCATCAGCTCGCAGATGTGGAGGCTATTTGTGATCGCGTGGCAATCATCGACAAGGGGCATATTCTAAAGATGGGGCCGCCGCAATCACTTTTTGACGAGCCGCTCACGATAGATATACATCTAAACGCGATTACACACGAGTTATTGCACAAATTGGGGGCCGTCTCGCTCTCTGTACGTGAAGACCCAGACGCGCCGTGCCATTTATTAATCGAAGTGCAGGACGAGGAGCAAGCCGCGGATGTCGCCGCCGTCGTGCATACATGTGGTTTGCGGCTCTACTCGCTTGCGCCGCGCCATCGCTCGCTTGAACACCTTTTCTTGAACACTATCGACATGTCGAGCTATCAAGGATGAAAGGGGCTATATATGGGCTTGCTGCTTATAACGCGCTTTACGCTGCACGAAGCGATGCGAAAGCGTATCTTTCTCGCGGTGGTGGTACTCAGTGTGGTTCTCCTCTTAGGCTTCGCCATTCTCTTTAATTTTGTTGTCGATGCAAGCAATGGTCCGCCCCAACTCAGCCATGACCTCTTTTTGCTGGGCATCGGCGGCTTTATGAGCATACCCGCGATCTGGCTTGTCTATCTTTTGAGTAGCGTACTAACCATCTTGCTCACTACAAATATGCTCTCCGGCGAGATTGACGCTGGCACGTTTACGATCATCGTTCCCAAACCAATTCATCGCTTTGAAATAGTCTTCGGCAAATGGCTTTGTTACGTGTTGCTGCTAACCGCTTATACTGCCTCTCTCTTCTTTGTCTTTCTGGTAGTCATCTATCTCAAGACGAACTATTGGCCCTCGGATGCCCTACGTGCACTTGGCATTCTTGAATTGGCGGTGCTTGTGTTGATGGGACTTACCACTTGTGGGAGCGCGTTTGTGCCAACAATGGTCAACGGAGCAATCATTCTTGTGCTATTTATTGGGGCGCAAATCTCAAGTTTTATCAACCTGATCGCGCCATTCGTAGCACCCAGCGCGAAGGATAATGTGCAGAATACGACAATCGTAATTAGCCTGATTATGCCAACCGATGCGCTCTGGCACGGTAGCTCGTTCTATCTTACCTCTGGTGCGTCCACGCTCCTGCAAGCGGCGCACATCAACACACCGTTTACCTCAACGGAACCAATCGCGGCGGCACTGTTGGTCTGGGCGGTGATCTACGCGCTCGTGCTACCCCTCTGTGGGGCGTGGCGATTCCAGTATCGGGACCTGTAACGGAGTATAAAGCATAAGAAAAGGCACAAATACATCCCCTATTGTGACCTTTGTGTGTAACAATCGTCTTACAGTGTGAATGAAAAATAGACGTTATACAACCTATACTCAGAGATACGCGCCGTTACTGGGCGTCTTTTCGCTTGCATTTCTGGTGCGGCTCGCGTACAACCTCACTGCTGGTCACAACTATATCCCAAAGGACGACGCCGCGCTTTACAACAATCTCGCGCAGGGATTGCTCGTACAGCACTGTTATTGTCTTATCAACATACCACACGCGAATGTCAGTCGCGCCCCGCTCTGGCCTATAATTATCGCAATCATCTACGCCTTTACAGGCGTACACGACATCTACCCGCGTCTATTTTATTGTTTTCTCGGCTCTGGAACATGTCTCCTTGTGTATTTTTTCGCTAGAAGTCTCTTTGGCAGGCGTATCGCTCTATTTACGGGCTTCCTTGCCGCCATCTATACAGGCCTCTTTCTCAACGATGGTTGGTTGTTCAGCGAGTCGCTGTACACTTTTCTTGTAACAGCATTGACCTATTTGCTCTTTCTGCTCCAAACTACTCTCTCGCGACGTTCAACAGACAAAGAAATTGACTATAACCGAAAGAACATAAAACAACGGTGGTTGCTTGTTTGTGGAGGCTTGGCATTGGGTTTAGCGTCGTTGACACGTCCAAATGGGCCACTGCTGTTCAGTCTGGTTGTGTTGTGGGGATTGTTGCTTGTGCTGACAAAACTGGCGAAAGTGCAAACCGCGCTACGGGCTGTACTGGTGATCGGTTGTATCGCGCTGGCCCTGATTTTGCCCTGGACCTATCGCAACTATCGGGTGACACACGCGTTTATTCCGGTTGCGCTGGGCGCGGGCGATGTTCTCGTTGGCGCGTACAATGACACTGTTTTGCAGAACACTGAGGGTGGGGTGGGCTTCTGGGTGTCACGTGATCTGGTGAGGCCGCAGATAAGTGTGCGCGGCCATGACGATTGGCACTACACAGCACAGGATGAGAAGAGAGACACCGATCATGCTCTCCAATGGATGACGACGCATCTGCGCGACCTGCCGTATCTTTGGGGGTGGCACTTTCTACACATGTGGAGTCCATACACGCTGGAACCCGCGCTCTCGATTAAAGAATACCCTGAACGGGTGTCGTCACAAATTATTTCGATCATGATGTATGTGATGGCGATTCCTGTTTTTGTGCTAGCCGCGACGGGACTTGTTGCCACCTGGCAACGCTGGAAACGACAGCTTGTCGTGGTCTATCTCATGCTTGCGTTTACTGTTGCTCAAAATATCGCTTTTTATGCCAACATGCGTTTTCGCGCTCCCATTGAGCCGCTCCTGGTGTTGCTCGTCGGTGGTACGCTCTGGTGGTTGACGAGCGAGGATAGTGGGACATTGCGCGACAGGCTCCAAAAAAGGAAGGGGTGAAAAGCTATTTTTCGTCCCTTCCTTGTTGTCTACTCGCTTTCTATCAATACGCTGGCTCAACCTGATCTTGAAACCGACGTGTGTAGAGCCGATAGTACGCGCCGTTTTGCGCGAGTAGTTCCGTGTGACTACCCTGTTCGATGATACGGCCCTGCTCAATCACAACGATCTTGTCGGCATTTTGGATGGTTGTCAAACGGTGGGCGATGACAAGCGTTGTGCGGTCACGCATCAGGCGTTCAAGGGCCTCTTGCACCAAACTTTCGCTTTCGTTGTCGAGCGAACTCGTAGCCTCATCGAGAATGAGGATACGTGGGTTACGCAATAGAGCGCGCGCAATGGCGATACGTTGGCGTTGTCCCCCCGATAGCTTCACGCCACGCTCGCCTACCAGCGTGTTGTAGCCATTCGGCAACTTCTCGATAAACTCGTGCGCGTTGGCGGAGCGCGAAACCGTTTCGATCTCTTCCTGCGTCGCGTCGAGCCGCCCATACGCGATATTTTCGCGCACCGTCGTGCCGAATAGCACCGGCTCCTGCAATACAATGCCGATCTGTTCGCGTAAACTTTTGACCTGTACGTGGCGTATGTCGTAGTCGTCAACCGTGATGCGTCCGTTCTGCACATCAAAGAAGCGCGGAACCAGGTTCGCAATCGTGGTTTTGCCCGCTCCGCTTGGCCCGACCAGCGCCACAACCTGCCCACGTTGGGCCTCAAACGACACGTCGTGCAGTATCTGCGTCTCCTCGTTGTAGCTGAAATCGACATGTTCAAAGCGCAAACTCCCCTCGATAGCGGGAAGCATCGCGGCGTTCGGGTCGTCCGCCAGGGTGAGCGGTTGGTCGAGCAGGTCAAAGATGCGCTCTGCCGCCCCCAGTCCGATTTGAAATTGTCCATACAGGTTGCTCAGGGCAATAAAGGGACGGGTGAGTACCGCGAGATAAATCACAATAGTTGTGAGTGTACCGATGGTAAGCGAACCGTTGAGAACCGCCGTACCGCCGTACCAGAGAAAGACCGCGAGACCCGTTAAACCCAGCAATGTCGTACCCGCCTGTACCGCGGCAGAGAGGCGGGCGCGTTTCATTGTGATGCCGAACTGCTGCCACGCGAGCGTGTTGTAGCGTTGTGTCTCGTACTCTTCGCGTGTGAACGCCTTCACAACCTTCGCGTTTCCTATAGCCTCTTCGGATGCTGCTGTCGCCTCGCTCAGGGTCGCCAGTTCGCTTTTGACGTAGCGGCGCAGGTAGCGGCTGGTAAAGAAGGGCAAGATGAAGATAGGGACAAGAATGAGCGCGATTACCAGGATGGTTGGTCCAAAGCTCGCGGTAGACTGTGTGTTTGGGAGATGGACATTGAGCTGACTTGCTTGCGAGAGCAGGGTGTCGGGGCCGGCAATCACAATTACCACGCCGATAAGTAGGGTAATCACGTTCTGGGCCAGGCTGATTACATCGCCCGTGAGTGTACCACGTACAAGTGTGACATCGTTGGTGAGGCGGCTAAGTAGCTCGCCCGTTCGATTATCCTGAAAAAAGCTCAATGGGAGCTGTTGCAGATGGGCGTATACTTTTGTACGCAGATTGACCAGCACCCGTTCGCCAACCGCCGTTGTCCAAAAGCTTTGGATAAAGCCGATAATCCCCTGCACCAGGGCTAGCCCAATCAACACGAAGATAATCGAGTGGAGCGCGTCCTGATTCTTTTGGATGACGCTATCAATAATTTTTCCGGTAAACGCGGGATACACCAGGCCAAGTGTACTGGTGACGAACGTAAGCAGCGTAAGCCCTAGTAGTTGCCACCAGTAGGGACGCGCAAAGTTGAGTAGTCGCCATATGCGATAGCGACTGGGTTTTACCTTTGGTAGAGCATCTTCCGCCATCAAGCCGTTGGCGGAGACAGAGCGACGAGCCACAATGTACTCCTATCTGACTGCCCGCAGGGAGATGCAAAGCATCGTTATCCCTCGGAACAGGGAAGCTTCCTATTGAAATAGTTCCCTTTGTATAGTGTTACTACTAAGAGTACGTGGCGACGTGGGTGAGGTTGTAAGGGGCTATTCCATCGCCTCGATACGCTCTTTGCGTTTTAGAGCTTGATAGTAGTCTGGGTCAAGTTCTAAAGCCGTGTTGACCGCCCGTAGTGCCTCGTCCTTTCTTTTGAGAATACCGAGTATCCACGCCATACCATCCCACGCAGGAACGTAGCGACTGTCCAGGCGGAGCGCTTCCTCAAACGCGGTCAACGCCTCGACGTAGTGTGCCTCCATCGCCAGGGATGTCCCCTTGACGTACCATGCCTCGACATTTGTAGGGTCAAGTGCAATCGCCTTTGCCACCGCCGCCAGTGCCGCCGTGTAGCGTATCGTGGTGGACAATTCCTGACTGTATTCTAGCCAGAAAAGGGCCTGTTTCCTTCGTGCTTCCTGCTCGTGCATTGTCGTTTTCTCTCCTCCTCTATACTAGTAATACACAGTCGAACGGTTCCTACTAGCAAGTTAGCGCGCCGTTTTAACAATAATATTTGCCCCTTAATGATATAATGGCTATCAGTGTCCTATTGGCCTGCCGTCAAGTATCTGGCAAGTATGGCGCCAGGGGTACACCTTCCCAGGAGAACACAGATTATGCTCGACGCTTCCAATATATCTTCTACACTTATTGAGACCGTAGATGCCGAGACCCAGGCAAAATATACACACCTACAAACGATTTTGCGCGCTATGGAGTCGGTGCTAATTGCCTACTCTGGCGGCGTTGATAGTGCGTTATTGCTCAAAGTAGCTCATGATGTGCTTGGTGAACGAGCCATCGGCGCGATTGCGTCCTCGGATGCCTACGCGCCGGAGGAGACCGACGATGCAATCGCGGTTGCCACGCAAATGGGTATCCCGATTGTAACACTCCAAACGCATGAACTAGAAGATGAACGTTACGTAAAAAACGATGTGCAACGCTGCTACTTTTGTAAAACCGAACTCTTCACGCAGCTAGAGCCGTTGGCGCGTGAATACAATGTACGTTTTATTGCTTATGGCGTCAATAAAGATGATGACGGGGACTTTCGGCCAGGACAGAAGGCTGCGCGTGAATTTGGCGTTCGTGGGCCGTTGAAAGAAGCAGGGATGGGAAAACGTGAGATTCGTGCCCTTGCTCGCGCGCTTGGTGTACCTGTTTGGGATAAGCCCGCTATGGCCTGTTTCTCCTCACGTATCCCATATGGAAGCAAGGTTGATGTCGCTTCGCTGCAAATGGTGTACCGAGCGGAAAAATTGTTGCGCGAACTCGGCTTCCACCAGTTACGGGTGCGCCACCATGATAAAATCGCCCGTATCGAGGTTGAGCGTTCAGAGATTTCACGCTTGGTTGAGGAAGAGATGAGCCGTACGGTGACTGATGGCCTCCGCAAGATCGGGTATGCGTATGTCACCGTTGACCTGCTAGGATTTCGTAGTGGGAGCATGAACGAGGGCTTTTTTAAGAAAAAAAAGGTTGATGGGGCAAACTGAGTGTGATTATACAGACAACAAATGAGCAAGAGGCAGCGCACAGAGAGACGATTCACTGCCCAAACTGCCGTATGGTGTGTGACGCGAACCTGAATTTCTGCGGACGGTGCGGACAACGTTTGCGTGGTACTGCTCCCGCGCAGCAGACAGGCGCAGTACCCCCTCTTCGGGTGTCTTCAGCGGCACATAGACGGCTCCCTTTTGTGGTTATGTTGTGCGTCTGCATCCTTTCAGTATTGTTCGCCATTGGCGCGGGAACGTTTGCCTCCATTCGCTCGCTAGCGACGCGTTCCACACCGTTGCCTAGTGTGTCTACCCTCGTGACAAAGCCGGAGGGGACGGCGTGGTTCTACGATGTGCGTGGACAAGATGATAATATAGAAATGTACCTAACCGCCCTTCCGCAGCTCAAAGGCGGGTTGGTCTACGTGGGTTGGCTCGTCAATCCTTATCGGCCCGATCAAGTATTGGCTGTTGGACCAATTATTCCCGACCACAAGGGAACCGCGCTTGTGCAGAGCGATCAGATGCAGGGGTTCAATGGGCAAGCGGAGAACCTACGCCGTATCTTTCCTCGTGTCGTGGTTACGCTTGAAAAGGCGGGGGAGCAGTGGCAAAAACCGGGGAATACGATACTTATGCAGGGGAACATTGACCAAACGACAAGCACTACTTTGTCACCGCTTTTTGTACGTTCGGCATACACGCCCAAGCAAACTTCGCTGTTGGTGGGACTACATACCCAGACACGCGGAATAGCGCGGTGGATGGCGAATATGACGGAGGCGCAGCAGCGTAACGATGTTGCCACTGTACGGGCCGACCTGTTGCGATTGCTCTATCTGCTCGAAGGGACACACGGGCCAGATGTAGCGCGCCTGAACGTGGCCGCGCAGCAGAACATTGTAAGTGCTGGTGACGGTGTAGGCGTGTTGTCCGCAAACGCCGCCTGTAAGCAGGAGCAACACACATGTGGCTACCTCGATATGCTGCGCGCAACCGTGCAAACGCTCATGACGCAACAGCGTGTCCCCCAAGCCGTTGCTCAAAAGGTGTTGACCACCCTTACAACAATGAAGCAACTTGCTCAACATGTGCAACAGGTCGCGCTTGAACTTGTGACGTTCAACAAATTGGACGCCGCGACGGTGCAGAAGCTGACCACGCTTGCGGTTGGAATTGACACGCTCCTAAACGGGAGCGATCACGACGGCGATGGCAGCATCGACCCCGTGCCAGGCGAGGCGGCAACCGCGCAATTGTATGGATACGCGCAACAGTTGGGAGCGATCAGGCTCGCGTAAAATGGTTAGTGTACTCTGTACACTTGTGGTATACTATGCCTAGAGCGAAACGTTATTCGTATACAGCAGGGCCTACCCAAAAGCGGGAAAAATTATTATGACAGAGCGTACAATTTACCTTGACCATGCCGCGACCACCGCGTTAGACCCGCGTGTATTAGAGGCGATGCTTCCGTATTTAACAACGGAATACGGCAATGCAAGCAGCATTTATACGTTGGGTCGTCATGCGATGCAAGCGGTTGACCGTGCGCGTGAGCAGGTTGCCGAGGTGTTACATTGTCGTCCAACCGAGCTTGCCTTTGTCGGCTGTGGCTCCGAAAGCGACAATCTCGCAATCAAAGGGATGGCGTTCGCCGCGCAAAAAAAAGGCAATCACATTATCACCTCCTCGATAGAGCATCACGCTGTGCTGCACACCTGCGAATACCTTGACCGTTTTGGCTTCAAAACAACGTATCTTCCCGTCGATGAATACGCGCGGGTCAATCCCGACGACGTTGGACGTGCAATCACCGATCAGACGATTCTCGTGTCGGTGATGTACGCGAACAACGAGGTGGGAACGATTGAGCCGATAGCGGAGATCGGGCGCATCTGTCGCGCCAAAAAGGTTCCGTTCCATGTCGATGCGGTACAGGCGGGCGGCGCGATACCGCTTGACGTTGTGGCCGCGAATGTCGATATGCTCTCGCTGTCCGCGCACAAATTCTACGGGCCAAAGGGTGTCGGCATCCTCTACACGCGCCAGGGCATCCGTATCTTGCCACAAATGCAGGGCGGCTCGCAGGAGCGCGGACGCCGCGCGGGAACCGAAAACATCGCCGGCATCGTGGGAGCCGCAACCGCTTTACAGCTAGCACAGGCGGAGATGGAACAGGCTACGCCGCGTATCACCGCCCTGCGTGACCGCCTCATTGAGAGCGTCTTGACCATTCCCCAAAGTCGGCTTACGGGCCACCCAACGCAGCGTCTACCCAATAACGCGAGTTTTTGCTTTGAGGGTGTCGAAGGTGAATCTATTCTATTGAGCCTTGATATGCTGGGTATCGCGGCCTCCACCGGCTCAGCGTGTACCTCTGGCTCGATTGACCCTTCACATGTTCTGATTGCAATGGGCCTGTCGCCCGCATGGTCGCACGGGGGGCTACGATTGACGCTGGGAAAAAACACCACCGAGGCCGAAGTTGACGCCGTTGCCGCAGCACTGCCTACTATTGTGCAAAAGGTGCGCGGCTTAGGCTTGTCGGTAGGGGCCTAACAAACGCTGGACGATCCATTCGCGGGCGGCGGTTGCGTCAACGGCCACCGCCGCGCGTACCTGTGGCCCACCGAAGAGGCTGGGTAACATAAAACCTGTAAATAGGCCTCTGGCTACAACCTGTACAGGCATAGTTTGCCAGTGCAGCAAGTTGGGGCTACACAGTGCCGCGATTGTCAGTGGGTCGTGTAGGTAGGGCCTGCTGGAGTGCCAGCGCGGACGGTGTTGTTGCCAGAGCGTGACGAGCTGGTGCAAGAGTTGTGTCTGCGCCGTTTCTGCATCGCGCAAGCGTTGTAGGTCGCGTCTACGAAGCTGGCAACGGGTGGTGACGTTCCACCCAAGCAGCGTAATAGGTATGCCCGAACTCAACACGAGCCGCGCCGCCTCTACATCGCTTCGTACGTTCCATTCAGGGAAAGGAATGCCGCTTGTCCCACCCATCACCACGATATTTCTTATAGCCGAAGTTATAGCAGGGTCAATTAACAGTGCTAGTGCGATATTGGTAAGTGGCCCAACGCAGACAAGGGTAAGTGTTCCGTGCTGCGCTAATGCTGTTCGTACGATGAGTTCCGGCCCCGAAAACGTGCTGAACGCCTCACGTTCAAAGAGACAATCCCCCAATATTCTCGCTTGTGCCACGCCTGACGCGGGGTGGCGATAGCGTAATGGTTCACCGACGCCGATTGCGACAGGGATGTTGTCACGTCCAAATGTATGTAGGATATGCTTGGCGAGTTGGGCGCGAGTATGAGTATCTCCAAAAGTGGTTGTTACGCCGAGCAAGTCAATTTCGGGCGAATTGAGTGCCAGGGCGAGGGCGAGCGCGTCGTCTATATCGTCGCCGATGTCGGTATCTAGCAGGATAGTATGGATGGGTGGTGCTAATTGGCTTGCTGTATCCGCAGCGATATTGTCCTTTTGGCTCATTGTAAGCAATCCGAATCTATGGTAAAGTTGACAAAAGCAGACCGATAATGAGAGGGAAAAAGTGCTTTTCTGCTACGTAGCCTAGCATAGAAAATAGAAGATACGCAACACGCTTTACTGTTGGGTATGTGTCTCTCATCGGTGAAAGGGGTTTTAGGAATTATGGATACACTCAAACGTGAGGTGCTGTCACAGCGCGTTCTCAAGGTGAAGCCTTCGGGTATTCGTCGCTTTTTTGATATTATCAACACGATGCCGGACGTTATTTCGCTTGGTATTGGCGAGCCTGATTTTGTCACGCCGGAGCATATCCGACAGGCGGGCATCAATTCGATTCAGCAAGGCCACACACGGTATACCTCCAACTATGGCCTGCTGGAATTGCGTGAAGAGATCGCGGCAATGTTACAGCGTCGCTACGGCCTGACCTATGACCCCAAAACGCAGCTCCTTGTCACCGTTGGCGTCAGCGAGGGGGTTGATCTTGCTATGCGTACAATTATAGACCCCGGCGACGAAGTAATTTCGTCCGACCCCGGTTATGTTGCGTATGAGGCCGATATCGTGTTCGCGGGTGGCGTCGCCGTTCCCGTGCCAACGTATGCCGAATACAACTTCTCGGTACGCGCCGCCGATATCGCCGCTGCGATTACGCCGCGCACCAAGATGATCCTGCTTGGCAATCCAAACAACCCGACGGGGGCGGTCATTCCACGCGAAGAACTGGAAAAAATTGCCAAACTCGCGGTAGAGCATGACCTGATTGTGGCGTCAGATGAGGTCTATAGCCGCCTCGTCTACAATGTCGAGCATGTTAGCATCGCGACCTTCCCCGGAATGCAGGAACGCACCCTGTTGCTCGATGGCTTCTCGAAAGCGTATGCCATGACCGGTTGGCGCATTGGCTATGTTGCCGCCCCCCCGCACATTTTAGAGGCCATGCTTAAAGTTCATCAATACACCATCATGTGTGCCGGTACGTCCGCGCAAGAGGCCGCGTTAGAAGCCTTGCGGCACGGCGAAAACGACGCATTGACTATGCGCGATGACTACGCACGACGCGGACGTATGTTTGTGGACGGCCTGAACCGTATTGGGCTTTCCTGTTGTGAGCCGCGTGGGGCGTTTTATGCTTTCCCGCAGATCAGCCATACAGGAATGAGTGACGACGAGTTCGTGGAAAAGCTGCTTATGGAGGAACAGGTCGCGGTTGTCCCCGGCAGCTCATTTGGTGTCGCTGGCACTGGCTATATTCGCTGTGCGTACTGTACCGCGACCAACAAACTTGAAGAGGCGTTAATTCGTATGGAGCGCTTCTTGAAAAGGCATGGATAACAGGTAGAAGAAGAAATAAAAACAAAGTTTTGGAGCTGAGTGACAAAGGAGGGGTACGTCCTTTTAGGAACGTACCCCGCTCGCTCACGCCGATACTTGCCCCCACTCGACAGCGGCTCTGTCGCGCTTTAACTCGTATATATTGGGATTTCTGAGCGCATACGCGGTGTAATCCCATAGCTCACCAGCCGCCGTGCCGTGCGGGACTGTGTGGATGATTGGCCCATAGAAGCCAACATCCGATCCCTCAAAGGCGATGGTCGGGACCCCAAATGCGCGATAGCGTTTCACAGCCTCTTCATGGTCGTTCAACACATCTTGCGCTGTACTCTCATCGGCAAGGGCTTTCTCGACGAAGCCCTCGTCCAGGCCCGCATCTTTCGCGCAGGCCACGAGCGTGGTACGTTCCCCAATGCTTTCTTTGCGTCCGTGCTGCGCGTTGCCCAGGGCGACGTACAATTTCTCTATCGCCTCGTTGCCCCCCTCGCGTCGCGCCAAAGCAAGGGTGCGGAGCGCGGCCCAACCGCCGCTGATATAATTCGGCTCGACTCCCTCTTTACGGTTGACCATCTCAAGGCTAAAGAGTCGCCACTGCACGTC
>Ga0123338_10002736_pt1 | contig 16327 bp, 11 predicted proteins | sample grotaG_FD_89793 | JGI IMG/M metagenome (GOLD analysis project Ga0123338, IMG submission 89793) | Glacier valley bacterial and archeal communities from Borup Fiord, Nunavut, Canada, to study Microbial Dark Matter (Phase II) -... | ecosystem: Environmental > Aquatic > Freshwater > Ice > Glacier ...
CCGCCTTTGCGCCCGGACGCAGCACCACATCGTATTCCAGCTCCTGCCCGTGACCGTAATACACCAGATCGATCCCCGGCTTCACCTCACTGCTCCGAACTGCGCCAAAGCGCCGCGCGCCAGTCACCCAATTCGCGGGGTCGTTCCCCTTCAAGTAATTGGCTGCGCCGCCGAATTCGCGCTCGCCCGATACTCGACCGTCCGCGCTCGCGCCCACTACGGAAAATCGCAGAGCCGCTCGCTCCGCCCCGGTGCCGATGGCGAACGTCACTCCCTCTTCGGTGACGAACAGCTTCGCTCCGCGCCCTTGCGAAGTGAATAGGACTTTTTTATCCCATTGGCCGCAATTTTCCTCAAACGTCAGAGGTAACTGGTGCAAAAGATCGGCCTGCTTCGGCGCGGCAAGTGCGCTAATTCCAGTCAAAAACAGCGTGAATAAACAAAATTTGCTACAAAATGATGACAAGCGTGGGTCCTCTGAAAGGTAATGAATGACCCGCAAGAGTAGCACACGCCGGTGAACTATGCTCCGTGCACCTCTTCCAAATAGGTGTATCCGTGCAGCCCGTCTTCATAGAACCGCAGCAGCCGCCCGGACTCCTCATAGCCCATGCGCCCTTCCCTCACCGCAGCCTCCACATCCTTACGAAGCTGCGTCACCAAAGCGTCAGCTTTGAACTGCACATAGTTCAACACTTCGCGCACCGTATCGCCCTTAATCACTGCATCCAGCACCGGCTCGCCATCGTCACCGATGCGCACATGCACCGCGTTCGTATCGCCGAACAGGTTATGCATGTCGCCTAAGATTTCCTGATAGGCTCCCACCAGGAACGCGCCCAGGTAATAATTCTGGCCGGTGTAGGTATGCAGCGGCAGCGTGCGTTTCACATCACGGCGATCGATGAATTGGTCCACCTTGCCGTCGGAATCGCATGTAATATCGCCCAGCACCGCAGGATGGGTTGGCCGCTCTTCGAGGCGATGGATCGGCATGATGGGAAACAGCTGTTTAATCGCCCAGCTATCCGGCATGCTTTGGAACAGCGAAAAATTGCAGAAATAAGTATCGGAGAGCGACGCTTCAAGCGGCTCCAATTCCTCCGGCAAATAGTCCAGATCTTTCGCCATTTTCAAAACTTTGCGGCAGATGGTCCAGTGCAGATTTTCCGCCAGGCACCGCTGCTCCAGAGGCAGATAGCCCAGGCTAAACAGATTCAACGCCTGGTCCAAAGCCTGCTGCGCATCGTGATAAGTCTCCAGCAGATTTCGCGCGGATACCGAACGATAAGTCTCCTGCAAATCGATCAGCGGCTGCTCCGGCTCCGGCGGCAGTTCCAGCGTCGCGTCTTCATCGCCGAGGCCGGAAACGCCCAGAACATTAAACACCAGCACGCTGTGATACGCGGCTATCGCGCGCCCGCTCTCCGTTACGATGGTCGGATGCGGCACACCCACTTCGTCGCAAACATTCTGGATGTGATACACCACATCGTTCGCGTACTCCTGCAGCGTATAGTTCACGCTCGATTCGAAATCGGTTTGCGAGCCGTCGTAATCGATTCCCAAACCGCCGCCCACGTCCATAAATTCCAGGCCCGCGCCGGCCTTGCTCAACTCCGCGTACAAGCGCGCCGCTTCATTCACCGCGCCCTTCACCTGGCGGATGTTCGTGATCTGGCTGCCCAAATGGAAATGCAGCAACTTGAAACAATCGGCCATGCCGTGCAGCTTTAGCTCTTCCAGCGCGCGCATCAGTTCCGTGGTGGTGAGCCCAAACTTTGACCGGAACCCGCCTGACGATTTCCACCGGCCGGAGCCGCGGCTTGCCAGCTTCACGCGCATGCCAATCTGCGGGCGCACGCCAATCTTTTCGGCGTATTGCAGAATTAGCGCAAGCTCTGTGTACTTCTCCACCACCGGAATGATCTGGCGGCCCATCTTCTGCGCCAGCATCGCCATTTCGATATATTCGTCGTCCTTAAATCCATTGCAGATGATGGGCGTCTCATTCGACGCCACAGCCATCACGGCCAACAACTCCGGCTTCGACCCTGCCTCCAACCCGAAGTTATAAGGCTTGCCGAATTCCAGCACTTCTTCCACAACCTGGCGCTGTTGATTCACCTTGATGGGATAAACGCAGCAATACCGGCCGTTGTATTTGTGCTCCGTGATCGCGGTCTGGAAGGCACCGTGAATTTCGCCCAGACGATGCTTCAAAATCTCGGTGAAGCGAATCAGAATCGGCAGCGAAATGCCGCGCAACACCAGCGTATCCACCAGCTTCTTCAAATCCAGCGAACGCGCCGGGTCCTTATCGGGATGTACCAACACGTGCCCTTCCCGGTGAATCGAGAAATATCCTTTACCCCAGCGCTCGATGTCGTAGAGGTCGTTTGCGTCCTGCAGGCTCCAGCGCTCGGTTGCTTCCAGAGTCGCACTACCTTTACGGCCGTTCTTTTCCAATGCTTGGCTCCTAGAAGTTTTAAGTGTCTATCGAATGACTTTGCACCGCAAGATAAATTGCGTTACACCCGCATATCGCTCATTTCAGCTTGCTCAGGATGCGGTCATGAATCCAGTGCGCATCCCACCATTCCACCGGGTTCACCTGCACGCCATCCACCTGCATGCTGAAATGCAGATGGTCGCCGCCCGCCATGCCCGTGGCTCCGCTTTTGCCAATCTCCTGGCCGCGTTTCACACTGTCGCCCACCTTCACCTCAATCTCACTCAGATGGCCGTAGATGGATTGCAGCCCGAAGCCATGATCGATCACCACGCAGTTGCCGTAGATGCCCAAATCGTCAGCCCAGAGTATTGCGCCATCGTTCGACGCGGGAATCGGTGTATGCGCCACCTTCGCTAAATCGAAGCCAAGATGGACCTGTTCGTCCACCTTCTTGCCGTTGTAGATGTAAGTGCGCCGGTCGGCAAATACGCTCTCTACCTGCGAATTCACCAGCGGCAGAAACGCTCCGCTCCACAGCATGCTTGGTGCGCTCTTCAACCTCAAATCGGAAAGCGTCTGGTTATTCTGTTTTCGCATTTCGCGATTAATTTTCAGAAAGCGCTCCAGCAGATCGCCGCTGCTCAGGTGATCGATACTCGGCACCACTTTGCTCAAGAACTTGTCGTCAATTTGGATATCGCGCGCGCGAAAACTCTTGGGCGTGATCTTCGTCCAGAACTTGGTGGTCGCTTTTGCACCTGCTCCGTTCAAGGCATACACCATTGGCACCGTACTGGGCGGCGTGTCCCAAGGGTAAGCAAACAAGCTGAACCGTTGTTTATCGGGCTGCGAAGGCAGCGGGAAACTTCGATACACGCCATTGCCCACCGTAACGCCAGCCTCTGTCCAATAGCCGGAGGGCGTGAACACTACTAGCTCGCTGCCACCCTGATTGATGTAATGCTGCTCGGAATCGGTCGTCACGCGCGGCGGCGCCGTCACCACATCCACGTCATAAACTTTCGAATCCACCTGGCCCCGAAGATCGTTCGACGTGGCATCCACAATCAGCTTGGCTTTGCCATCCACAAGCGCCGCCGCGTAGTTCTTGCCAGCGTGCGCCACCACATCGCGCGCTCCATTGCGTTCGCTGAAAAACAGCCAGCGATGCGCGGGCTTGGTTTCCGTGAACACCGGATAGCGCTTGCCGTTCTGCTCCACCGAAACTTGTACGGCGCGCACACCGTGAGCGTTTCGCAATTCAATGCGCACCGGAGTCTCCATCCCAATCGTGCCGACGGGCGGATTTACCGCAATCTGCGTTCCCGTGGAAAGGAACATCAACACCGTCGGCACGCTAATCAGCAGCGCCAATAACGCTGCCCCCGCGGCTACCATCGGCACCTTCACTTCTTTGTCCATGTGTCGAGCCAGTCGATCACCGTTTTGTACCAGAGCAGCGCATTCTGTGGCTTTTGAATCCAGTGGCCTTCATCGGGAAACACCAGCATCTGTGACGGCACCTTTCGCAATTGCAGGGCTGTATACAATTGCATCCCCTGCCCGAACGGTACGCGGAAATCGAGTTCGCCATGCGTCACCAACGTGGGCGTCTGAAACTCCGAAACAAACAGGCTGGGCGACCATTTGTTGTAAACCTCCGGCGTCTCCCACGGCATCCCTCCAAACTCCCACTTGGGCAACCAGAGCTCTTCGGTCTCACCGGCCATGCTGCGCAAATCGTAAACACCGGCATGGCTCACTAGAGCTTTGAAGCGCGTGCTGTGGCCTAAAATCCAATCGATCATGTAGCCGCCATAACTCGCGCCGGCAGCCGTCATCCGTTCCTTGTCCACATAGGGCAGCGCGGCCACTTGGTCGGTCGCCGCCATCACATCGTCGAAGGCCCTGCCGCCCCAATCGCCATTGATATCGTCGATAAACTTCTGCCCGAAGCCGGTGCTCCCGCGCGGATTCGGCATCGCCACCACATAGCCCGCCGCCGCGAACACCTGCGGGTTCCACCGGTAGCTCCAGCTCTGCGCCCAAGCGCCCTGTGGCCCTCCATGAATCAGCATCAGCACGGGATATTTCTTCTTCGGATCGAACCCCGGCGGCTTCACCAAAAAGGTCTGCACAATAGCATCTTCCGCGCCCTTGGTATTCAGTTCCTCATACGGCGATACTTCATGTTGCGAGAGCAGATCGTCGTTGAAGTGCGTCAGCACAACCGGCGGGCCGCCTTTGGAAAGCGCGGCACAAATCTCTATCGGTCCCGCGCCACTTTGCCGCGTGAACACAATTGTCTTGCCATCCGGGGTGAACTGAATATCGTCCAGCGTGTTATCCCCATTGATGGCCACCTTTGACCCGCCACCCGCAATGGCAATGTACTGAATCGATTGACGGCCGCGATCCTCCGCCGTGAAAAACAAGCGCTCCGAATCGGGCGACCATTGAAAGCTATTCACCCACCGGTCCAACCAATCGCTTAACACAGTCAGCTTCCCGGTCTTTCGTTCCAGCAGCATCAAACGCCATCGGTCGCTCTCATAGCCGGCGCGAGTCTGCGCCCGAAACGCCACGTACTTGCCGTCGGGCGAATACAGAGGAGAATTGTCCGCCGCCGGGTTCGATGTAATCTTCACCGGCTTCGGTTCCGGCGCTTTCGCATCGGGTTGCAGAGCGATCGTGAACAAGTCCGAGTTCGTGCTGGTGGCCGGCACCTCTTCTGTGTTCAGCGCGTAAATCACCTCGCGGCTATCGGGTGAAATCGTGTAATCTTCCGGCCCGCCCAGTGAGAAAGGAGGCACATCGCGGTCGCCCGGAGTCAGATCGCGGACCGCACCGCCATCGAGCGGCATGGCCATCAGATGCGTACGCCGCGCGCCCGCCCACGTGGTCCAATGCCGGTACAGCAGTCCCTTAATCAGCCGTGCTTTCGTCGGCGCAGTCTTCGCCTCATCCAGCTTCTTGCGATTGCACTCGTCATCCGCGCCGCACTCCGGAAACACGTCGCTGGTGAACACCACATACTTGCCATCGTTCGAAAACAAATGGCCCGAAGCTTCCGTCGAAAGGTGAGTCAGCTGCGTGGGGTTGCCGCCGTCCGCATCCACGGTCCAGATTTGCGATTCGCCGTTTCTCACCGCCACAAAACCAATCTGCTTTCCGTTGCGCATCCAACGTGGACGGTCGTTCGAATCGCCGGGCTTTTCTAAGGGGCCGCCTAGCTCATGAGGCGCCCCGCCGCGAATGGGCACCGTATAAACATGAGACTGTTTGCGGTTCGCCGCCAGATCCACGGTCACCGCTGAAAAGGCCACGGTCTTTCCATCTGGCGAGATATGCGGATCGCTCACCCTCACAAGGCCCAGCAGAGCGTTCACATCCAGCGGAGATTTTTGCGCCCAGACACTTCCCGCCGCTGCCGTCAGCGCCGCCAATACTAAAAATCTCATTGTTCTGATTTTAGCTTCCTTGCAGGCTGTGGCACGCCGATTGCATCTCTTTGCACTCAGCGAGGCTCTATGTTGAAGCAATTTCTCTCCGGTACGCTGCTGGTTTTTCCGCTCTTGTTATCCGCGGATACATTAACGCTGAAAAACGGCACTCGGTTCCGCGGCACTTTTAATACCGGCAATTCGGCGCAGATCAGCTTCACCGAATATAGTGGCAACCGCCGGAATATCGATCTGCAAGATGTGTTGGAACTGCGTTTCGGCAACGATCGGGCCGGCGATCCAGTAGGTCCGCCACTCGTTGCTCCCGGCTATGGGCGGAATGGTCAGGCCAACCCCGATGTCTATCGTGATGGTGCTGGCCGCAATCCGCCGCAGCAGCCGCTCGCAAGCTCCGTGATGGTCGAAGATCTGGACCGTTTGCAGGCCGACCTGCAAGGCGCGATGGATAACAACGATCTCACCGACGATCAGCGTCAAAGTCTTGACGACAGCCGGGCCACACTTCGCGCGGCCGCGCAGCAAAGCCGCAATGGGCGGCCCGTGAACCAACGCAACGTGAGGCTGGCGCTCGACAGCATCCGTAACGCTTCCAGCCGCATGCAGCGTCAGGATCGCGATGTTCTGAATGAAGACATACGCCGCGTTAGCACCTCAGTGAATGGCGGCCGCGATTACTAGGCAGCGGCTTTTTCTGCTCCAAACGGTCAAGAGCGTCGCGCCAATCAGAATCAGAGAGAAACACAGCCCAATCCACAATCCTGGCGCGCCCTGGCCTTGTTTGAAACAGAGCCAATAGCCCACCGGCAAGCCTACAAACCAATAGCCCACCAAGTTGCACAACATGGGCGTGTGGGTGTCACCCAGGCCACGCAACGCTCCCGTCGAGACGGTTTGTATCCCGTCGAAGAGTTGGAAAACCGCCGCCACGAACAGAAGCATCACTCCCGCATCGATCACGCTGACGTTATCGGTAAAGATGTGGAGTATTCCGCGCGGAACAAGAACGAACGCAGCACCCATCACTGTCATAAAGGCTGCTCCCAACAGGATGGCGGTCCAACCGGCGAAGCGCGCACCCTCTCCGTCGTTGCGTCCGACCGCTTGCCCTATGCGAACTGCCGCCGCGGAACCGATTCCGAGCGGCACCATATAAGTGATAGTCGCGCAGTTCAGTGCAATCTGATGTGTGGCCAAAGTAACTGGAGATAGTCTGCCCACCAGCGCCGTCGCCGCCGCGAAGACGCCCACCTCCAGACTGATTTGAAAGCCGGCCGGCAGCCCCAGTTTCAGTAATCGCCGCATACGCGGCCAATCCGGCCGTAGGGAAATTTCTCCCCACCCGGTGCGGTGGCGGCGCGCGTGCCAAACGGTATAACCGATCAGGCAGCCTGCCATGTAAACACGCGAAAAACAGGTGGCCCAGCCCGCTCCCCTGGCACCCAGTGGCGGCGCGCCCCAATTCCCGTAGATGAAAATCCAGTTCGCCAGCAGGTGAACCACGTTTGCGGAGATCAGCGCGAACATCACCGGCTTCACCAGATTCATGGCTTGCAGGTAACGCCGAAATGCAAAGTAGAGCAGCAGTGGAAGGCTTCCCCACGCCACTGCTCTCAAATATTCATTGGCTTGCCGCGACACTTCGCCGTCGATTCCGAACGCAGCCAAGCCAGGGCCCACCCACCACACCGCCAGCATGATGACTGGCGGCAGTGGCAGACACAAATAGACCGCGTTCAAGAGAGACCGGTGGCAATCGCGAATGTCTCCGGCGCCGTACGATTGCGAGACCAGGGTATCGAGGCCCAACATCAGTCCGGCGGTGAACGTAGCCAACGTATAAAACAGCATCCCACCAATACTCACCGCCCCAATTGCCACCGCGCTCACGCGGCCCACCATGATGGTGTCTACCAGGCTCATGGCCACCCAGCCCAGTTCCGCCGCCACCACGGGCAGAGCCAGTTTCAACATCGCGGGCAGCTCCCGCCGTACGCCCGCTATCATCCCTTCCGATGTTACAAGGGAACGCTTACTGGCCCGTAATCTTCACGATCGTGCCGTCATTGTGAACCAATACGTAGAGGATTTGTGAAGCAGGATCATAGGCCATGTTCGTGGGGCCGTTCAGACCATCGGCAATCACGTTTCCCTGCGCCGTGTCATAGCGGGTGACGCGCCCAGGCGCGGGCGGTATGGCCGCCTGATTGGCGCTGTATTCCAGGGTGAAGAATACCGGTCTTGATACCCTGGGCTCGGCCAGGACATCAATCGCCGAAGAGAGGTTGGCGATGAAGGGAGTAGTGGCGCCGGTCGCGGGGTCCACCGCCACCACACGCGAACCTGTGGCCGGAAAAGGGAACCCGTGCAGCAAGGTGACCAGCAGTTGATCGCCATAAGGACGCACGCTATCGGGAACAGCTTCGCTAACCGGCGGCCCGGCAATCCCGGTTGGGTTAGGTAGCGGGCCAAAGCGTGCCAGCACATGGGAACGGCCCGTGCTGAGCGTCACTTCGTACATAAGATTCATGCCTGCATCGGTCACGTAGACCGTGTCGGGCCGGCCTTCGAGAGCTGTCATGCCGTAAGGGTGGCTGTTGCGCCAGACTGTGATCGGGTCGGCGATTCCGTCGCGGAAATCGGTCACCATTTCAAGCGTCGCGCCGGCACCTGTGGAATCTTTGATGGTCGCGGTGTTGCCATCGGCCAAGGTCGATTGATCTGCCGCGCTGAGTGTCATGCCGCCTGCGGCGGAATCCACACTGCCCGCGAGCGTCAACTTCATGAGGGAACTAAAAAGCAATGAGGAAGGCCCCACGGGGTTCGGCACGATTGTGTTTGGCCTGACCCCGGCGCGGAAACCATCGCCTTCGCCATTCAAAATGTAGAGCGAGTTGCCCCGCAGCAAAAGGCCGTTAGGCCCGTCCGGATCCAGATTGGGTGCGGCCAATCCAGAAGGCAGCCCATCGATTAAGGTCGTGCGTACTCCTGATTTATCCACCAACGAAACTCGACCGGAGTTAGGAGTGGATCCCGCTTCGGTCACCAGGATGTTACCGGCCGGCGTCAATATCAACTTGGAAGGGTTCAATAGTCCCGTGGCAAAAACAGGGGGACTTTGCGCGTGCAGGGGCGCAGCCGACAGCCAGCAAGGGTGCTATTAAAAGTTTCATGGCTAGATTGTGCGCTGGACCCTCGCTCCGTTTCAACTGTTTATCGACGCGCAGCTGTAAATAGCCGGATGCCTGTCAAGTTGCTGGTTTTCAGGCGCAGGAAATAGCCCAGCGTCGCCGCTCGGCGCGCCCAGGGCCGTCCAGTGAACGCACCCAAACCTGCCAAATGAGCGGCTGCATGATACGGCTGCAGAGGCTCGAACGCCGTGCGTTCCATGGTCCAACCGTGACGCGCCGTGAACCGGGTGAGCGCCTCCGGAGTCCAGCGAAAGACATGCTGCGGCGGCGAATCCCAAAAGTCGCTGGCCCCTACCAGTTCGGGATGCCGGAAGCCCCGCGTATAACGGCGCGATGATGGGCACCCAATGAACAGCAGAGCGCCCGGAGCAGCCACGCGCGAGATGCCTTCAAACACCAGGTCTGGCTGTTCCAGATGCTCGATCACTTGAAACAGCGTGATCACGGTAAAGGTACGGTTTTGCGACACCAGCGCATTATCGCGGCTCAGATCCGCAACATATGCTTCATAGCCCTGGGCACGAGCTGCTTCCACGTCCTCTTCCGAAAAATCGATGCCGGTGGCCTTGTGTCCCTGAGCTGCTAAGTCGCCCAGAAATTGGCCTGTCGCGCAACCGATATCAAGCACGGTTTGCGGCGGAAGAGCTTCCAGGGCGCGCAGGGTCTCGGCATGGTCCCAGCCGAGCGAGTGTTCTTCGTGAGGATAATGGGCCGCGCTCCAGGTGCGCCCAGGGTGCATGGATTCCATGCCGCACACAGGGCAGAGGTAAATTGCAACGCTATCGGATCCGATGTCCTGTTCCACAAAACTGCGCACCTGATCCGGTGTCGCAGGTCCATGAGCGCGGGTTCGCTCCCAATGCGCCCCCAGCGCCGCCGTGCTCAATCGTTCTGACAGCCGCGCCAGCCCGTGACACGCGGGGCATTGCCGCACCGCCTGCCCGCTCAACGCTTCTTCATTACGGATTCGTATACCGCAAGCGTCCGTTGCGCCATCACTTCCACATTGAATTCTGTCGCGACACGATGCCGCGCGGCGGCGGCCATACGGCTCCGCATTTCCGGATTTTTCAGGAGAGTGGAAAGCGCGTGCGACAACGCGTTCGCGTCGGAAGGCGGAACGGTAAGACCGGTTTCCTCGTGCCGCGAAACGAACGTCACCCCGCTTTCCAGTTGCGTGTTTACCACCGGCTTGCCGCAAGCCATCGCTTCTACCTGAACCAGGCCGAACGCCTCACTTCGGTTGATGGAAGGCAACACGAAAACGTCGGCAGCGTGATAGTAGGGCACCACGTCGGCCACGCCGCTAAGAATAGTGACGCGCTCATGGATGCCGAATGAGCGGGCCAGCGCTTCCAATTCCGCGCGGAGGGGGCCATTGCCGATCAACAACAGATGGCCGTCCACCTTCTTCATGGCACGGACCAGATGTTCAAATCCCTTGTAATGAACCAGCCGCCCGACGGCAACCACGATGGAAGGGCCGTACTGATTGCGGATCCAATCCACAATGTGCGGGTCGGGACTGTGGAACCGTTCGAGCGGTATCCCCAGCGGAATCACGTGGCACTTGTCCCGGTGTGCGCGCAGCACGGCAGAGGTCTCGATGTACTTTTCGGACGTCGCGATAATTGCCGAGGCACGGTTTAGCGCGCGATGCAAAATGGTGGTGAAAGCGGAGCCCAACAGCTTTTGGCGCACGATGTCGCTGTGATAGGTGAACACCAGCGGCCCGTTAAAACCACTGGCCAAATACGACAAAATTGCCAGGGGATTGGGCAGGTGGATGTGCAGCAGATCGGCATCGGTAGAACGTAATGCCTGCACCATGGCGGGGCATACAGGCGCCCCGAAAAAATCCATCAACGCTCCCAGGCGAGTAACGGAAATACCGTCGACAGTCTCCGTTAAACTTTGCCGGCTCTTGTTGGCCACCAGGACGCTTTGTTCCACGGAATCCCGCAGTTCATTGCAGAGCACATGGAGGTGGTTTTCCATGCCCCCATATTCAGGAGGATAGAATTTGCCAACTTGGAGAATACGAATCCTCCCGGCGGTCGCGGGGAAGTTTCGGCTTGCGGGGCGGGCAGCGCTGGCCGTGAACGCGCGTGGGGTCGTCAACATCTGCGCTGGGTCATTTTAGCAAAGCACCGTAAGTACGCATCTCACTGTGAAATAAGGCTTAAAGAAGTCCATTGTACACGTTGGCCATGCAATTGGAATAATTCGTCCAACTGAACGCGCGAGCCTGTTCGAATCCCCGGTTCCGTCGCGCTTGCCAAGCCGGTGGGTTCGCGGTTTGCTCGGCCAATAGGTTCAGCAGCGCCGCGGTCCATTCGGAAATGCTGCAAGGCGGTGCATAAGCGGCAGCCTCTCCGCCCACTTCACGCAACACGGCCAAATCGCTGGCCAAGACCGGCGTGCCGCAGGCCATCGCTTCGGCAACGGGAAGCCCGAAACCTTCCGCGTCGGAGGGCAATAACACCAGGGCCGCTCGCCGGTATATTGCGGCCAGGGTGCGGCGGTCAATAAATGGCAGCACAACGATGTGGGGCACAAGGCCCAAATTCCGCTCCAGTTTCTGTTGGTTGTCGGTGAAAGCGCCGCCTACGCGCAACAGTCGAAGGGCGGGGAAGTGTTGTCGCGCGGCGTAAAAAATCTGCAGCAAGTCTTCTATCCGTTTTCGCGCTATGGTGCTGCCGACGTGCAGCAGATCCACATGGTCACCGGGCAAGCCCAGAAGCTCGCTTGCTTTCGCATCCGCCACAACGTTCGGTTCGGGCGAGCACGAGGGGTGAAACCCCAGCGGAACCACAGACATACGTTCCAGCGGCATCACGGAGTGCTTGGCCAAATCGTCGCGGGTTGCCGCGCTATCGCAGGCTACATGAGCCGCGCGTCGGAAGCCGGTCAGGATCCGTTTTGTCATCAGCCGAAACGGAAGGGGACGAGGGTCGCGCTCGGGCTCCAGCACGGAGCGAAATGTGTCGATATCGTGACAGGTAATCACTGTTCGGTCGCCAGGCAGTTCATGAGCAAGCTGTGAATACGAGTGGTCCGTAATGTGGAATACATCGAAACGCGACCTGTTGCGGCGGACCCAGCGGGGATAATCGACGAAACGAAGCCAAATCCGATTCACCGATACGTTCGGCGTGACCGGCCGAATGGGTCGAAGCACCTGTTCGCGCTCAATTTCCGGCGGAAGGTATTGCTCCAGCATGTCGCCGACGATGTCCATGCTGGGCCAATGCTCATCGGGGGAATCGCAGAGCAGGGCTACTCTCATGAGGCCAGTATGTCGTTCAGAAAATCCGTGACGCGCCGGACCTGCGCTTCGCGATCGAACTCCGGCGAAGCGGCGGGAACGCGCGATCGACGCTGGGCGATTTGTGCCGACGTAAGACCGTCCAGGAGCCGAGCCAGCGCTCGAACATAGCGGTCCTCCCACGGAGCATTGCCGGGCAGGCGCCATGCCCAGCCGGAATCGAGGTCGTAGGCGGCAGGAATCTGGCCGGTGATGACGGGCAAGCCGGCGGCCAGATACTCGCTCAGCTTGGTGGTGTAGCGAAACGAACCCACGCCATCGCAGCTTTGCGGCAGGCTGGCCACGTCCATCGCGGCGAAATAGTCGGGCAGGCTTTCCCGCGAAACGAAGCCAGTTAGGATGATGCGCGGATCGGGAAACCGTTCCAGTTCGGCGCGGCCGGAACCTTCGCCCACGACGAGGAAGCGAATATCCTGGCGACTGGTGAAGGCGGCGGCGCGCACAAGTTCACAGCCATAACAGTAGCGGACACGTGGCGTCCAGGCGAGCGAACCGGCGATGCCCACCACCAAGCAATCGGCGGGGATGTTCAGCTCACGCCGGATTTCGGGCCCGCGATCGCCGCGGCCCGTTTGGGGTGCCCAGCCGGCGGCGGTCATGGCACGCGGTACGCCGAAGGTGAGCGCGCGGCCCGTAAGATAGGGCGACCAGGCGATAAAGCCCGCCGCCCACCGGTAAAGCAGTCTTTCATAGATGCCGAAGAACGGCCCAAGCAGCGGCTGCTTTTGCGAAACGAACGGTTCCACGGCATCGCCGCTGCTCACCACATAGCGCTGGCCGAACATCAGCCGCGCGACAAGCAAAGGCAAGCCTCCCGCTATGCCGGTGCCTTCCATAATGGCCAGCTTCGGACGATCGGCAAGCAGGGTGCGAAACAGGGCGCTTGCCGAGGCTCGTTTGTTTCCGGCGTCGAAGGGGAATTGTGCAGTATTCAAATGTTGCACAAGCGTGCACAATCGGGCCGCGTCATTTCCGCGAAATCCCTGGGTAGCAAACGTCAGGATACGGTCGGCTCGCGAAGCCTTACGGTATACGGCCATTGTTTCCGAGGCGACCCTGTCCCAGGAGTGTTCGAGCGCGGTTGCGCGAGCGGCGGCACCCACCTCCGATTGTGCAGCTTGGTGCATCAGCGCCGAAAAATTGGCTTCGTTTCTCAGAATGAAGCCATTGCGTCCGTCATCGATAAACTCGCTCGAACCGGCGTTCGCGCTGACAATCACCGGTAAGCCCGCCGCCATGGCCTCCAGCACCACCATCCCGAACGCATCGTAGGGAGTCGGCAGCAGCAGCACATCGGCACCGGCGTAATATTGCTCCACCGTATCGGTCGGGGAACGAAAGTGGACCCGGTCAGCCCGGCCAAGCTCTTGCGCCAACTCGCGGTAAGGCTCTGGCGGCGTGCCACCCACGCACAGCAGGTGACCGGCTTCCAGCGCGCGAATGCAGGCTTCCGCGCCCTTGCGAAAATCTCCCACGAAGAGAAACAGCGGCACGCCGGCAGGCACCGCAAGTTCGCTTCGCAGCAATGCCGAGCCGTTCGCCGGAGAGAACTTCTCCGTATCCACGCCGTGGTGAATCACGGTCACCGGGCCGCGAAAGCCATAATCCGAGGCCAGATCACGACGAACGCGGTCCGCCACCGCGATCACCTGAACATTGCCCGCTCGCTTATATTGCAGATGCTCCAGCCAGCCGATGGCGAAACCGAAAAGCTTTTCTTTCCACGGCGCGCCGGGGCGCGAACGGGACCAGGCGCGGTTCGAAATATGCGCAGTCAATACATCGGGCGCAACCGTGCACAGGCCCTGATCGTGCACCACGTCGAACTGCAAGTCGCGGAGCATGCGTGCGCAGTTATGGCGGAACGTAAGAATCAGAGCGAGAGCGTTCGAGCGGTTGGCCGGAACGTGGTGGAATTCAATTCCTGGTTCGCGCAGAAAGGTATTCGCGAACACATGGACTTCATGCTCACGGGCGAAGCGGGTGGCAAGCTCCGCCACATAGCGGCTATGCCCGCCGGAGCGGTGGTGATCATGAACTAGAAGAGCAATCTTCACGCGAGGAAGGCGCGAAGCTGTCCCAGGTCGCGCTTCATGGCCGCGAAGACTTCAGAGGGATCGATGGTCAGCTTGGTCTTGCCTGCGTCCGCGCCGCCCAGTGGGTATTCGAAATGCAATTGCAACGGGCCATGAAATTGGCTCTTCGCCACCATGGCGAAGAACTGCTGAAAGCGAACCATGCCGGTGCCGAGCGGCACCCATTCGCTCTTCCAGTTGCCGGGCGCGACCCGCTCCCACACGCAATCCTTCACGGCGATGCCGCGCAGCATAGGCTCCACGATGCGGTAACTATTGATCCAGCCGCCGAAACCGCCTTCCACGGTGGCATGCCCGATATCGTAATTGACGGCGACGGCATTGGGGTCGAACTCGCGCAGTAGCAGATAGACGTCCCAGATGGACGCGCCCACCAGCCCGATTCCGGAGTGCGTATGGTACATGGCGCAGAGCTTGTATTTAGCGTTCAACGCGGCAAGCGCCGCCACGCGGGGCTTCAGCGCGCCAAGTTGCTGGGCGATGGGTTGGGCCGTGGGCGATTCGTCATATTTGAAGCCGCCCCATCGGTAATAGGGAATCTCAAGCGAGGCCAAAGTCCGCATCACATCTTCGGCGTAAGGTGTGTGTGCGTCCATAATATCGGCTGTCACCATAGGGACTTCCAGGCCATGCGCGCGAATGATCTTGACCAGGTCTGGCAGGTCCTGAATCACGCGAGCAGGTTCCACATGGCCGCCCTTGCGAACCGTGATATCGACGCCATCGAACCCAATCTCAGCGGCGGTGCGCGCTAAGTCTTCGCCTACCAGAAACTGCAGGTGCTTGGAGAAGATGGCAACCTTTTGTTTTGGAGCGATAGCTGCAGGAAGTGGCGCGGCAAGTGGGGCGGCAACTGCGGCGAGCGTGAATTGGCGGCGGGTCATAAGCGCTATAAGATACGAGTCTATGTCAGTCAACCGGCGCGTGTTTATTCTGGCGGGCGGTGGGGCGGTAGTTTTGGGTGCCGCGCCTTCAGACCGCATCGATCTGGGCGTTATCGGCGCGGGTGGGCGTGGAACATTCGTGATGGGCGTGTTTCAAAAATCGCCCGAAGTGCGGGTCAGCGCCATTTGCGACGTGTATGAGCCGAACCTGGAGAACGCGCTTTCAGTGGCGCGGCAGGCAGGAAGCGCCGCGAAGCCGTACCGCAATTACAAAGCCCTGCTGGACGATCAGACTGTGCGTGCCGTTCTGATCGCGACGCCCGAACACTGGCATGCGGCGATGGTGACCGATGCGTTGGCCGCCGGCAAAGACGTTTACGTGGAGAAGCCTTTGTGCCAGACGCAGGAGCAGGGCGCGGCGCTGGTGGCGCTGGAAGCGAAATCGAAAAGCATCGTGCAGGTGGGCATGCAGCGCAGGAGCTATGACTTGTATCTGGACGCTCGCAAGGTGGTGGCCGCGGGAACGTTGGGGCCGGTGCACATGGTGCGCTCCTGGTGGCTGAATACGGCGCTCGAAACACCGAAAGCGACCGAGTTGAAAGGCAAGCTGGATTGGGAGCAATGGCAGGGTCCGGCGGAGCGGCGCGCCTTCGATGCGGGTCGGTTTCGACACTGGCGGCAGTATGCGGATTATTCGGGCGGGTTGGTGGCCGATCAGGGCGCGCATGTCTTCGACGGCATTCACCTGCTGATGAATGCCACGTTCCCTTCAACAGTGACCGCGGCCGCCGGCAGAGCGCATGTCCCCGGAGCGGACACGCCGGAAAGCGTGGTGGTGGCCGCGCAATACCCGGAAGATTTTTTGGCCGTCTTCACCATCAACTACGCGGCCATGCGTTACCAATCGAAGAA
>Ga0123338_10002737_pt1 | contig 16322 bp, 16 predicted proteins | sample grotaG_FD_89793 | JGI IMG/M metagenome (GOLD analysis project Ga0123338, IMG submission 89793) | Glacier valley bacterial and archeal communities from Borup Fiord, Nunavut, Canada, to study Microbial Dark Matter (Phase II) -... | ecosystem: Environmental > Aquatic > Freshwater > Ice > Glacier ...
GGTAAGAGTATACATAATGTAAACTAAATTAACAAGGTGTTTGAGGTTTCCCCTATAGGTTTAAAGCGCCACCACCCCTCGAGCGATTTGAATGCCCAGGATCAAAAGCGCAAAAACCCCGCTCCAGGCTGCGTAGACCAGCACTCTGCTCGAGCTTTTAGCCACCGCGTGCGCCAGGGCGAGGGCCGCGAACATGCACACCGGGTGCCACACCGAGACCTGAGCGCCCCCGAACAGGTACAAAATCAGGCCCAGAGCCACGCCGATATCGAGTAGCACGGGCGCGACGCGCTGGAGTGGGGTTTTTCCATGCAGAGCGTACCAGAGCAGCAGGCCCAGCGGGACGAGTTGCAAAAATTCGCCGTAGTATTTGTGCACGGTGTAAAGGCCGTTGTTCATGCTCTCGAGCATAGGGGCTGGGGGTAGGACGTGTGGCTCGAGGCCAGGGGGTTAGAGTTCTGCTGTTCGTGCTTGTGAAATCCAGTTTATCCATAAAATATGTTTTTGTGAATCACATGCTCGAGCGTGCGGGCTTGACCCTTGGCCTCGAGAGACTTCACCGAAGACCTGGCTATCGGCGCAGTGTCTTCTCGAGCACTCAGCTTGTACGCTATCCCTATGGGTGAAATTGAACTCATCTTCGCACTGATGCTGGCGATGACCGTGCTGGTTGGGGTCGCACGGCGTACCTGGGTACCGTATCCCATCTTTTTAGTGCTAGCCGGTCTGGGCATCGGCCTGATTCCCGGCTTGCCCCGCATCGAACTCAAGCCAGAGGTGGTCTTTATCGTGTTCCTGCCGCCGATTCTGACCTCGGCAGCCTTTTTTATTCCGGTGCGCGACATCCAGGCCAATCTGCGCCCTATCTTGCTGCTTTCGCTGGGACTGGTGCTGTTCACAGTGCTGGGGCTGGGGTTTGCCCTACACGCGATGGTTCCTAGCATTCCGCTGGCGGCGGCGTTTGCTTTTGGGGCGATGGTTGCGCCCACCGACGCCATCGCCGCGACCAGCGTGGCCGAAAAGTTGGGTCTGCCGCAACGCATTGTCACGGTGCTCGAGGGCGAAGGCTTAGTCAACGACGCTTCGGGACTCATCTCACTCAGAACGGCGCTGGCCGCGCTCACCGGGGGGTTTTCGCTGTGGAGTGCGGGGCTGGAGTTCGTGTGGGTGGTCCTGGGCGGGGCGCTGGTGGGCCTGCTGCTGGGCTGGGTCCTGAACCGCCTGCTCACTCGCCTGGACGACACCCCCGTGGAGGTGTTGCTCACCTTTGTGAGCAGCTTTGCCGCGTACCTCACCGCCGAGCGGCTGCACGTCTCGGGGGTGCTGGCCTGCGTGATGCTGGGGCTGTTCAGCGGACGCGCCAGTGCGCGCACCATGAGTTCGCGCACTCGAGTGCAGGCAGGTGCGGTGTGGGAGGTGGTCATCTTTTTGCTCAACGGACTGGCCTTTATCCTCATCGGCCTGCAACTGCCCGCCGTGCTCGAGGGATTGGGGCGCTACACGCTGTTCGAGCTGATTTTCAAGGGGCTGCAACTGGGACTGCTGGCCATCCTACTGCGCTTCGTATGGGTCTTTCCAGCCACCTACCTGCCCCGAATGCTGTCTCGAGCGGTGCGGGAACGCGACCCGGTGCCTTCGTGGAAATTTCCGGTGGTCATCAGTTGGGCCGGGATGCGTGGGATTGTGAGCCTAGCCGCTGCCCTGGCGCTGCCCGAGAACTTCCCTGAACGCAATCTGGTGCTGTTTTTAACCTTCTGCGTGATTCTGGTGACACTGGTAGGCCAGGGATTGACGCTGCCGTGGCTGGTGAGTCGCCTGAAGCTCGAGCTTGATAATACGCTCGAGCGCGAGGAAGCCTGGGCGCGCTTCGCAGCGGCGCAGTCTGGCCTCGCACGCCTGGAGCAGCTCGAGACCGAAGACTGGACCCACGCTGAGCAGCTCGAGAAGCTGCGCAAGCTCTACACCGTGCGAAGTCAGCGCTACTCGGCCCGCTACTGGGGGGGGCGCGAGGTCGAACTCGAGGAACGCTCCGAGGCCCTGGACCGACTGCGCCGCGAGCTGATGCTCAGTGAGCAAAAAACGCTGGTTGAACTGCGCGACGGCGGCACCATCGGGGACACCGCTATGCGGCGGGTGCAGCGGGAACTGGACCTCGAGGACGTGAGGTTGAATGAAGCGGGGGCGGGGTGAGTGGTTTTTAGGGAAGCTGACTTCTGTCCTGGCAACGCTTCTTTTGCTTGTGAAATCCTATCCAGATTTTCCAGATTTTGAGCAAACTCAGATTGTGCCTAACGGCTCGGTGTCCACTGGGGCAAAGCCATAGGCTCTGGGGGTGAACATTTTATACACCGGAGAAGCGACGGCAACCGGAGGGCGTGCAGGTCACTCACGCTCGAGCGATGGAGTTTTGGACCTCAATTTAAGCGTGCCCAAGTCGATGGGCGGCACGGGCGACGAAACCGGGACCAACCCCGAGCAACTGTTCGCGGCGGGCTACGCGGCCTGCTTTCAGGGCGCGATGGCGGTGGCCGCACAACGCCACAAGGTGAGCGTGGAGGGCAGCGAAGTAACCGCCAAAGTGGGCATCGGGCGCAACGGTGAGGGCGGTTTTGGGCTGGCGGTGGAACTGCTGGTCAAGATTCCCGGCCTCGAGCACAGTAAAGCGCAGGAAATCGTGGAAGCCACCCACCAGATTTGCCCCTACAGCAACGCCACGCGCGGCAATGTGGACGTTACGCTGACCGTGCTGTAAACATTTCACTCGAGCGTATTTCTCCCCTCTTCGGAGGGTTTTTTTCTTGGCTCGAGCTTTCGGGTGAAATCGTCAGGCCGGAACAATTTGAATCAGCATTCCCCACGGCGCGATGAAGTAAAAAAATGCACCCCTCGGCTCGAGCAATTTCACTCCTGGCACGCTCGAGAGCATGGCGCGGGCCTCCTGCACGTCCTGCACGCTGAGCGCTAGGTGGCGGCCCCCGTGGTCGCTGTTGAGCGGACTGTGGGTATTCTGCTCGAGGTGTGTCCACTGCACCAGCTCGAGGGTCTGCCCATAGAGTTTGAGGAAGGTATACGCCAGGGTTCCGCCGTCTGGAGTGCCAAATTGAGCGCCCAGCGGAGCCTCGTCAAAGGGGCCGTGTTGCGAAGCGATTTCAAAGCCCAGCACCTCTACAAAAAACCGGGTGGCTTGCTCGAGGTCGGGAACGGTGTAGCCGATGTGGTGGATGGCGGTAGTTTTGAGGGGCATGAGGGTCAGTTTACACGGGGCGTGGACGATTCGGCTCGAGGGAGATGGGCGATTCGGCTCGAGAGTGTTGCGCCTCCGGCGTCTTGAGCAGAACAGCGTCTTGGCGAGAACGGCACCTTCCGGGCCTCACCGCACCTAGCGGGCCTGCTCGCGGGTTTTTGGTTCTTGGTTCTTGGTCGGTTTGATTTCGGGCGCAAAAAGCAGACCAACCAAATACCAACTACTAAAAACCCGCCGGAGGCGCTCTGTTTCTCACCCTCTCACCTTAACTATCCGCCTCGAGCACCCGACTCACCGCTGCCTCGAGAATAGATTTCAGCGCAGATTCACTCTGGGCTTCGACGTAAATTCGCAGCAGCGGTTCGGTCCCGGACGCTCTGAGCATGGCGAAGGCACCGTTCTCAAGAGTAAGTTTTACGCCGTCCACCGTGACCACTCCCGTCACCTCAAAACCCGCAAGCTCGGTCCAGCTCTGGGCTGTTTGCAAGAAGCCCGCCTTGTCACAGCCGCTCGAGAGGTGTAAATCTCGGCGGTCATAGAAGTGTTTGAATCCGGCCAAATCCTCGAGTTCAGCAAATTGCTCGTCCAAACCCTTGCCGGTTCGGACCACGCTCTCGAGCAAAAGCAGGCTCGAGAGGATGCCGTCGCGCTCGGGAAGGTGGCCCATCACCGCCATGCCGCCGGATTCTTCACCGCCGACCAGTACCGCCTTTTCAGGGTCGGCTTCACCAGCCAGAAATGCGTCGGTGATGTACTTGAAGCCCACGGGCGTGGTGAACAGCTCGAGGCCCCACTTGTCACATAGCTTGGCTATCAGGCCCGAGCCAGAAACCGTGTTGACCACCCGTCCACGCAGTCCTCGAGCGACCATGTTTTGAATCAGCAGCGCAAAAATCTTGTGGCTGTTGAAAAAGTGACCGCCCGCCGTGACCGCGCCCACCCGGTCAGCGTCGCCGTCGGTGACAGCTCCGAAGGTAGGGCTTTGCTCGGTTTTGAGAATCGCCATCAGCGAGGCCAGATTTTGCGGCACCGGCTCGGGGTTCACGCCGTAAAACAGGGGGTGGGGCACGCTGTGCAGCGCTCTCAAGTCGAGCGGAAGTTTGGCGTGCTTGGCGTAACCCTCGAGCCAACCCGCGCCCGCGCCGCCCATCGGGTCGAAGTACATGGTGCCCCTATAGGTCCGCAGCAGCTCGAGGTCGAGCACCGAGTCCAGTTGCTCGAAGTAGGATTTGCGGATGTCAAAGGACCCAACCTGTCCCTTCCCAATTCCCGATTCCCCATGCCCCATTCCCGATTCCCGCTCGAGCACCTTTTCGATGCCCTGTACGATATCAGGCGTGGCGCTGCCGCCGTAAAAACCCTTGATTTTATAGCCGTTGTACTCGGGCGGGTTGTGCGAAGCCGAAATCATCACCCCGCCGCCTGCGCCGTAATGCCGCACGGCGAAGCTCAGCGCTGGGGTAGGCAGGTAGCCCCTCGAGAGCAACACCTCGAATCCGGCGCTAGCCATCGTCTCAGCGGCCACTCGAGCAAAACCCTCGCCCAGAAAGCGGGTATCAAAGCCCACCACCACACGCTTCGCGCCCTGCTCGAGCAGGTAGAGCGCGTGGGCGTGGGCCACTTTGCGAACGTTTGCGTAAGTAAAATCCTGTGCAATAATGTCGCGCCAGCCGTCGGTGCCGAATTTAATCACTGGGTTTCCTCCAAAAAATAAAAGTAGCTCGAGTTCGGCTCGAGCAGGATGACCCCACTATAATCAGATGGGATGCTTTCCAAAATGAAGGTAAAGGTTTAATGGACGACCCTCGAGCCACCCTGAAGGATGGGGAACGCGCCGAATTAAAAAGTTATTTCCTCGAACGCTCGAGTGACCAAACCCTGTACGCCGAACTCGAGCGCCTTTATGAAGAACCCCAGCGCCATTACCACACGCTGAGACACCCCCTCGAGCTGTTCCGTTCATTGCGTCCACTCGAGCAGCAATTCGAGCGCCCAGACGCGGTTTTTTGGGCGGTCTGGTTTCACGACTGTGTTTACGACCCTCGAGAAAGCGACAATGAGGAACAGAGTGCGGAGCTGGCTCGAACACTGCTAGGACGGCTTGAGCCAGATTTACTCGAGCACATTGTAGGTTTGATTTTATCCACCAAAACCCACCGTGCACTCGAGCTAGACGGGAAATTTTTGATAGACGCGGACCTCTCGATTCTGGGAAGTTCGCCCCAGAGGTATGCAAACTACGCTCGAGCCATTCGCAAGGAATACGGTTTTGTACCGCTCGAGGCGTACTGCACAGGCCGCGCCACCGTGTTAGAGCGCTTCCTCGAGCGCGACACGATTTATCAAACGCTCGAGTTCGCAAAGCTCGAGACTCAGGCACGGGAGAATCTAACGCTCGAGCGGGAAGGTTTGCTCGAGGGCAAGCTGCTGAATTAAAATGTTGGAATTACTCTCCCACACGTCTGCCAGCTCGCGGACAGGCCCGCTAGGCGAGCAGGCGGTCTGGCCCGGAAGGTGCCGTTGTGCTCAAGACGCGGACAGGCCCGTTAGGTACCGTCCTGTCCAAGACGTGCCGTTCTGCTCTGGGAGTGTGCCGCTTTGTCCAAGACATTGCTCATTGCTGATAACTACTTACCTCATCTGGTCCCGAATCGCGTCCAGACTCTCGTCCAAGCCCTCTACAAAAATATCCTCGAGCACTCTATCCCTCACCAGTGCGTTCTGCTCGGTTTCAGCCTGAGCGCGGGTCCAGCGGATTCGCACGCCGTAGCCCCGGCTCACGTTGCCCTGACCGCCAATGAAGCGTGCGGCAAAGCGCACCGCCTCGGCGGGGTCGTCGGTGGGGGCCACCACTTTTGTGTTGCGTAAATCGCCCTGGTCGTTGACCAGACTGAGCAGCACCTCGATACGGTTGCCGCTGTACTGCAAGAATATCTGGTCCACCCGCCACATCGCCGTGGCGCGGATGGGACGCCAGTCTCGAGCGGAGGGGGCTTTGCGCGGTTTAGCCATTTCAGGAGCGCTCGAGAAGGGAACAGGTGACGGGTGACAGGTTACAGGGAAAAGATGCTTTTGCATTGGCTCGAGCGGCTTTTCCCTGTAACCTGTTCCCTAAAACCTGTAACCTAAACATAAGGCATTCTCTCGGCCAGCACACACGCCAGCGCAATCGAGTTGTACTTGGTGGCCTCGTCGTCGGCCCTCGAGGTGAGCACGAAGGGTTTGCTCGCCCCCATGATGACCCCGGCCACTCGAGCTTTAGCAAAATACACCAGGGTTTTGTAGAAAACATTGCCCACGTCGATGTTGTCTACCACCAGAATGTCGGCCTGACCCGCCACCGGAGATTCGATTTTCTTGATTTTGGCACTCTCGAGGCTGACTGCATTATCCAGAGCTAAAGGGCCGTCGATAATTGCGCCCTTAATCTGGCCCCGGTCTCCCATTTTAGAAATAATGGCGTCGTCCACGGCAGTGCTCATGTCCGGGTTGACCACCTCCACCGCCGCCAGCATGGCCACTTTGGGGCGCTCGAGGCCGATGCAGTGCGCCACCGTCACCGCGTTTTCCACAATGGCAATCTTGGCCTTGAGGTCGGGTTCGATGTTCATGGCCCCGTCGGTCATCATGAATAGGCGTCCGTAGTCGGCCAGGGGCGCGTCGAACATCAAAACGTGCGACAGTTGTTTTCCGGTTCTGAGGCCCCAATCCTTGTTGAGGACCGCCCGCAAGATGATGGCGGTATCGAGCTGACCTTTCATTAAAATATCGGCCACACCGCTCGAGACCGCTTTAACGGCGAGTTCTGCCGCCTGCTCGAGGGTGGGGCAATCTATGACTTCTATGCCGCCGAGGTCCATGCCAATACTTTGGGCCACTTTTTCAATCTCGCTCGAGGCCCCAAACAAGATGGGCACAATCATGCCGTCGGCTCTGGCCTCACTCACGGCCTCGAGCACATGTGAGTCCGCCGCTGCCGCCACCGCCACCCGTTTGGGGCCGTTCACCTGTGCAATCAGTTGCGCCAAATCCAGCACGGCCCGCATGTCGCGCAGGGGTTCAATATTTTTGAAATCAACACCGTTCATGGGATTAGTGTAACGGCTCGAGCCAGGGACCAACCGGACAGCTTAGCGGGGTGTCGTGGAGCGCTCGGTTCAGAGTTTGATGGGAACCTCCGCGCTCGAGACTTTGAGGCCCCGCTCAGGGGCGCGGTGGTCGTAAAGCAGGCTCGAGACGGTTTGCAGCTTTTTTTCGTAATCGTTCGTGGTGTAGGTCAGCTCGAGCACGCCTGTTCGCAGCTCGAGTTTGGGGCTGTAGGCGTCGGAAGCATTTACGGCACTCTTTCCCGACCACCCGGTGAGCGTGGTGTTGCTGACGCAGTTTTCGAGGGTTTCGACCTGTTTACCCACCACCTTGAGCGATTTCTCGAGCTTCAACCACACCAGCGAGACCGCCGAACCCGCGCCACAAAAGCCCTGCACGTTGCATCCGCTGTTCAGGGTCGTCTGGAAGGTCAGATACCAGAAACCGCCCTTGAGTACCAAATCCAGCACTCGAGTGTCGGCCTCACCGCCGCTGGGTGTGCTTTTGGGGTCGCTGCTATCGTAAAAGCCGGAGGTGCAGCCCGCGATTCCCTCGAGCCGCACAGACTTTTTCACCGCGCCCAGGCTCAGGCCGAACACACCATTTTTGAAGGCGGTGACGCGGAGGGGGTCTTGAGGGCTTTGTTGGGCGGGTATACCCGCCAGCGCCCCGCCCGTGAACAGCACAAAAGCAACCGTTGGAAGGGTTCGGTTCATGCTCCAATTCTATGGGCAGGGACAGTGAGGTGTAAATCACACCTCGCTCGAGAAATCCAGCTTTACCCCTGTAACCCGTAACCTGTTCCCTGTCACCCGCCCCTTGTAACCTGCCGTTATGGAAACCTGGGCTTCGTTCAAAGTCGGCAAAGAGCGCATTAACGGCATGGTTCACCTGCCCGAAACCCCCAAGCCCGCCAGTGGCTTTCCCGCCGTGGTCATGCTGCACGGCTGGACCGGCTCGAGAAGCAGCGACCACCGCTTGTTCGTATTGCTCAGCCGCTTTCTTATGCGCTTAGGAATCGCCAGTCTGCGCTTCGATTTTCGCGGCAGCGGCGAGTCCGAGGGCGGCTATGAAGAGATGACCCTGAGCCGGGAAGTCGAAGATGCGCTCGAGGGCATGGCTTATTTGCGCGACCTGCCCGAGATTGATCCCCACAAACTCTCGCTGCTCGGCTTCTCGATGGGCGGTCTGGTGGCCGCACTGGCCAGCCCCAGTGCCAACCCCTTCAAATTGCTGATGATGGCCCCAGCCCTCCCCGAGGGGATGCTGCGCCACCTGCCGGGAGGACAGATTCCGCCCGGTATTCAGGATTTCGGCGGCTGGCCGGTAGGCCGCGAGTTCTGGCTCGAGATGCCTCGAGTGCGTCCGCTCGAGCAAATTGCCAAGTTTGTGGGTCCGGTGCGCTACTTTTACGGCGATAAGGACGATGCAGTGAGTCTCGAGCACGTCGAGAAGTACCGGGCGGTGACGGGCGGAGATTTGGTGCTGATTCACGGGGTGGGCCACACTTTTGATTCGCTCGAGGGGGTGGAGACGCTTTACGCTCAGATAGGCAGGTTTTTGTTGGATACGGACGCCAAGTAGGGTTTTGGTCGGCTCAGGAGTGTGAATCTGGGAGGGTGAACTACCTTGAGCAGCAGCAAAAGAAGCGAGGGCGGGGATTGAATCCCGCCCTCGCTTCTTACCCAATCCCTATTTCTTTCTGGGTGGCTCGGTCATGGTGCTGATAATGAACACATAGCCCGAAATTAACAGCGCCAGCCCCGCATATACAAAGCGCAGGTACAACAGGCGCGGCCCGAGTTGGGCGCTATGAAAGTAATCCAGCGCCATCGCTCCGAAGACCAGCAGCAGCAGCAGCAGGCCCAGCGCGTTACGGTAGGTTCGCACGAAAGCGTAAAACTTGGATGATTCCTGCACTCGAGCGTTCATGGCGTCTCCTTCATTTTTCCTGCTTTAAGCGGCGGCTCGAGGGAAACCCTTCAAATCAGCTCCCTCGAGCGCGTAGGTCTAGTCGCTGGCCAGGGGAATGGTTTCGGTGCGTCCGGTCTCGGCTCGCTCGTAAGCGGTTTTCTCGAGTGCGATAAAGTAAATCAGGATTCCGAAGCCCACCTTGGCGATGATGTCAGCGAGGCTGTACCCCACCTGCACCGCCACCACACCGCTGGCCGAGAGGCCGTTACCTAGCAACAAAGGCAGCAGGTAGGCGATAGGGTAAAAACCCCATGACCCAAAGAGCAGCAAGCGCAGGTTCCGCATCAGCACCTGCACTCGAGCGGGTTGACGCTCGAGCGATTTGCCCAGTTCCACGAACAGGGTGTACACGATGTAGATGAAGGGAATGGTGCTGATGGTGCCCCACAGCAAGCGGGTTCCAGTGTCGTTCGAGACCTCGCCGGGATAACCGGTGGCAATCATCACGAACGCGGCGATGACCAGACGACCAATCATGCTCGAGGACACGCTGCTCGAGAGCGCTAGTACGGCGACTGCTTCGACGAGCAGCAGTGGCACCGTCAAAATCCAGTCGGCGTATCGGTAAGCGTCGTTGAACGGTACCCCAGTAGCCTTGTAGACCTCGCCCGAAAGCGCGTAAGACTCGTTCCAGGAGTTGAAAATACGGAAGTAGTGGTAGCAGGCGATGGCCACCACGATGGCCGAAACCAGCATGGCAGGGCGGTACTTTGCGCCCAGGTTGGGCTGGGCCAGCACGAAGAACAAGAATCCCGCCCCCATCGAGGCGATGGTGATGGAAAATAGTTGGTACACCAAGCCGTACTGCCCATAGCTGAGCGTGAGCAACGGCGCTTCGGTTGAGGCGCTCTGGGCCAGCGCCATGCTTGAGAGCAGCGCCAGCAAGGGTACGACCCACGCCATACCACGTAAACGAGACAACATGTTTTCTCCTTTTGAAAAAGTCCGCTCGAGAGAAAGCGGCGAGGAAGCCAAGCTCCATACCACGAAACTTTGCTTCGGCTGCTAGTGGATGTTAGCGTTAGATTAGTCCTCGAGCTTCGCCGACTTTGCATGAGCTTTTACGGTTGAAGAGTAATCTAGTTATCAATTTATTAATCAAACCTCTATCTTCACGCTAGAGGTTTGATACGCACAACCCATGCACCCACCGTCACTTTTGGCACTCGAGCGGAAACTACAACTGTATCTTAAAGTACACTTATACCGGATTGTGCAACAAGGCTCACAGTTTAATTTTGATGAGGACTGGTGAAATAAGTTGTTTGTCTTGAGCTTGAGCATTCGCGGACTTGTTGCGCTTGGAATTCATTCTTTTCCGAAAGAGGGTCAACACCTGCTACTTGCTCGAGTGACTTTTAGAAGGTAAGTGAGCGGCTCGAGTTGCCTCCGTCCAAATTCAACCCTTCAAGCCGATGGATAACGAATTTCGCCACCAAGATTCATCAAACTCGAGTCGCGCAGGAACGTGATTACGCCTTGAAGGGGTAGAACACTCGAGCCATCAAAAAAGGCGCACCCCAGAGTGCGACTTTTTTTACGACCTGGGTAAACTTATTTGCCGCCAAACAGTCCACCCAGCATGCCCATCAGGTCGTTTTCGTTGTGCTGCACACCGCCCTGCGGCACCTGTCCATTCGGCGTGAGGTGATTGACCGCTTGCGGCAGCAGTTGGGCCAGCCCTCCAGCGGCTTCCTGCCTCGAGACCCCGGCTTGCTGGGCAATCTGGTCGAGTTGACCCGGCCCCATGACTTGCTCGACCTCGTGGGCCTCGAGTGGGTGGTTATCGCCTGAGCCTACCCAACTCGCGGCCTTGTCGCCCAGACCCCCCTGCTGAAACTGGCCCAGCAGGCCCTGAAGCCCACCACCACTGAGCATTCCGGCCAGCACCTTCATCAGTCCGCCCTGATTTCCGCCGCCGAGCATTCCCACCGCACTTTCTAGTAATCCCATAATATCCCCCTGATTTGTGCTACCCCAACAGGATATTCCCTTCTCAAGGCCTACTCGCCAGACTCGATGAGAAAACGGTGGACGTTCGGGAAGCCAGCTTCATCTTCGGAATGCGTGACACTTGGGCAGCGCTCGAGCGGACGTATACTCGAGCCATGAATTCCGAACACGGTAAGCTCGAGCACGCCACCAACTCGGACTTTGAACGCTGGGAACAGATGGTCCAAAAAGAACTTGCGGGAAAAGGGACGCTCGAGCGAAGCACTCCTGAAGGAATTTCGGTCAAAGCGCTTTACACCAAGTCTGACTTAAAAGGTCTGGAGCACACCGATACCCTGCCCGGACTCGAGCCGTTTGTGCGCGGTCCCAGAGCCACCATGTACGCGGGGAGGCCCTGGACCGTGCGCCAGTACGCCGGCTTTTCCACCGCCGAGGAAAGCAACGCTTTTTACCGGGCCAATCTGGCCGCTGGACAGAAAGGTCTGAGCGTGGCCTTTGACCTGGCCACCCACCGGGGCTTTGATTCGGACCACCCTCGAGTCATCGGCGATGTGGGCAAGGCCGGCGTGGCCATTGATAGCGTAGAGGACATGAAAATACTGTTTAGCGGAATTCCGCTCGAGCAGATGTCGGTCTCGATGACCATGAACGGGGCGGTGCTGCCGATTCTGGCCGCCTTCATCGTGGCGGGCCAGGAGCAGGGCGTGACGCCTGCACAGCTTTCGGGCACGGTGCAAAACGACATTCTCAAAGAGTTTATGGTCCGCAACACCTACATTTACCCACCCGCACCCAGTATGCGAATCGTGGCCGACATCATCGAGTTCACCGCGAGAGAGATGCCGCTATTCAACTCGATTTCGATTTCGGGCTACCACATGCAGGAAGCGGGTGCGGACGCTGCGCTCGAGCTGGCCTACACCCTGGGCGACGGCCTGGAATACGTGCGTGCAGCACTCTCGAAGGGCCTGGACATAGACGAGTTCGCGCCCAGATTGTCGTTCTTTTTCGGCATCGGCATGAATTTCTTGATGGAGGTGGCCAAACTGCGGGCCGCGCGGCTGTTGTGGTCCGAGTTGATGGGGCAGTTTGGCCCCAAAAATCCGCAGTCGAGGGCGCTCAGAACCCACTGTCAGACCTCGGGCTGGAGCCTGACCGCTCAGGACCCACTCAACAACATCGTTCGCACCACCGTAGAAGCGATGGCCGCCGTGCTGGGCGGCACCCAGAGCCTGCACACCAACGCCTTTGACGAGGCCATCGGCCTGCCGACGGTGGCGAGTGCCAGGGTCGCCCGCAACACCCAGCTCATTCTCGAGGAGGAAACCGACCTCACGCAGGCCATTGACCCGTTTGGCGGCTCGTACTACATGGAATCGCTGACCCATCAGCTCAAAAACCGGGCGCTCGAGTTGCTCGGTGAGGTCGAATCGCTTGGTGGAATGGCTAGAGCGATTGAGGGCGGGCTGCCCAAGCTCAGAATCGAGGAAAGTGCGGCCAAGAAGCAGGCCCGGATTGACCGGGGCCAGGACGTGATTGTGGGTGTGAACAAGTACCGCTCGAGCCAGGAAACCCCGGTCGAGGTACTGGACATTGACAATGCCAGGGTGCGCGAAAGTCAGATAGCGCGGCTCGAGGGGGTCAAGCGAACGCGGGACCCTGAAAAAGTAAGCGTGACTCTGGCGGCGCTCGAGGACACAGCCCGTTCGGGGCAGGGAAACCTGCTCGAGCGGACGGTGGAAGCGATGCGGGCGCGGGCCACGGTGGGCGAGGTCTCCGACGCCCTGGAGCGCGTGTTTGGACGCCACAAGGCCGAGGTGCGGGCGCTGAGCGGAGTGTACGGCTCGAGTTACGCCGGAGACGCCGGATTTGAGGCCATTCGCGGCGACATCGAGGCTTTTCAGGCGCGGGAAGGTCGCCGTCCACGCATTCTGGTGGTCAAGCTGGGCCAGGACGGGCACGACCGGGGGTCCAAGGTGATTGCCACCGGCTTTGCCGATTTGGGCTTTGACGTGGATTTGGGACCGCTGTTTCAGACCCCGCAGGAAGCGGCCAAGCAAGCGGTGGAAAACGACGTGCATGTGGTCGGCGTCTCGAGTCAAGCAGCGGGTCACAAAACTCTGGTTCCCGCACTGCTCGAGGCGCTCAAAGCCGAAGGTGCGGACGATATTTTAGTAATTGTGGGCGGCGTGATTCCAGCGCAGGATTACGAATTTTTACGCTCGAGCGGGGTCGCGTCCATCTTTGGGCCAGGAACGGTGATTCTGGACGCGGCCAGAGAGGTTTTAGGCTTGATTGAGGCTCGAGGGAAGGAGTAGGTTTGGGTGGGACAGGGTTTTAGATTGTTTTGCGCGTGGGCAGTGGGGGGCAGGGGGGCAGGGGAGCAGGGGCGAACATAATGCCATTTCCCCATTTCCCCATTTCTTGGTCTGAACAGCACCTCCCCATCTCCCCATGTCTTGGACAAAGCAGCACTGTCTTGAGCAGAACGGCACCTACCAGGCCTGCTCGCCTACCGGGCCTGTCCGCCTCCCCATGTCTTGGACAAAGCAGCACCTACCGGGCCTGTCCGCCTTCCCATCCCTCTCGCTACTCCAAAGCAGTAATATACACACATCACTATGACCAAACGAACCTATTTTGGCACCGACGGCGTGCGTGGCGTGGCGGGCCTGCACCCTTTGACCTCGAGCTGGGTGCTGGACCTAGGCCGCGCCAGCGCCGAGGTGCTTAAAACACAGAACCCTCACCCCACGGTGGTGATTGGCAAAGATACCCGCAAGAGTGGCGACATGCTCGAGGCCGCACTGGCCGCTGGGCTGACCGCGCAGGGTGTGAACGTGGTTCACCTGGGCGTGATTCCCACGCCTGGGGTGTCCTTCCTGACCCGCGCTCTAGGGGCCGATGCGGGCGTGGTCATCAGCGCTTCGCACAATCCTTTTGAGGACAACGGCATCAAGTTTTTTGGCGCTAGCGGCGAGAAGCTCAGCGACGCGCTCGAGCGGGACATCGAAGCCAAACTCGAGAACCTCTTGGACCTTCCCCCCTGCGTGGGCGTCGAGATGGGCACCGTACTCAACTACACCGACGCAGAGCGGCTTTACCTCAATTTTTTGAGCAGCCACGCGCCGAATTTATCCGGCCTTAAAATTGCCATGGACTGCGCCAACGGTGCGGCCTACCGAATCGCGCCGCGTGTGTTTCAACGGGCTGGGGCTGAGCTTTTTGCAGTTTATACCAACCCGGACGGGCGCAACATCAACGTGGATTGCGGCAGCACCCACTTGGGGCGCATTTCAAAAATTGTGGCCGAGGGAGATTTCGATTTGGGCGTGGCCTTCGATGGAGACGCGGACCGCGCCCTGTTGGTAGACCGCTTTGGTCGCACGGTGCAGGGCGACCAGATGCTTTTGCTGCTGGCCCAGGCCAGGGGTGAAACGGCGGTGGTCACGACCCTGATGGCCAACATGGGACTCGAGGTGAAGCTGTTTGAGCGGGGGGTGGCGCTGGAGCGCACCGCCGTGGGCGACCGCTATGTGCACGAGCGGATGCTGGAGAAGGGCCTCACCCTGGGCGGCGAACAGTCCGGGCACATCCTGATGCTGGACCTCAGCCCCACCGGAGACGGGGTTTTGACCGCGCTGCGGGTGCTGGCGGCTTCGCTCGAGCTAAACACTGCGCTCGAGCGTCTGGTGGACGACCTGACCCTGTATCCGCAAACCCTGGTCAACGTGCGGGTTCAGGACAAGCAGGGGCTGGCCAAACACCCGGAGGTACAAAAAGCGGTGCTCGAGGCCGAAACACGTCTGGCTGGCCGTGGACGCATCAACCTGCGGCCCAGCGGCACCGAACCGCTGGTGCGGGTGATGGTCGAGGGCGAGAGCGAAGTGGAGATTGTGGAAATCGCTCGAGCGGTGGCGGCGGTGATTGAGGGGATTGGGCGGGTGAAGGGCTGAGGGTCCGAAGATTGGAGAAGAGCGCCTCCGGTTGGTCGTTGGTTCTTGGTTGGTTTGCTTTCGAGCGCCCTAAATCAAACCGACCAATGACCAAAAACCTATAACCCGCGAGCAGGCCCAGACGGTGCCGTTCTCCTCAATACAGCCGGAGGCGAAACACCTAGACACTCGAGCAACACAATCAAAATCATGCAAACTCACACCACCAAAATCACTGTGCGCTACTTCGAGACCGACGCGATGGGGGTGGCTCACCACGCCAATTACGCGGTGTGGCTCGAGCAGGCCAGAACCGAGTACATGGCGGCTGCCGGTCTGCCCTACCGCGAGGTCGAGGCGCGGGGACTCTACATCATGCTCAGCAAGCTCGAGGTGAACTACAAGCGTGCGGCGCGTTACGACGATACGGTGCGGGTCGAAACTCGAGCGGTGGAACTCAAGTCCAGGCGGGCGCGCTTCGAGTACCGGCTCACGCTCGAGGGAGCAGAATCCGAGAAAGAAGTGCTGGTCGCGCTGTGCGCCACCGAGCACTTTTGCACCGACCACAGCCTGAGAATCGTGTCCTTTCCACCGGACGCGCTCGAGCTGTTCGGGTGAATGTTATCGGTTCTCAGTTTTCAGTTTTCGGTTGAGAAACGGGGCAGCCGCTAAGTTAGAAAATCAAATCAGCGCCCGCTCGAGGGCTTTGAGCACCGCTCGGGTGCGGTCTCGCACGCCCAGTTTGCCCAGGATGCTCGAGACGTGGTTTTTGACCGTACCTTCGGATAAGCTGTGCGCTCCGGCGATTTCTTTGTTGCTGTAGCCACCGGCCATCAGGCGCAGAATCTCGAGTTCGCGCTCGGTGAGCGGCTCGAGCAGGTCGTCTCGCGGCTCGGCTTGGGACGGGCTACCGCGCAGGGCTTGCAGCACCCGCTCGGTGACGGCGGGCTGCACCTGCTGCCCCCCCGAGGCGAGGGAGCGCACCGCGCCCAGAAGCTGCTCGAGCGAGACGTCCTTGAGCAGATAGCCCTTCGCGCCCAACTTGACCGCCTCGAGCACCACCTCGTCGTCGTCGAAGGTGGTGAGCAGTAGAACTGGAAGCTCTCGGCCCACCGCTTTGAGGTGCTTTA
>Ga0123338_10002742_pt1 | contig 16287 bp, 17 predicted proteins | sample grotaG_FD_89793 | JGI IMG/M metagenome (GOLD analysis project Ga0123338, IMG submission 89793) | Glacier valley bacterial and archeal communities from Borup Fiord, Nunavut, Canada, to study Microbial Dark Matter (Phase II) -... | ecosystem: Environmental > Aquatic > Freshwater > Ice > Glacier ...
ACGAATCCGGTTCCAGGGAAATTTGCAAAGCAAATTCAGGATCGACGGGCCCTTGGGAATTCCGAGCCAGTAACAAAAGGGATCGGCCACCAGACAGGCTGCGACGGCGGTGACGAGCGCTAGAGCGAAGTTCAGGTCCCCACTAGCGGCAAGCGCGCCAATGGCGAGCAGCATGGGAAGAGAGGGCACGGGAACGCCGCACTGTTCTGCTAAGACGGAGAGAAATAGGATCGAGTAGCCGTGGCGCACCACAAAATCGAGAGTTTCTTTCATTCAAGAACCGGCAAACTAATTTGAGTCTGCCACATGCGGTTGGATTCAGATTTGTCATTCACATCTGTGAGGCTGAGTGGGCCGGCGCGACGATGCCGGGGAGCCAGTGAACTGCGTTCTTTCGGTACAACTTTTCCAAAACCACGGCGGGAAGATTGAGCCCCTGCACAGTGTGACCGTGGAAGGTAAAGCGGTCACTGGTGGCATAGCACCGCCAGTCCAGCAAATATTTGCTGCGGAACGCCCGAGCGGTTGTTCGGTCTTCCTGCCCTGGCGGAATATACAGATCGGTGCCGTAAAGAATACGGTCCTGATTCTTTATCAAAAATTGTCGAACCTCATCCCTCGGTTGCGTCATGAGGTTTAAGATGCGGCCGGACGTGTCGACCGCGAAGTTTGGGTATCGATCGAACAGACTCGCAAGCTGGTCCAGGTGATCCGCCAGACTCCCCAGATGTGCCCCAATTACGAGAAGATCCGGGTTCGCGGCCAGCACGTGATCCCGAGCCTGAAGGATGTCCGCTTTACGCGGAGCGCCTTCTACTTTCACCATGTCCCATTCGGGGTAACGTGAGTAGTAATCCGAATATTGGTCCTTCCGTCCCCATGCTTCGTCCGGGTCCGCAATATGGGCGATCAAAGTTTTATGATGTTCCGCGATGTTCCTGTAGAGGGGGGCGAATGCGGCATCATCCGGCATCACATATTTGCCGGGCGCGCTTTGAAGCTCCATTCCGATGTTCTTCCAGATTTTTACCGCAATCGCCCCATTGGCGAAATCCTGATCGAGAGCCCGGATGGTGTCCTCTGTGAACGCGGGATCCTGAAAGCTGAACGGTGTGAAGCTGGTGCATAACTTAACACGATTTCCGATGGACGCGATGAGATTCAGCGCATCGTGTCTCTGCGGCTCCATCGCGTGTCGATTTTCAGATTTGTCGTCCACGTAAAGAATGTCCAGTACATTCATCCGCAGGTCATTGAGCAATACGGCGAATGCGGGGCCGGTTCCATCCAGGTGAACGTGAACATCAATGGGTTCTAATGAGGCGAGATCTCGCAAACGGGACCAGGTAACCAGTCGGGAGTTATAAATGGCCCCGGATAGTCGCTTCGGGATCCCGAACACGAAGAGAAGAGAAACAACCAGAATCGCCACACCAGCGAATGAAATTACGCTTGTACGGAAGTGTGGTTTCCGGGACAACCGTCCACTAAAGATACTATCCACGAAAGATAGTATAGCCAAACGGATTTGGGTCGCGCATCGAAAAATGATTGTTTTCCAATCATATTAAAGATTCAGCGACTATAAGTCGACCCTGAAGTGAGTCAAAATGGCGGGGACGACGGGGCTCGAACCCGCGACCTCCGGCGTGACAGGCCGGCGCTCTAACCAACTGAGCTACGTCCCCGCGATTGGGACTTCAAAATGGTAACACAAACCCGCAGCCACGCCTGCTTTTCTCCTGATTTTATAACTTTCCTGTGACAGAATAGGGGCAGTCTTACATGCCCGAAACCCCGTTCGATAGCATCGAAGGGTCCCACCGCTATATAGCGATGCTGGCCGAAGCGATCGAAGAAGCTCAGGCTGATATCGATTCCGAAATCTTACTGGCCGTTGCGGAACATGCCGCGCGGCGGAAAGAAGCGCTTCAGTTGGTTGCGTTCAACTTGACCAAGCTGAACTCCCACATTACCGCCAGCAGCCGAATTTTGAATGACTTGCGCACCCTGCAACGGCTTCTTTTGGAGGTCACGGAAGTGCAGGTTCGCCGTGCAGGCGAGTGAACACCTTTGCTAGGTGTACTCTTCCCGGTAATCACCCGCCGGTTGCCATGAGCTGTGACTTCGATTTGTTGAAACTTTTCTGAGATTCACCTTTGAAGACCCTGTTTACAGCCCTACCGTGCAAACAAACTTGACATTCAAAATTTTTATGCCTACCATCAATCGTTTGTCAAAGAACTGTTAATTCTGTAACCGGAACCGGTGGTAGATCCAGGGGGATTAAAGTATGACCTTCGAAATCGGTGAAAAAGTGGTGTATCCCAACCAAGGCGTTGGGACCATCGAAAATATCAGCACCCGCTCTTTTGGTGCGCAGTATGAGCAGTTTTACCTACTGCGCCTGGTTTATACCAGCATGACCGTGATGGTGCCCTTCTCGAATGTCGAGAACATCGGGCTCCGGAAAATCACGAAAACGGCTGAGATCAACCGGGTCCTAACTTATTTGGGCACCGGCGAATGCCGTAATTGCCCGGATTGGAAGAATCGCTTCAAGATCAATTGCGACCGCATGCAGAGCGGCAATTTGCTCCACATTGCGGAGGTTCTGAAGGGTCTCTTAATCCTGCAGGCCGATAAGCCGCTTTCCTTCCGCGAGAAAAAAATGCTGGAGCGGGCGCGGCACATGTTAGTGTCTGAAGTTTCGATTGCGAAAGGCGTGTCCTTGACCGATGCGGTGACAGTGCTCAACAAAGCATTATGTAAGAGCCAGTTGGCATTTCCCGAGGCGGCCTGACCCAAATTTTTCGGCATCATTCGCTTCCCGTTGCATCCATTACCATAAGGATGTAATCAATGCCAGTTCTGATTGAAGGCGGGCGACCGCCCGTTATCACGCCACCGCTTCCGGATGGCGGCGGTAATGGTGACGATTCCAACCCGGAGCGCGGTGCACAAAGGAAGACCTCGCTGATTGGTTTAACCGTGATGATGGCGGCCAGCGTGATCACGTTCGCGGCACTCGCATTTGCAATGATTGTTCGGCATCGCCTTAGTAATGACTGGGTGAAAATGCCGCTTCCCGCAATACTTTGGCCAAATACCGCAATTCTATTGGCGAGCAGTGTTTTTCTGGATATTGCTCGTCGCCAGTTGCGTCGCCGGCATCGTGTTTTATTCAACTGGCTATGGTGTATTGGCACGCTGCTCGGTTTGGGATTTCTTGCTGGGCAAACGGTCGCTTGGCGGCAATTAAGCAATAGCGGGATGTATGTGCAAGGCAACCCGAGCAACGGATTTTTTTACATCCTGACCTGGACGCATGCCGCCCACGCCATTGTCGGCCTGGGAGCACTGGTGTGGGTTGCGCAATCCGCACTTCGTTTTCAGTTGGGCGCGGCGAAACGCACGTTTGTCGAAGTCTCCGTGGTGTTCTGGCATTTTCTGGACGTGCTTTGGATCGGCCTGATGCTTTTATTGATTTACCGCGGATGAGTTTTTGCCGATAGTGCTTTCCCACTCCCGGCGGCAACGGGCTATGCTGACATTCTTGCTGGCCGATGGCGTCGTGTTTCTCATCCTCTTTCTAAGCTACCTTTACTTGCGTTGGAAAGAGCCGGAGTGGGCCGCAGCATTGCATTTCGCCAGCGCAATCATGGCGACGGCGATGACGCTGTTTGCACTGGCCGGAAGCTTCACAATGGCTGCAGCCGCGAACGCTCAGGCTAAGGACGACCACATGCTGGCTAGCCGCTTGGTTGCCGCCACTGTCGGCTTGTGGGTTACCTTTCTGATCTGCGATGGAATGGAATGGGGCCGTCTCCTGTTCTTTGAGAAGCCGCCGGTGATCTTCGCGCGGACGTTCTGTTTAGTAACTGGATATCATGCGCTCCATCTGATGGCGGGGTTGCCGTACTTAGTACTGGTGACTGTAAACATCCGGAAATCCGATGTGGGTGCGGCTGCGCTCTTTACACATTTCACCAATCTGATCTGGCTTATGATCTTTGTCGCGTTTTATATGTTCGGGACGGATCTTCAGGGTCTTTGATCCGATGGGATTTGCGAATTGCCTGAATATTCTGTTCCGTACTTGCGGTCGATCACTGCTGGCAATGTCGCGTTCAGCAACTTTCAGAAGCCTACCTCGTCGCCTGAGCCTCGCGTCGGAGTCCTACTGGGGGAGTTCAACGACATCGGTGTGACGGCTACGGACAACGCAGATTTTCCGCCTCATTGAACGGAACAGTGGTGACGGCGAGCACCGTGTTACCGAAGGCTCTTGATTTCGTAACGCTTAGCAAGGCGGAACTCGTTGTGAAGAGCTTGAGCCTCAAAGAGGAAGCCACCGGTAATCTTCCAAACGCACTGATCACAATTTTCAACTCGGTCACTGGTCAGTCGATAGGAACCATGACCAACAGCGGAGTCAGCGGCACCGGGGCGAAATACTCCTTCCAGGGAACCGTCCCCAGGCCGGTAACAACTCTGTTGCTGAAGAGCAGCATGAATGGAACCGCCACTGGTTCCGTCGCGCACCGATAGGTGCCGCATCACGTCCCACAGGCGGTGTTGAGTCTAGCGCTCTGAAGCTACCTGCCCACCGCGTGGCCGGCACAGATCTGCTGCTCGAAATCGCGCATGCTCGAAATGTACCTTTTGAGCCCAGCGAAAGCGGTGTGGTAATGGTGAATTTGTGCCTCGCCCCAAAAACCCAGTCTGTCTTATCCGCTGATGTCGGTATGACGCTGATGCTGCGAATCAATGGCAAGGATCGCACCCTTGCGATGGAGCCCCGCGTCTCGCTGCTCCGATGCACTGCAAGAATACCCGAATCTGACCGGCACCAAGAAAGACTGCAATCAGGGGGCATGCGGCGCGTGCACAGTCCTTTGCGATGGAGAGCGAACTCTCGCCTGCTTGGCACTGGCAGTCCAGTACGAAGGCGCGGAGATCACCACCATCGAGGGGTTTTGTAAAGACGGCGAATTACATCCGCTACAGGCAGCTCTTATGGAACACGATGGTTTCCAATGCGGTTACTGCACGCCAGGGCAGATCTGCTCGGCCGTCGGCATGATGCGGGAATTCCAAGCCGGGTTGCCAAGTGCGGTCACCGCGGACGTTTCGGCAAATGCGCTGGAGTTTTCAGACGAAGAGATCAAGGAACGGATGAGTGGCAATTTGTGCCGCTGCGGAGCCTATGTCGGTATTCGGGCTGCCATTCATGAGGCGTTTCGTTCCGGGGTGCCGCGATGAGAAACTTCAGCTACTCGCGAGCGGCCACTTCCCAGGAGGCCCTAACTCTGATAGCCACGCTCCCGAATGCAAAGTTCCTGGGTGGAGGGACTAACCTGGTTGACCTCATGCGGGAGAACATTGAGCAACCGGACGCGTTGATCGATGTGACGCGCCTGCCATCCACCGGAATTAAGGAATCCGGTTGCGGAGGAGTATCCATCGGCGCGGAGGTAAAAAATGCCGCGGTGGCGAATCATCCCCTAATCCGCCAGCGCTATCCACTTTTATCGCAGGCCATCCTGTTTGGCGCTTCGGGCCAGATCAGGAATGTGGCTACCGTCGGCGGCAACATGATGCAGCGTACCCGCTGCTATTACTTTTACGATAAAGCCGCCAGGTGCAATAAACGCAGCCCCGGTTTGGGGTGCGACGCCATCGACGGGTTCAACCGCATTCACTCCGTTTTGGGAACCTCGCCCCATTGCATCGCGACGCACCCCTCTGATATGCGCGTCGCTCTCGCTGCTCTGGGTGCGACGGTCCGCGTGGATGGGCCGGCAGGTGAACGGGAGATTCCCTTCCATGAGTTTCATCTCCTGCCAGGCGAAACGCCACACATCGAAACCGCACTGGCGCCCGGCGAATTAATTACCTCGATCGAATTGCCCCCTCTCGCTTTTGCCGCCAATTCGCGCTATCGCAAAGTTCGCGGCCGCGCCAGCTATGCCTTCGCTCTGGTCAGCGTGGCAGCGGCGCTCGAAATAAACAACGGTCAAATCTGCAACGTCAGGCTGGCGCTAGGCGGGGTCGCACCGAAACCTTGGCGCGCTCACCAAGCAGAGGCGGCGCTGTCCGGAGCCCCCGATAAATTGGATACATTTTGCCTTGCGGTGGAAACTGAGCTTTCGCCTGCGCGCGGGTTCCGTGATAACAATTTTAAAATTGAACTCGCCAAACGCAACATCGTGAGCGTTCTGAACGAGTTGGCGGAAGGGGAGGACAAACAACGAGCGTGATGAACAGCATCGTAGAAACGGTCGCGCGTTTCATGCCGGATCAGGAACGCGATCCATTGTTGAACCGGGATGGTTTTCTCGGTAAATCCGTCCCCCTCGACTATTCGAGGACGGCGCTCCTTCTAAGCCATGGCAGGGCGTATAGCATTCCTGATTCGTTACCTTCATGAACTGATATCGCTGAGCGATATATTCAAAATCGTAATGATGATCCGAACCCGCGAAGTTGCGTCGTTTCCTCAAAAAAACCTTGTAAGAGAGAGCCACGAATGGAAAATCTTGATCTCGCTGCCTCGAACTCCTTTACCTCATGGCGATGTTGCCTGGCTTCTGGGGCAACCTCATCCGCTTATAGATAGACGAGCGTAAAAGAGCCGGGATGGTTGGCTTGCAATCCGAGCGCGTGCTTCAGCAACTGGGCAGCATCGAGATGGCGGAAAGTGAGTTGACCTCTTTGGAGAGCAAGTACGAGCACGCCGCTTTTCGGCTTAAACGCAGGGCCACCCTTTACAGAGCCGAAAGTTTCCGTGAATTTCGACTCGATTCCCCACACATCGCCTGATACGCAGCATAAAGCCAAGTCCAGGTTCGCGCTTCGAATTTAAGCGTTTCGAATAGTCCGTTGCTTCCGAGCGCCCTCCCGAGAGGATCAAGATTTCTGGAGCGCCAATAATCAAACACATTACAAGCTAATACCGACGAGGAATGTAGGGCATGCACCTTCGGGAGAGTGTCTCCCTTCCGAGCGCGAAGTTCCCCGCCACTGCCCCGATTGAAGTCGCGCTGAGTGTCGAGCGACATCGGTTGGAGAAGATTGCAGTCGAGGTTACTTACGTAGCCGCTCGTGTCGTGGACGAAACGCTGCTCCGTAGCTCATTTCCCCTGGTTTGCCTTCCATGTCGTCCCGAGCCTCACAAACGATTTCAAACTCTACACTAATCTGCATCGCACAAGGACCCTCTCTCCTCTTAGCTTAAAAAATCCACCCCGGTCCCACCACCTTCGCCCTTACAGAAACGTTAGGCCCTGCGCCAGCGGTAAATCGCGCGACCAGTTAATCGTGTTCGTTTGCCGCCGCATATATGTCTTCCAGGAATCGCTTCCCGATTCGCGCCCGCCTCCCGTATCTTTCTCGCCGCCGAACGGTCCGCCAATTTCCGCGCCGCTGGTGCCGATGTTGATGTTCGCAATGCGGCAATCGCTGCCGCGATGGCTTAGAAACGTTTCGGCCGCTTCTATCCCGCGCGTAAAGAGCGAAGAGCTCAGCCCTTGCGGAACATCATTGTGCTAAGCCAAGGCAGTTTCGAAGTCATCGAATTCCAGCACGGATAGCACCGGCGCAAAGAGCTCCTTCTTCAGCATGTCCATTTCAGGATGAGCCCGCACCAGCGTTGGTTGAACGAAGTTGTCCCCCAGCGCTTTGCCGCCGCAGAGAACCTTTCCACCTTCGGCTCGAATTGCGTCAAGCGAACTCATCATATTGGTAACCGCCCCCGCGTTCACCAGCGGACCCATCAGCGTATTCACGTCCAGCGGGTTGCCAATGGCGATGTTGGCGTAAGCACCCACAAGCTGTTCCATAAAACGTCCAGCGATTTTGCGGTGCAACAACAGGCGTCGCGTTGAAGTGCAGCGCTGCCCCGCCGTACCCACCGCCCCAAAAAGAATCGTCCGCAGAGCGCTGCATCGGCCGGCGCGCGGTAGGCGAAAGCGCACCCATGGTTCGGCCGTGAAACGCACCGTAAAACGCGATGAACTTATCGCTGCCCGTGGTGTACCGCGCCAGCTTCAACGCCGCCTCCATCGCTTCGGTGCCGAAGTTCCCGAACAGCACTTTGCGATCCGGCCCGCAGAGCTGTTCGGCCACTTCCACCATGTTCTCGTAGTAGAAATCCGTGCCGGACATGTGGATCGACTGAGCGGCCCGCCGCTGAATGGCGGCCACCACTTGCGGTTGACAGTGGCCGGTGCTGGCGACCGCGATTCCGGCACAGAAATCAAGAAAGCGGTTGCCATCCATATCGGTGATCGTTGCAACCCTGGCCGCTCTGGACCACCAGAGGATAATCGCGGGTGTAGGAAGGCGAAAGAACGCGTGCATCGCGCGCAATAACGGCTTGGGCGCGCGGACCTGGAACGGGCATAAAGCTCTCCTGTTACGAAGCTGGCTGGAAACGGAACGATTGCGTCGAGGGGCCGAGAAGCACGGGCGCGCTAGTCGGAGCCAAACAGGCCGGGGCGGAATGCGGAGGGAGAACTCAGCATGGACCCTGATTATAACAGCACCGGCCGTCGCGCATCCCCCGGCGCTTGAGTGATATGCTTCCCAAAGAACCCCCCTTATGTTTCAGATTCAGCGCACCAACACTCCGGCCGACGTTGTGGTCATCGGCTCCGGCGCAGGCGGTGGCACCGTCGTCAAAGTGCTGACCGATCTCGGCATCAACGTCACGCTTCTGGAAGCCGGGCCCATGCTCAATCCCTACAAGGATTTCAAAGAGCACACGCTGCCTTACCAGGTGGATCACCGCGGCTCCGGCGAGCAGGCCCAGAGCTATTTCGGGCAGCAGCAATGGGGCTATTTCGCAGCCCCGAACGGATACTGGGATATTCCCGGTGAGCCTTATTCCGTGTCTCCCGATTCGGAGTTCAGCTGGTTCCGTTCCCGCATCATGGGCGGACGCACAAACCACTACGGACGCATCTCACTGCGCTTTTCCGATTACGATTTCAAGTCCTATTCGTTCGATGGCTTGGGAACAGACTGGCCCGTGGACTATGCCGAAATGTCTCCCTGGTACGACAAGGCCGAGGAGTTCATCGGCATTACCGGCACCAGGGAAGGCCTGCGTACCGCGCCCGACGGAGTGTTTCTGCCGCCCATTCCGCCTCGCGTGCATGAGACGGTGATTCAGAAAGCGGCGGCGAAACTCGGTATCCCGGTCATCCCTTCGCGAATGGCCATGTTGACGAAATCCGTTCACGGCCGGGCCGCTTGTCACTACTGCGGCCAGTGCGGGCGCGGGTGCAAAACGGCTTCGGCGTTTTCTTCGTCGCAGGCCATGATTTTTCCGGCGATGAAAACCGGCAGGTTGACGGTGATCACCAACGCGATGGCGCGTGAACTGATCGTGGACAAATCAGGAGTGGTGACCGCAGTTTCGTATGTGGATAAGAACACGCGGACCGAACAGCAGATTCGTTGCAAGAGGGTGGTTGTGGCTGCGAGCGCGTGCGAATCGGCCAGGCTGTTGTTGAATTCAAAATCGGCGCTTTTCCCGAATGGGCTAGCCAACGGCAGCGGCATGGTAGGCCGCAATTTGACAGATTCCACCGGCTATTCACTGGCAGGCCATATTCCGGCGTTTGAAAATATGCCGCGGCACAACTCCGACGGCATCGGCGGCATGCATCTTTATATTCCGTGGTGGGAACTGGACAAGAAGAATAAAGATTTCCCGCGCGGTTACCATGTCGAACTGGGCGGCGGCTTCGGCATGCCGGGCGTGGGCTCATTCCATGGGGCAGGGAACAAGTACGAGGGATACGGGCAGGGCCTGAAGAACACGATCCGTCAGAATTACGGAGCGACGGTTGAGCTGTCGGGGCGCGGCGAGATGATTCCTAACCAACACTCCTATTGCGAGATCGATTCCACCCAGGTGGACCGGTTCGGCATCCCCACGCTGCGCTTCCATTTCCGCTGGAGCGAGCATGAGATTCAACAGGCCAAGCACATGCACAACACCTTCACAAACATCATCGAAGCCATGGGCGGCAAGGTCACCGGCATCGCTCACCCGGAACGTGAAGCGAAGGGTGTCTCTGTGGGCGGCACCATCATTCATGAAGCTGGCACCGTTCGCATGGGTGACGACCCTAAAACTTCTGTTCTGGACCGTTGGTGCCGCGCTCACGAGGTAAAAAACCTCTACGTCGCCGATGCCGCGCCCTTCCTCGGCAACCCGGATAAGAACGTCACGCTGACGATTGTCGCGCTGGCCTGGCGGACGGCTGAACATCTGGCTGCGGACATGAAGAAAGGAGATGCCTAACCATGTCCGACAACCCCACCCGGCGCGACCTGCTGATCGCCTTCACCGCCACCGGATTGTTAACGCCCGCGCTGGCGCAGCATGTACATGAAGCCGTAACGGAAGCAAAGTCTCTTGACCCTGGCGCCGATTACAAGCCGAAAGGTCTTACTGACCACGAATACCAAACCATGCGCAAGCTTGCGGAGCTGATTGTTCCCGGTGCCACCGATTCCGGAGCCGCCGAGTTTATCGATTTCCTGTCGAGCCGCAACGATAAGATGGCTCAAATCTATACCGGAGGTCTGGCATGGATGGACCAGGAAGCGAAGCACCGCTATGGCTCCGATTGGCTGAGTGCAAAGGAGGCAAACCAGACTGCGCTGCTTGATCTGATTGCGTACCGCAAGAATGATTCGCCGGAGATTCGTCCCGGTATCCGCTTCTTTGCCTGGGCCCGCAACATGGTGCTCGATGCCTATTACACAAGCCCGATCGGGATGAAAGAAATTGGTTTTATGGGCAACCAGGTTCTTTCCAGCTTTAGCGTTCCGGATGAAGCTCTGCAATACGCCTTGAAACGCAGCCCGTTCGCGAATTCCTGAAAGCACCGTTTGGTGCGGTAACAGTCTTTTGATCTGGAAAGGGCAAGCCAACTGCACTGTGCTATTCAATGAAAGCTCTTGCAATTGCGCTGGTTGGCACCATTCTTTTGAACGCCGCCTCGCTCACGCCGGTCTATACAAATAACGATTTCCAGATTACTGGCGTCAGTGTGTCGCCTTCGGCCAGGATGTTTGTGAACTTCCCGCGCTGGTCGGACCGTTACCTGAACGCTGTAATTGAGGTCGACAAGAGTGGTACGGGGAAGCCCTTCCCGAACGAAGAATGGAACCGATGGGACGGAAAGCCCGACACTGCTAAAACGCATTTTGTGTGCGTGCAAAGCGTGGTTGCGGACGATACGGATACTCTTTGGATTGTTGACCCCGCCGCTCCGAACCTCGGTCTAACCATCCAGCCTGCGGCCAAACTGGTGACTGTAAATCTCAAAACGAATCAAGTGACGCGCGTCTACACATTTACGCCGGAAATCGTGAAGCCGGCGACTTACCTGAATGACATTCGCATCGATACCAAGCGCCATACCGCGTACCTGACCGATAGCGGAGTGGGCGGGCTGATTGTTGTGGATACGCAAAGCGGTAAGGCCCACCGGGCTTTGGACGGAGACAAGTCCGTTATGAAAGAGGCGGGAATTTCAATCAGCGTTAACGGAAAACCCGTGCTACAGAATGGGAAGCCTCCGCAGTTCAATTCCGACGCGATCGCCCTTTCCCCGGATGGCGACTATCTCTACTACCAAGCCCTCACTGGTGCGACGATGTACCGGGTTAAGACAGAGGCCTTACGCAACGGAACCACGCCTATACCTGAACTTTTCGCGAAGACTTTCCCGCTCGATGGAATCTGGATGGACAAGCAGGGCCGCCTTTACCTGAGCAACATTAATGAGAGCGCTATCTATCGCATGTCACTCGACAAGAAATTGGAAAAGGTGGCGCAATCGCCGGATCTCGAATGGCCGGACACTTTTACACAAGGTCCTGACGGGAGTATTTACATCACCAGTTCCCACATCAACGACATGCCGCGTTTTCACGAAGGCAAGAGCACCAGAACCAAACCCTACGCAATATTCAAAATGTAGTGCCCACCGCGAGTTCCTACTTCTTAACCCCTTCGAAGGTTCCGGAGCCAAGGTCGCCAAACGACACGGTACCCTTGACGGTATTGCCTGTCAACGTCCCCTTGTAAGTAATCTTGCCCGATACCTGATCGGACTTGGCATCGAAGGACCACTCCACCTTGTCACCTTGAATGGTCCCGGTGACTGGTGCGTCGCCCAGCATGCCGCTGTATGTTCCGGTAAGTTTTTCTCCTGCCTGCTTTAAAATAAAGGTAGGTGTTCCCGTATTGCCTTGAATCTCAACTGTCACATTCCACGTCCCACTAATATCCGCGGAGAAACACAATCCCGCCGTTAAAATCAAAATCGCAAAAAGCTGACGCATGCCGATTCCCTCCGTTCAAGTTTACTCTTACGCGCTACCCTTGATTGTGCGCAAATTCGCTCTTGCCCTTTTTTTACCGGGACTGCTGGCCGGGGCCATTATGCCCCAATATGTTGGCACCTATAAGAAGGTGTCCGCCACACCGATAACTCTCGATCACCAGCCGGTATGGAACGAATATGGCCTGCAGGATTCCGAGCGGGCTACGTTTGAACAGAACGGCAAGAGGCTGACCGTGGAAGCTTACCGGATGCAGGATTCTACCGGGGCACTGGCGGCGTGGCAATGGAAGCGGCTGCCCGGGTCCCGCTCAATCCATGCCCGGCTAAATGATGTTAAGCCTTCGGACGCGAAGCTTGCCGAGGCGAAGATTCAAGACTTAAGTAAGCTCTCCGCGCTGACTGCCGATGGCCTCTCTATCGCGCTCGGGAATCACTTACTGGTGTTCCAGGGCTACATTCCCACAGCGGACGAGATCGCTAATGTGTTTCGGAGCCTGCCTTACCAGCAGTCCGGACCGCTGCCGACGCTGCCGGACCACTTGCCCGCAGCGGGGCTGATTCCGAACTCCGAACGCTATGTGAGCGGCCCTGCTTCGCTCGAACTTTTCACACCGGAGGTAAGCAGCACAACCGCTGCGTTTCATCTGGGAACCGAAGGCCAGATAGCCAAATTTCATGCGGCTTCAGGAGAAGAGCTGCGCATGCAAATTTTCTCATTTCCGACACCGGATTCCGCTCGGGACCGAACTGCCGCTCTTCAAAAGACCCCTAACTCTATCGTGAAGAGGACGGGCCCCCTCGTGGCGGTGGTGTTCGATCCAAAGGACTCAAATGCTGCGGAATCGCTCCTTTCTTTGGTTCGATTTCAGGCGGTAGTTACGGGCCAGGACGGGTCCGACCACCCTCCCACCAAGAAAGACAACTGGGGCAATTTTATGGTTAACGTGTTCATTCTAATCGGGATCGTGCTTGTGTTCTGTTTGCTATCCGGTGCCATTTTCGGTGGAATGAGGCATCTTTTGCGGCGTCGGGGCCAATCTGGCGAGGGCGACCAGATGATTACCCTTCATCTGGACAGCCGGTAACCTGCTGTTTTTGTTTAGGTTAGCGGCACAAGTAGCACTTTTTCAGGGCCATTTCTGAGTGAATTTCCGAATTCGGCTGCGGACTGGTGATCTTGGAACTTACTTATTATCATAAAGTTACGGACATATTATGAATTTCACGTTTCGGACTTGACGAGTAGGGTCATTAGAATTAAGATCCAATCACTAAAGTTTTTGCTGGCTTTACAAGTTCGCGAAGCCATCGAAAATGATTCTCCCGCCGTTCTGGTGATGCGGAGCGGCAACGAAGCCCACCTTCCGAGGTGGGCTTTTTGTTTCCCATGACACCTCATCCGCCCGCCGCTGAGCGGGACACGTCTTTCCGCGCGAGGATGGCCTCGTTCCGCAACATCCGGCCCATGCTGCGGATGGTATGGGACACCAGCCCACCCCTGGTGCTTTCCGGCATTGTCTTGCGCCTTCTGCGGGCTTTGCTGCCCCTGGCTACCCTTTGGGTGGCCAAGCTGATCATCGACGCCGTGATCGCCCACTCGGGTCTGTTGTGGAGGTGGGTGGGGGTCGAGTTGGCGCTTGCGATTCTGAGCGACGTTCTGGGACGTGCCAACGCGCTGGGGGACAGCTTGCTGGCGGACCGCTTCACAAACCGGATCAGTATCCGGCTGATGAAGCACGCCGCGAAGCTGGATCTGGTGAGTTTTGAAGACCCGGTTTTCTATGACAAGCTGGAGCGGGCCCGGCGGCAAACCACGGGGCGCGTCACTCTGCTGGCATCGCTGCTGAATATCGCACAAGATAGCCTGAGCCTGGTATCGCTTTCGGCCGGGCTCATCGTATTTTCTCCTTGGCTTTTGTTGTTGCTCGCGCTCGCCGTCATTCCCAGTTTTCTGGGAGAAACGCATTTCACGGCGCTGGCTTACTCCGTTCTGTATAAGTGGACTCCGCAGCGGCGGGAACTGGATTATCTGCGGATGCTGGGCGCCAGCACGGGGAGCGCGAAGGAGATCAAGATTTTCGGGCTGGGCGATTATCTTGCGGACCGGTACCGATCGGTATCGGATCGCGTGTTTCAAGAAAACAAGGCAGTGGCGATACGGCGCGCGACGGTGGGGAGCTTGCTGAACCTGATCTCGACGGGTGGTTATTACGGAGCGTACGCGGTGATTCTGATGCGCACGGCTTCGGGCGAACTCTCGCTGGGCACGCTTACATTCTTGACGGGAGCTTTTGCGCGATCGCGGATGTTTATCGAAAAGATTCTCTCGGGCTTCAACGATGTCTCCGAGCAGGCGTTGTTTCTGCGCGATCTGTTTGAATTTTTTGAGATGGAGCCGCGCATCCGCAGCTTGGCGACGGCGTTGCCGGCACCGCGGCCGATTCGGATTGGCTTTGAGTTTCAGAACGTGACGTTCCGTTACGCGGGTGCCACGCGGGATGTGTTGAGCGGCATCAGCTTCCGGCTGGAGCCGGCGGAGAAGATTGCTCTGATTGGGGCGAACGGGGCGGGGAAGACCACGCTGGTGAAATTGCTGGCCCGATTGTATGAACCGGCCAGCGGGCGCATTCTGCTGGACGGCGTGGATCTGCGCGAATATTCGGTGGAAGATTTGCGCGGCGAAATCGGCGTGATTTTCCAGGATTATATGCGTTATGACATGCGCATTAAAGAAAACATAGGGTTTGGTAAAATAGAGGATCTGAATTCCGACAATCTCATTTACGGTGCCGCCGGCAAGAGCCAAGCCGCGGAGATGATCGACCGTCTCCCTGCCAAATTCGAGCAGATTGTCGGTCGCAGATTTGAGGGTGGCGTGGATCTTTCGGGTGGAGAATGGCAGAAGATCGCTCTTGCCCGGGCGTACATGCGCGATGCGCAACTGCTGATTCTGGACGAGCCGACGGCAACTTTGGATGCGCGCGCCGAGTATGAAGTATTTCTTCGTTTCGCTGAACTGACAAGCGGGCGGATGTCCGTTTTGATCAGCCATCGCTTTTCTACCGTACGTATGGCAGACCGCATTCTGGTGCTGGCGGGCGGAGCAATTACAGAACAAGGTACACATCGCGAATTAGTAAACCAGGGCGGCCTTTATGCCGAACTGTTCGAGCTTCAAGCGGCAGGCTATAGGTAGCCATATAAATTAAATGACGGATCAGAAGCTTCAGGTAATCCCGCTCGGCGGCGTAGGCGAATTTGGAATGAACATGATGGCGATTCGCTTTGGCGAAGACATCATTGTGGTGGACAGCGGCATGATGTTCCCGGAAGCGGAACTTCTGGGCGTCGACTTTGTGACACCGGATCTGACTTACCTGACCGAGACACGTTCGAAGGTTCGCGCGCTGCTTTTGACGCACGGTCATGAAGACCATATCGGGTCTGTCGCGTTCTTTCTGGCGGAACTGAATGTTCCGGTATTCGGCACCGCGTTCACGCTGGCTCTGGTGGAGCGGCGGATGAATGAGTACGAGTTTGAGGAGAAGGTGGATTTCCGCAAGGTGAAGCCGAAGCAGACGGTGACGGTGGGCCCGTTTTCGATCGAGTTCATCCATGTGACGCATTCGATTGTGAGTTCCGTGGCGCTCGCGATTACCACGCCGCTGGGCGTGATCATCCACACCGGCGATTTCAAGGTGGACCCGACACCGACGGATAACGAACTGTTCGATCTGCACACGCTTGCGGAGTATGGCAAGCGCGGCGTACTGCTGCTGATGTCCGATTCGACGAATTCGGACAGGCCGGGATATTCGGAATCGGAGCGCGCGGTGAGGCCGCGGCTTGAAGACATTTTCAATCGCTGCGAACAGCGCTTGTTTGTCTCTTCTTTTAGTTCGTCGATTCACCG
>Ga0123338_10002744_pt1 | contig 16281 bp, 11 predicted proteins | sample grotaG_FD_89793 | JGI IMG/M metagenome (GOLD analysis project Ga0123338, IMG submission 89793) | Glacier valley bacterial and archeal communities from Borup Fiord, Nunavut, Canada, to study Microbial Dark Matter (Phase II) -... | ecosystem: Environmental > Aquatic > Freshwater > Ice > Glacier ...
GGGAACCGCCTACGACCTCCCCATCTCAATCGGTATTCTGGTCGCCACCGGTATTATCAAAGGCAGTCGGGTTCACGACTATATTCTGCTTGGTGAGTTGTCGCTGGATGGCGGGCTCAAGGCGATTCGTGGTGCACTGTCGATGGCGGTGGCTGCCAAACGAGCCGGTTTATCCGGCCTGATCCTTCCTGCTGAAAATGCCCCCGAAGCGGCTGTTGTCGAAGGGATTGATGTTATCGGTGCCACGTCACTTTCCCAGGTGGTGGAGTTTCTGAGTGGGCGTGAGATAATAGAGCCGTGCCGGGTTGACCTGCAGGCGCTATTCACCAGCGGCTGTGAATACGGAGAGGATTTCAGCGAGGTCAAGGGGCAGGAGCACGCCAAGCGAGCCCTGGAAATTGCCGCGAGTGGATCTCATAATATTTTGATGATTGGCCCGCCAGGCTCCGGAAAGACCATGATTGCCCGGCGTATCCCGACAATTCTGCCGCGCATGTCGTTTGACGAGGCGATAGAAACCACCAAGATATTCAGTGTCAGCGGTATGCTGGAAAAAGAACGTGCCCTGCTGGCGGTCAGGCCGTTCCGCTCCCCGCATCATACAATTTCTGATGTTGGCTTGATCGGCGGCGGCACTACTCCAAAGCCGGGTGAAGTATCCCTGGCGCACAACGGCGTGCTGTTTCTCGATGAACTCCCCGAATTCAAGAAAAACGTCCTCGAAGTCCTCAGGCAACCGCTGGAAGATGGCAAGGTAACGATTTCCCGCTCACTGCTCTCACTGACATATCCGGCGCGTGTCATGCTGGTGGCAGCTATGAATCCCTGTCCCTGCGGATATTTATCCGACCCGACCCACCCCTGTACCTGCACTCCGGTCGCCATCCACCGCTACCGTTCCCGCATCTCCGGCCCGCTCCTGGACCGCATTGACATCCACATTGAGGTTCCTGCCGTTAAGTACCGCGATCTTGCCGACCGGGGTGAGGCGGAAAGCTCTGCTGCCATTGCCAAGCGGGTGGAACGGTCGCGGGAGCTTCAGCTGGAGAGATACCGTGGGACCAAAATTCACTGCAACGCCCAGATGACCCCCCGTTTTATCAAGAAGTACTGCGAGCTCGACGCCTCCGGCAACCGCATGCTGGAGCTGGTCACCGACCGTCTCGGCTTCTCCGCCCGTACGTATACCCGTATCCTCAAGGTGGCGCGCACCATCGCCGATCTTGATGGCAGTACAAACATTCATGAACAGCATATTGCTGAGGCGATTCAATACCGGAGCCTGGATAGGAAGACGAGCTGACGTTATACCGATTACTCAGACGTCAGACAGCGAATCGTCAGCGCGCATCGCTGTTCAATCAACTTCATGATTTTATCCAGTATGCTGTGATTATTGCCCTCTGCCTCAAATAGTGCGCTTGTTTTTGCGGCAAGGTCAGGCAATCGCCCAGCAATATTCAGAATGCGTTTTTTTACCTGTGCCGGCGACAGTCCTGCTTCGGTAGCAAAGCGCTCCCAATGCCTCAACTGTACTTCACTGAATCGATACTTGCTGCCGATTTTCATCGCCATTTTGTCCGTCAGATTCGGATAAACCGCAGTGGACAGCACGTCGTAAAATGGTGCCAATACGAGTCCCTGTGTTGTGTAGAGCAATGAAAAATTCTTTCCGTGGGCATCGTGATTACCTACCATGGCATTGAAAATCGCAAAGTCCAGTAGTTTCAGAATCTGTGGAGCACTCGGTCTCGTTGCCCGGCGCACCAGCTCAAATGCCTGTGATAGATCCGGCCCGCCTTCGTTCTGATATTTGTATTCCGGGGCTATCCCAAGAGCCTGACAAAAGTCCTCTTGATGCAAACGCATTAAGCGCCCATCTGCTGTTACCTGTCGGTCATAACGTTCCACAAGCAAATAATGCCGGTCGCTAATACGGCGAATCTCCGCTTTGACGGTATCAAGCTTCAGAGCATTGGCCAGGGCCAGGCAAAAACCTTCATTGAAGACGCTGCCCTCAACGCCAGCAATTGCCGGTTTGAGAATATGAGAACTGGGAGAGTTGAACAGCGGTAGCCCTATACGATCACCTTCAGCAACCACAGGGAGTTTGTCCTGTGCGCCCGCCAGAGACAGCCGCAATCCTTCTTCACCGGCGAGCATCGGACGTTTTGGCATTTCATCGATAAGGCGTAAAAGCTCTACTTCATCGAGCCAACGAACGAGATCGTTATTATCCTGGGCTTGTAGCATCTGCCCTGGCTCCAACAAAGTCACGGCACCGGCACATTCTCCACCAATGCCATCAAGAAGAGCAAAGTCGTTCTGTCTAGAAACATGCAGAGCCTGGGCGATTAACTTACGCTTGTCTCCTTCAGGCAAAAGCCCTGCAAAAAATGGACGGGTGGCACGATCATCAAACGCCTCTGCCCGAAGAGGCAGTGATTGCGATAATGGAATCGAATTACTCGTATTTAGCCAGTCACTCTCATAGGAAAAGTTCAAGCGGCCATCAATCAGACTCAATGTTCCTATTTGTTTTCCGAACAACCAGACAACCAGTTGACGAGTCATGATCTAATCCTCCGTACCGGTTGCCAGGCCTTCAACACACAGATTCCCACCCAGCGCATGAAGCACGCGGAGAACATTTTCCAGGCGGAGTGTTGGTTTGCCGGCTTCCAGTTCGACAATAAAACGTACACCGACACCTGAAGCCAGAGCCAGTTGTGGCTGCGTTAAGCCAAGACGTTTGCGTGCGGTTCGTACTGCCAGGCCAAGTGAAATTGGAGTGTCTATCTTTGTAATCATAAATATTTCCCCTTCGGGAACTATTACTCCAATAAGTGCATAATGCAAAGGAAATATCCTGATCGGTATATAACTGGGGAAATAGATTAAGAACAGTGATGCTTTTACCGTACGGGAAATATATTTACCAGATGTCAGTAAGGGTAAATTAAAAAAAGGCGATCTGTTATCGAGGCCTTCTACCGGATATACAGCTTAGAATTGGAATTCAGGAATGTTTCATAAACCCCTGCTGCTCCAAAAGCAGCCCAATCTTCTCCCGATTCCTGCTGAACGGATTATGCCTGCCAGACAACCAGTCCGACAGTTGTTCTGGATCACGGTCCATGCTTCACGCAGTAGATCAAAGCTCATCCCCATCGCTCTCTTATACCCGCAAGCCGCCCCACGGTGTCATCCGGGCAATCGAACGGAATATAACCTAGAAATTTGATAATACTTGGATTATATTGCAATTCTGGTTCGACACCGTGTTCCCCGTTGTAGATAGAAGATACGGTCACGCCAATGGTCTCAGCGACTTCTCGCTGGAGGAGGCCGAGGTTCGTTCGTTTCTTGCGGATGTGTTCACCGACTGTGATTGGATGCTCTGGTAACCGGGAACTGGTAGTTTGGGAAGAGCCACTATGACTGAAAAAAGATGTCTATCTGGAACTCGGAGTATGGACCGGAAGACCGTCTGACCCGCATCTGCACTCTACGTTGCATCAAGTATAGAAATTCGATGCGGCGGCTGTGTTAAAGAGCATATTCTCGAGTCCAATAATGAAAATCGCATCAGTAATTCTAATAATAGCCTATCTCATGCTTCCTGCCATTTGCTTCGGGCACCCATGTGGGTTGATTTCAACAAATTCAGAGCATACTGCTGTTGCATCTGATGCTGCTGGCGAATGTCCGCTGCAGCATGATACGGATGACTGCGAAACAACCTGCTGCTGTGCCGGGCACGTTCCTCCATCAGCATTTACGAAAATCCCCTATACTGTTCTGACCGCCAAGTTGTTGCCTTATGAAGCATACCGTGCCCTGCCGCGGCTTATAGACAGGATATTTGTCCCTCCTCAGAACCTTTCCTGAAACAATTCCAGCGTCTTGTAACATTCATCACCTGCAGCAGAAACCCGCAAGCCCGGACCATGACTATTATGCCCGGTCCGGCCACAATCAGCAGCAGTACGGAAAACAGCATCATGATGATTATGGTCAGAACGGCCATTACAAGAAGAAATCATGGATATCTGAGTTGTTCGATTAGATGAGGTTTTGCTGCGGGAGGAGGCGACTCCTCCCGTATAGCCACAACTGTTCAATAATACTGGAGAATAGGTTTCATGAAAAATATTGTATTGATTGCTCTCATCTGCGGAATTATGGCATTATTCGGCTGCTCAACCGAAAAAGCAGCGGAACCGCCGCAAAAAATCCCTCCCATCACGCTCTCCCCTGCCGAAAAAGAAAAGCTGATGGCATTCCAGAAAGATATTCTGGACATTGAGAGCCTTACGGATAAGGCTGTTAAACTTGCGGTAAATGAATTGAAGAATGTCATAAAAGGGGGAGGAATTTCCATCAACCTCCCTTCCCTCATCGACAAGGCAAAGGCTGAATGCCTGTTGGGTGGAGAATCCCTGGCCAAAAAGAGCATTCCGGAAGCACTCCCCACCGAGATGAAAAAACTTCTTTACGACGGGAAAATCGACTTGATTGCCGCATATAAGACGTATGCAGAATCATTTGATGCCATCAAGAGTTTTATCACTGACAAGAACCCGATGGCTCTGCTTGAGTACCGAAAAAAATCGTCACAAGCGCAGGAGCTCTTTACCGGAGCCACCGACAAGTTCAAAATGATTATGTCGGCAGCGGGGATAGCGCAATGATTCAATCACCTGAAGTCCTGGCGGCGAAAAGCAGAGCCGCAACCTTGTCAATAGCCTCCAATGCGATACTGATTGTTCTGAAGCTGATCGTCGGGATCATGATGCAATCGGTCAGCGTTATTTCTGAAGCGGTGCATTCCGGTATTGACCTGATTGCGGCTATAATTGCCTGGTTCTCGATAAGGGAGGCCGCAAAACCTGCCGACAACGAGCACCACTTCGGTCACGGCAAGATCGAAAACGTGGCCGGAACCGTAGAGGCGGTACTTATCTTCGGAGCGGCCTTCTATATCATCTGGGAGGCGGTACATAAGCTGCGGGCTGGTTCGATGGAGATCGAAAGTCTGGGATGGGGTGCGGCAGTGATGGCCGTTTCAGCCATTGTTAACTATCTTGTCTCCCGGCATCTGCTGAACGTGGCGTTAAAGAGCGACTCAGTGGCGTTGGAAGCCGATGCGCTGCATCTGAGAACCGACGTCTTCACCTCTGTCGGCGTCTTGGGCGGTCTTATCGCAATCAAACTGACCGGCATCGCTCTTCTCGATCCGATTGTCGCTATCGTTGTAGCGATCATGATCATCAAAGCGGCGTGGGACCTCACAAAAACGGCATTCTTCCACATTCTCGACGTCAAACTTCCCGATGACGAAGAAGCACAGATTCATGAGGTGATGGATTGCTACACCGGCCGGTTCATCGAATATCACAAACTGCGTACCCGCAAGTCCGGCCATGTCAGGCATATCGATATGCATCTGGTTGTGCCGAAACAGATGACCGTTGAAGCCGGGCATATGCTTACCCATCAGATCACGGCAGATATTGAAAAATATCTGGCATACAGTCATATTCTGGTGCATATCGAGCCCTGTCCCAGCGAGTGTGACAAATGTGCTGCCGAATGCCCGAAATTAGGTGTCGTCGCCATGTCATGATTCAAACCGGCACCGTCAGGGTAAATACTGGCGGTGCCGGGACCAACATGACTTCCGCTCCCCCCGAAGTACATATGCATTCCCTCCCTTCTTGCTAGTTCAGGTAGTTACCTGACATTTAGGGGTTGAAAAGCCACCACATATACCTTAAATATCATTATGCTCACGTTTGCTCGTTGGTAGTATAATGCAATCCGTCATGGCATCTACCGTAGCAGTACATTCCAGTCTTGTACCAAGAAAGAAGAAGAACAGTATGAAGCAACCCTCAATAATCGTGACTTTTTTTGTTGTATTCCTCCTCTGCACCTCCTGTATGGCCAAAAAAGAGAAGCCCAAAGCAAAGCCGCCGGTACCGGTAAAGGTGGTTCAGGCGGTTCAGAAAGATGTCCCGATCCAGGTCAAGGCCATCGGCAACATCGAAGCATACACCAGCGTCGCCATAAAGTCGCAGGTGAGCGGCCAGATAGCCCGGCTTCATTTTGCGGAAGGGAGCGATGTAGAGAAGGGCGCCTTGCTGATCAGCATCGACCCGGAACCGTTCCAGGCGACGTTACACCAGTTTGAGGCCGCCCTGGCAAAGGATCAGGCACAGGCTAAATTCGCTCGCGAACAGGCGGAGCGCTACGCTGGGTTACTCAAGGAGGGAATCGTTACCCACGATCAATATGACCTGTTGCGATCGAATGCCGAATCCCTGGCTGCAACCCTGGTTGCCGATCGTGCCGCCATAAAAAACGCCAAAATCCAGCTCGGCTATTGTTCCATCCGGTCGCCGATCTCCGGCCGGACCGGCACGATTGCGCTGCAACCGGGCAATCTGGTGAAGGCGAACGATCTGCCGATAGTGACGGTCAATCAACTTACGCCGATCTACGCCACCTTCTCCATTCCTGAGAAATTGCTGGCTGCGGTAAAGCTGGCCATGGCCGGCAAAGAATTAAAAATTGAGGCAGTGGTCCCGAATGAACCGGGGAGTACGGAGGCCGGGACAATCAGCTTTTTGGATAATGCCGTGAATCCGGCAACCGGTACGATCAAGCTCAAGGGGGTATTTGCCAACACGTCGCGTAAACTCTGGCCGGGCCAGTTTACTGATGTGGTCGTGACGCTGGGTATCCGGAAAAATGCCGTAGTTGTGCCGACCAATGCTATTCAGACCAGCCAGCAGGGACAGTTTATTTATGTGGTGAAACAGGATAATTCAGTGGAGATGCGGCAGGTTACAGCTGCCATGGTGGTGGGTGAGGATACGGTTGTCGACAAAGGGGTGGCAGCGGGTGCAACCGTGGTGACCGACGGCCAGTTACGGTTGACTCCCGGGGCGGTCGTTGAAAGTAAAAATATGCAACCTGCGGTGAAACAGCCTGCCGGGGGTAAAAACTGATGAATGTCGCGGATATATTCATCCGCCGGCCGATCATGACCTCGCTGATCATGATCGCCATCTTCATATTCGGGGTTGTTTCCTATCGCTTGCTGCCGGTGAACGACCTGCCCAACGTGGATTTCCCGACTATTCAGGTCAGCGCCAACCTGCCCGGCGCCAATCCGGACACTATGGCGGCGGCGGTGGCAACCCCGCTTGAAAATCAGCTTTCAACCATTCCCGGTGTCGATTCCATGACCTCGACTAACGGCGTCGGCTCGACCAGGATCACGCTCCAGTTCAATCTGGACCGCGATATCGATGCCGCTGCCCAGGATGTCCAGGCGGCCATATCGGCTGCCACCCGGTCGCTTCCAAAGAACATGCCGACGCCGCCGTCGTTTCGCAAGGTGAACCCGGCCGATCAGCCGGTCCTCTACCTGACGCTCAGTTCCCCCACGCTGCCGCTTTCCGCTGTGGACGAGTACGCCCAGACCATGATCGCGCAACGGCTCTCCACCATAAGCGGTGTGGCCCAGGTTAACGTGTACGGCTCGCAGAAATTTGCCGTCCGTGCCCAGCTTGATCCGAAGGCGCTGGCTTCCCGCCAGATCGGCATTGACGAAGTGGCAACGGCGATTGGGGACGCGAACGTAAACCTGCCGACCGGGACCCTTGATGGGGCGAAACAGACCTATACCATCGAGGCCAACGGGCAGATGTTCAAGGCGGCCTCCTTCCGGCAGACCGTGGTGGCCTATCGGGACGGCTCGCCGGTCCGCCTGGAGGAACTCGGGCGGGTGCTGGACAGCGTCGAGAATACCAAACAGGCCGGCTGGTACAACAACACCCGCGCCATCGTCCTGGCGGTCCAGCGGCAACCCGGTACCAATACCATCGAGGTGGTGGATAACGTCAAGAAGCTGCTGCCAACCTTCCGGGGTCAGATGCCGGCCTCAGTCGAGCTGAATGTGCTCTTTGACCGCTCCAACCTGATCCGCGAATCGATGCACGACCTCAAGTTCACCCTGATTTTGACGATCGGCCTGGTGGTCATGGTGATCTTTCTATTCCTGCGCAATCTCTCCGCCACGATCATTCCCGCCCTTGCGCTGCCAATGTCCATCGTCGGCACCTTCTCCGTCATGCACCTGCTCGGCTTCTCCATGAACAATCTCTCCATGATGGCCCTGACGCTGGCGGTCGGCTTCGTGGTGGACGATGCCATTGTCATGCTGGAGAATATCGTGCGCCACATGGAAAAGGGGGAAAGCGCCATGGAGGCCGCTTTCAAGGGGTCCAGGGAGATCGGCTTCACCATCATCTCCATGACCATTTCGCTCGTGGCGGTCTTTATCCCGGTGCTGTTCATGGGTGGCATCCTGGGGCGTCTTTTGAACGAATTCGCCATCACGATCAGTGTGGCGATTCTGGTCTCCTGTTTCGTTTCACTGACCCTCACCCCCATGCTTTGCAGCCGCTTTCTGAAACCTCCGGTGACCGAAAATCACGGGCGGATGTACCTTGCCCTGGAGCGTTTCTTCGACGGCATGCTCAATATTTACCAGCGCTCGCTGAAACAGGTCCTGCACTTCCGGCGCGCAACCCTGGTCGTAACGCTGCTGCTCTCGCTCGTTACCGCCTGGCTCTTTACGGTAATTCCATTGGGATTCCTCCCCTCTGAGGACACCGGACGGCTGAACGCCAGCACCGAGACGGCAGATGGGACATCCTTCGAGGAGATGAAGCTGCATCAGGAAGCGGTGGCCGCCATCATCGCCAAGGATCCCAATATCGACGGCTTCATGTCCTCCGTCGGGGGAGGCGGCGGCAGCAATACCGGCCGTTTCTTCATGCGCCTCAAGCCGCGCAACGAGCGCAAGCTCTCTGCGGACCAGATCATCGCGGAGTTGCGGCCCAAACTGGCCAAGGTTCCGGGGATCAGCGTCTTCCTGAGGAACATCCCCCCGATCCAGGTCGGCGGCGCCAGCTCCAAAAGCTTGTACCAGTACTCCCTGCAGGGCCAGGATACCGCCGAGCTGTACCGGTCGGCCGGCGAGTTCGAGACGAAGCTCAAGGCGATTCCGGAACTTATGGACGTGACCAGCGATCTGCAGATCAAAAACCCGCAGGTGCGCGTCGAGATCAACCGGGACAAGGTGGCGGCTCTGGGGCTCTCCGTACTGCAGGTGGAGGACGCCCTGGCCTATGCCTACGGTTCGCGCCAGGTGAGCTCCATCTTTGCCCCTACCAACCAGTACCAGGTCATCCTGGAGCTTGATCCGCTCTATCAGGGGGACCCGACGGCGCTCGGCATGCTCTACATCCGCGGCACAGCCGACCAGCTGGTGCCGCTGGAAACGATAGCGACCATTACCAAGACTATCGGGCCTCTGGCGGTAAACCATATGGGACAGCTTCCCGCGGTGACCATCTCCTTCAACCTGCGCCCGGATGTTGCCTTGGGAGACGGCATGAAGCTCATTGACGAGCTGGCACGAACGGCGCTTCCCGCGACCGTCAGCACCAGTTTCCAGGGCACCGCCCAGGCTTTCCAGTCCTCGTTCGCCGGGTTGTGGCTGCTGCTGATTATGGCCATCTTTGTCATCTACATCGTGCTCGGCGTGCTCTATGAAAGCTACATCCACCCGATCACAATCCTGTCCGGGCTCCCTGCCGCCGGTTTCGGGGCGCTGATCACCCTGATGATCTTCGGCAGCGATCTCAACATCTACGCCTTCGTCGGGATCATCATGCTGCTCGGTATCGTCAAGAAGAACGCCATCATGATGATCGACTTCGCCCTGGAAGCCGAAAGAACTGAAGGGAAAAAACCGCTGGATGCCATATATGAAGGGGCGATCGTACGTTTCAGGCCCATCATGATGACCACCATGGCGGCCCTGATAGGCACCCTGCCGATTGCCATGGGACTGGGCGCCGGCGGGGAATCGCGGCAGCCGCTGGGGTTAGCTGTTGTCGGAGGACTGCTGACGTCGCAGTTGTTGACCCTCTACATCACTCCGGTGGTCTACTATTATATGGATCAGCTTTTGACACGGGTGCGGCCACGAAAAGTTGTTATGAATGATGAATTATAAAGGATAAAATTTCATAACGGGTAATCGGTTATTTCAATGGTAAACAGTACCATTCCTCCTTTCGTTCCGTCGCATTACGCTTTTCCATCGTACCCAGCCTACCTCATCGCAGAGTGTAATTTTTTCTCCCTCAACTGTCGAAATCATTTACAAATTCACCGTTCTTACCTGACCAATAACCGAGGCCCAATAATTCGCTAGCAATACCAGCATGTTATCCACAGGCATGCTATATGCTTATCTGTTTTGTTGCAATAAAAAATAACGATAGTAGCCGGAGAGTGAACACGCATGAATCTGAAAATCAGTGCAGAAGGTGGCCGGCACGAAATGCCGCGCCGAGGTGCGAGATGGAACCATTACAGGGCGATGTTCACGGTTATAGGCTGCTCTATGTTGAGGATGAAGCGGATGCCCGTGACTTGCTGAGCAGAATTATCGCCAAAAAATATCCCGAACTTAAGCTTTTTGTCGCCGAAAACGGCGCCGCAGGTTTGGAACTGTTCAGGGAGCAGCGTCCGGATATCGTGCTGGCCGACATGAATATGCCAGTCATGGACGGTATCCAGATGGCCAGGGAGATCAAGGAGCTCGATGCAGGCGCGGTCATTGTCGCCGTGACGGCGCATAATGATCCCTATTATCTTCAGAATGCGATCGAGATCGGCATCCGTCATTACGTGTTGAAACCGGTCCTGAGTGAGGATCTCTTTACCGTGATCAATAAAACAATTGAAGAAATCAACCTGAAGCGGCTGATCAGCGAGCAGGAGGGGCAAATCCGCAAGCGCGAACAGCAACTTGCGATGGCGCAGAAGATTGCCCATCTCGGCAGCTGGGAATGGGATATCGTCAGCGGCAAAACGAGCTGGTCGGATGAGCTGTATCGAATTTTCGGCATTGAGCCGGCATCATCCCCGACATCCTACAAAGGGTTTCTGGAGAGGGTCCACCCGGAAGATCGTGAAGCGGTAAAAAGGGTCGTGCAGAATGCATTGAAGAAACGCCAATCTTTTATCAGTCATTACTGCCGCATCGTACGCCCGGATGGCTCAATCCGCACAATTCACGGCCAGGGAGAGGTGATTCTTGATGGCGCCGGCAAACTCGTGTCGGTGATCGGCACCTCTCAAGATGTGACAGAACGGAGGCAGGTAGAAGAAGAACGGGACAGGCTGGCAATGATAGTGGAATCCTCGCATGATGCGATTTTCAGCATATCTCTGGATGGTGTCATTACAAGCTGGAACAGGGGGGCGGAGAAGGTTTTCGGTTATCCTGCCAGGGAAATTATCGGCAGTCAGATCTTTACGATAATACCGGCTGAACGTTACGGCGAAAGAGCCCAGATCTTGCAGACGGTCCTGAGTGGCGAACAGCTCCAGCATTTTGAAACAACCCGTATCAGAAAAGATGGCCGCCAGATTTATGTATCGATTACAACTTCGCCGTTACTGGATGCAGATGGAAAAATAATCGGTAATTCGGTAATTGCGCGCGACGTAACAGAGCGCAGAAAGATGGAAGAGATCATCAAACACCAGGCACATCACGACACCCTGACAGATTTGCCAAACCGGCAGCTTTTCATGGATTTCCTTTCCCTGGAGCTGGCCCAGGCGCGTCGCAACGATAAAAAGCTGGCCCTGCTGTTTCTGGATCTCAACGGCTTCAAGCAGGTCAACGATACTTTGGGACACAGCTGCGGGGATCGCCTCCTGCAGGAAGTAGCCCAGAGGCTAAGAGCCTGCATCCGTGAGTCCGACACCGTGGCTCGCCTCGGTGGGGATGAATTTACGGTGCTGATGCCGGATCTAGGGCAGACGGATGATGTGGGCATCGTGCTGAAAAAGATCCTGGGTGTCTTCGAAACACCGTTTATGCTGGACGATGTGGCGGTAGACACCACCACCAGTATCGGGCTCTGCATGTTTCCGGATGATGGCGACTGCAGTGAAGAACTGATGAAAAAAGCGGATATCGCCATGTACGATGCGAAAGGGACAGGGAGGAACTCGTATCAGTTCTATAACGCCGAGATCAACGCACGTACCATTAAACGCCAGAAGATGGAGGGCTTCCTGCGCCAGGCCGTGAGCAGGGGTGAGCTTGAACTTCTGTTCCAGCCACTGGTGTGCAGCGATACGCGCGGCATAATCGGAGCAGAAGCGCTCCTGAGATGGCGGCATCCAGAACAGGGGGTGCTGGCCCCGGATCAATTCCTTGCGGTCGCCGAAGATAGCGGAGCCATCGTTCCTATCGGTGAGTGGGTAATCCGTAAAGCCTGCGATCAGGCCAGGATCTGGAATGAGAAAGGTTACCCGTTAAGCGTTTCTGTAAATCTCACAAATCGCCAGTTCCACCAGTCTAATCTCATCGAAAAAACCGCCCGGATACTTGCGGAAACCGGCCTGATGCCGTATCAGCTGGAGTTTGATGTTACGGAGAAGACCATCATGACGGATATTGATTTTTCTCTCCGCAGCGTGCAGGCGCTGAAAAAAATTGGAGTTTCCCTCGCCATAGATAATTTCGGCAGCGGTTCATCCTCTTTACACTGGATAAAAAGAATGCAAACTCACAGGGTGAAGATCGATAAGAGTTTTATCACGAATATGTTGTCCGAGCCGGATGATCTGGCGGTGGTGAATGCTGTGATCGCCATGACACACAATCTGAAAATGAAAGTGGTCGCAAGTGGGGTTGAAACGGAAGAGCAGTTGTCGGTCATCCAGCAGAGCGGCTGTGATCAACTGCAGGGATATGTGATAAGTAAGCCTCTGCTCCCGGCGGAATTCGAACAGATGGTGGTAAACTTTTGATGCAGATCACTACATAAAACCGGGGAGACATGCCATGCGTAACTTCATTTTTGCTGTAACAACCCTGTTATTGGCAGGGTGCACGCAGATAATCAGCGACGAGTCCCTTCGTCTCGTTGACCGCGACCTTTCCTTCGCGGAGCTCCGCAGGGAGCCGGAGAGATATAATGGACGCCATCTTCTGCTCGGCGGGACAATCGTCGATGTGCGGAACAGAAACAATGGCAGTGAGCTTGAGCTGGTCCAGTTGAAGACGGACGAGAGCGGGGAAATCATCGATACGGCCTCCTCCGGCGGTCGTTTTCTCGCCTTGAGCTCCTCCTTCCTTGATCCCGCTATATACCGCCCCGGACTCCTCGTCAGCCTCGTGGGAGAAGTGAGCGGCAAGAGGATCATGATCCTTGATGAGGTAAACTATACCTACCCGATGCTCATCATCAGCGAAATCCATATCTGGAAGCCGGAGGAACTTCGTGCGCCCCCTACGTTTCACTTCGGCATCGGGGTCGGGACCTATTTCCATTAGCTCAGTTGTTCTCGCCCGCAAACCGTCTCAGCCTCAGGAGTCCTTTTTACGTGATTACGGCTTTCCAGGGCATGATGTATTGTTGTCGGATTTGAGTGAGGAACGGAAAGTTGAATATATCCTAGATATTTGATAATTCTTGGATTATATTGCCTTTCCCGCCCAGTGCCGTTGATGATCAGGGGGGTGTTGGGATAACCGGGATGATGCTGTTTTGAAGGGGAATGTGGATTGAGAACGAGTACCGTTTTATATACCGCCGTGGCACGTCAGCATCGTTGCCTGGAGAGGAAAGCGCCATGAGCAGAACCCTTGTTACCGGCGCTGCCGGATTTATCGGCTTCCACCTTGTGCAGCGTCTGTTGCGGCACGGACATCAGGTTACCGGATTTGACAATCTGAATGACTACTATGAAGTTTCCCTTAAAAACGACCGTCTCGCTATTCTGGAAGGACTGGATGGTTTCACTTTTGTCCGGGGCGCTTTGGAGGATCGGTCAGGTGTCGAAACTCTTTTTCAGGGAGAGCGGTTCGACTATGTTATCAATCTCGCAGCCCAGGCGGGGGTCCGCTATTCGCTCCAGAACCCTCACCTCTATATCGACAGCAATATTTCCGGTTTCCTGAATATTCTGGAGGGGTGCCGCCGGACGAACGTCAAGCATCTGGTTTATGCGTCGTCAAGTTCCGTGTATGGCGCCAATGCTACGGTGCCGTTTTCAGAACATCATCCAGCTGACCACCCGGTGTCGCTTTACGCGGCTACCAAGCGTTCGAACGAGCTGATGGCGCATACTTACTCCCACCTGTTTGCTCTCCCGGTTACCGGGCTGAGATTTTTCACGGTATACGGCCCATGGGGGCGTCCTGACATGGCCTACTTCACGTTTACGAAGGCGATTCTGGAAGGGCGACCGATCGATGTGTTCAACAATGGCCGGATGCGGCGCGACTTCACCTACATCGATGATATTATCGAAGGGATCGTTCGTGTCATGGACCATATCCCTGCTGCGGATCCCTCCTGGAACGCCGAAAGGCCTGACCCGGCAACAAGCTCAGCTCCTTATCGTGTGTATAATATCGGCAATAACCAGCCGGTCGAGCTTGGCCGTTTTATTGAGGTACTGGAAGAGAGCCTCGGCAAAAAAGCAGAAAAAAATCTTCTCCCGATGCAGCCGGGCGATGTACCCGTGACGTATGCCGATGTAACTGATTTAGCAGATGCGGTTGCATTCAGTCCTGACACGAGCATCGAAGACGGTATTGCTCGCTTTGTTGACTGGTACCGTGAATATTATGGACAATTCTGAGTGATAAACAGCCGTACGTGCGTATGGTACGTTAGTCTATTTGCCGCATATAAGGTATTGTATGTTGTGTATGGGGTAGTTGCCTCAGGACGATCAAAGGGTAATCCCGTGTAAAGCCGTTTAAAATCCATCGGTTATGAGCTCTGTTTTTTTTGGCATGCTGTGTGCTGTAACGAAAACAATCATATCCCTTGGAGGTAGTACAAATGAAAAAAGTTCTGTCCACAATCGTAGCCGCCCTCGTAGCTGTTTCTTTCTCCGCCGTAGTTTTCGCTTCTGATGCTGCTAAGCCTGCTGCTCCTGCTGCTGGTGCAGAAGTTGCTGCTCCTGCTGCTACTCCTGCTGATGCAAAGAAAGCTGCTGCTGAAAAGAAAGCTGCTGCAAAGAAAGCTGCTGCTGAAAAGAAAGCTGCTGCAAAGAAGGCTGCTGCTGAAAAGAAAGCTGCTGCAAAAAAAGCTGCTGCTGAAAAGAAAGCTGCTGACGTTGCTGCACCTGCTGCAAAGTAATTCGGTTATTTCGAATTTACAAAAAAGCCGCATCGAAAGATGCGGCTTTTTTTGTGCGTACTGCAGTAGTATAGTAGGAGTTGCCGTTCGCATCTTTCGGAATAGTTCCAATTTACTAAAAGGGGTCTCGTAAAATTATGGCTGATCAAATAGTGCGGGCGTTATGCCTGTCAGGAGGCATCAGGGTGCTTGTGTGCAATGCCACTGTGCTGGCGCGTGAAATCTGCCTGCTTCAACAAGCATCAGCGACGGCAAGTATCGCACTTTCCAGGGGTCTGGCGGGGGGAGCTTTGATGGGAGCCCTTCTCAAGGACGGACAGCGGACCGCCCTCAAGTTCGAGGGGAATGGCCCGCTTCGCAAGATGATCATTGAAGCAGACAGTGACGGGGCGGTCCGCGGCTGTGTTGGAAATCCTGCCGCCGATCTCGAAGCGGTGAATGGGAAATGGAATGTAGCGGGGCTGATTGGCAGGGCGGGTTTCCTGACCGTTTCAAAAGATCTCGGGACAGGGGGGCAGCCGTATCAGGGTGTTGTGCAGCTGGTCAGCAGTGAGATCGGAGAGGATCTGGCCTATTATCTGGCTGACTCCGAGCAGACCCCTTCCGCTGTCGGACTGGGTGCAGCCCTGGCTGAAGACGGGGGCGTTGCGGTCTGCGGCGGTTTTCTGGTCCAGGCGTTGCCAAAGGCGGACGACGTTGAGATTGAAAAAATAATGTCGCATATAGCTGGGTTGCCCGCATTATCAGGACTGCTTGAAGATGGAGGTGCTGAGGGGGTCATCCGGGAACTTTTTGGCGATATACCTTATACAATCCTTGAATCTCATGACATCTTCTTCCGCTGCGGATGTGGGCTGGAAAAGGTCGAGCGGGCTCTTCTTACCCTGGGGAACGAGGAGTTACTGGATATGCGCTCAAAGGAGAGCGGTGCCGAAGTGACCTGCGAATTCTGCCGCAAGTCATATCAACTGGATTCCGCGGAGCTGTACAAATTGATCGCCCAGACCTCAGAACA